>Ga0209947_1001119_pt1 | contig 16203 bp, 13 predicted proteins | sample SalPonR2_B_D2_MG_FD_185706 | JGI IMG/M metagenome (GOLD analysis project Ga0209947, IMG submission 185706) | Salt pond soil microbial communities from South San Francisco under conditions of wetland restoration - Salt Pond MetaG R2_B_D2_MG... ... | reverse complement strand
CGGCTTGATGACCGGTTATGTGAACGACTCGATCGCAACGGCAGAAAAAATCAAAGCCGGATGGCTGCAAACGGGCGACTTGGCGGAACAAGATGGCGATGGAATCGTGCGCATCCTGGGTCGCGCCGACGACACGCTGGTACTGCCCGACGGGCACAAGCTGCAGCCGCTGGAGGTCGAGCAACGGCTGGAGCGCTGTTCGGGAGTGCGTCACGCCGTGCTGTGGCAAGACCGCTTGGGGCAACTGGTCGCGATCATCGACGCCGAAACCGCTGCCGTCAGCCGAGCTGATTTACAGCAAGAACTGCTTGCCGTGTACGCCGACCGACCACGCTGGCAGGTTCCAGACCGTTGGGAATTCCTTGAACAGCCATTGCAAGCGGACGAATTGACGCAGAAGGGGACGGCGAAGCGGGCCATCGTCGGCACTCGCTACGCCGATCGATAAGCTTTTTCGGGATCGAAGAGTCGCTTGGTGGCAAGGATTGGACTGCACTTAAGCACCTCCACTCCCTCGCCAGCGACCGCTTCTGGACTCGTCGTCAGTTCGCCAAACCGGTAGGATGTACAAGACGACTCACACCAATCGATCCTTCTGGAAAGGCAAAGCACATGAATAACCAGCCAATCATCGACCAACTCAACGAAATCCTCAAGCACGAGTGGACCGGCGTGGCTCAGTACTCGCAGGCCAGCTTCATCATTGAAGGATTTTGGCGAGAAGTCTACGCAGATCATTTCATTGGCGACGCAAAAGAGTCTTTCAAGCACGCTCAGTTGATCGGCGAAAAGATCGTCTCGCTCGGTGGAGTTCCTGTCGCGACTCGCAACGAGATCAAGCAATCGCGTGACCTGCAAGAAGTGCTCGAATTCAGCTTGGCATTTGAGACCAAAGCCGTCGAGATGTACAACAAGGCGATCGAAATGGCCGAGGGCAACCGTCCCTTGGTGATCTTCCTCGAAGACATTTTGGCCGACGAACAGGAAGGGGTCGACGAGTACACCAAATTGCTGCGCAACACGCCAGCTTCGCAAGCGGGCCAGACGAGCGATTCCAAGGCCGGCTAAGCTGACCTGGAAAGGTCGGGCTCGAAGGCGCCGTCGGCCTTCCGCCTGAGCTTGTTTGCCTTTCGCTGAAACCCGACGGTACGCATCCGCGTGCCGTCATCAGCGGAAACTTCCGCCGTCGCAGTGGCACCGCGTTGGTGAGAGTTCTTTCGCCTGCGTTGGCTCAAGCCAACGGGTCGCTGAAATCATCCAGCCCCAGCGATTCGACCGGCGTCTCGAGCGTCGGCAGCGAGGCTTCGGGCTGGGTTTCTTTGCCAGGCAACGCACGATCGGTCGGTCGCACGTGGATTCGGTTGCCGTCGATGCTGACAATTTCGACCACCGTGCCGCGATCGATCGGTACGCCGGTGCTAACCGCGTCCAGTCGTCGGCCATCCACTTCGATCTGCCCGCTGGGCAGTAAATTCGATTTTGCGACCCCGACTTGGTTCAGATACTCCGCGTAAATCGCGCGCTTCTGCTCCACCATTGGCGGTCCCAGCATCGTCTTGCCCATCGGCGTTTTGGGCCACACGCGGATCATGACGCCGAAAGCGGTTGGCACCAGCAGCATGGCAAAGATCAGCACCCCCAGCCCCATCTGAACGCTGTCCATAAAGGCAATTACGACCGCGGCAATCAGAACGGCCACTGCGATGATGCCAATGACGCCTCCGCTGGGAATGAAAAATTCCAAAGCGAACAAGATCACGAACAGCGTCAGCAGGAGGATGATGTAGAGCATTAATCCTTACTCGTGGGATTCCACCAAGCGTCGAGTCGTTTCCGGAGTTGGACGACTTGCTCGGGCTTGCTGGCAGCCAAATTGCGATCCTCGTGCGGATCCTCTGAAAGATTATACAATTCCGGCGCCTCGCCCAATCGATCGACAGGCACGATCAATTTCCAGTTTCCTTCGATCACCCAACGATACCGTAGGCTGGCCGCGGCATCGTCCATGTCCACGATATCATGTTCCAGGATCTCGCCGAAAACAGCGTCACGATTCGCCACTGCCTGGCGGTCCAATAAGTCAATTCCGGGGAGGGCGGGATCGGCAGGCAAGCCAACTGCTGCGAGCACCGTAGGCACCATGTCAATGCTCGACGCAAGCAATTGTTGCTCCATCTGAGCGGCAACCTTCCCGGGCCATCGGACCATGATCGGTGTTCGAATCCCGCCTTCGTTGGGACTCCGTTTGCTGCGTGGTGCATAGCGACTGGCCTTGCGTTCGTTGATCCAGCCGTTGTCGGTCACATACATCACGATCGTGTTCTCCGACAAACCGCGTTTTTCCAGCGAATCCAGAACCTGTCCGCAAGACTCATCAAACCATTCGCACATCGCCCAGTACTTGGCCATCGGCAGCGAATCGGTTTTGGCCTGATACTTTTGCAGCAGCCGAGCCGGAGGATTGTGCGGCGTATGCGGCAAGAACGGAGCGTACCAAATGAAGAACGGCTCCTGCTTGGAAATTGTTGAATCGAGAAAGTCGTCGATCGGTTGAATTCCCTGCCGACCAATCTTCAGGCCATCATCACCGTGCCGACCGCCTCGCGTGCGATCGCCGTGCGTCATGCCATCGGTGAAGCCACCGCGGCTATAATGGCCTTCCCACCATTTGCCGGTTTGCAAACTGCGATACCCCAGCGACGCCAGCCGATCAGGCAACGTCTGCATCGCGTCGATGTGCTTGAGATATGCATTGCGGACGGCCAGGTAGTCGGGGTCGGCAAACTTGTTGCGGCGTTTGCCCGAGGGATCTTGCTGGTAGGGCGGATCGTTGCCAACAATGCCATGTTGATGGGGATACAGCCCGCTGATGATCGTTGCCAAGGAAGGGCGACAAAGGCTGTCGGGGACGTAACCGCGAGTAAAGGTGAGGCTTTCTCGAGCGAGTTGGTCCAGGCGAGGCGTTTGAATCGCCTCATGCTCCATGAAAGAGTAATCACCCCAAGCTTGGTCATCGCTGATCAACATGACCACATTCGGTGTGCCCACTTTCGGCGGGATGGCCGGTTTCGACGGTTCGTCCGCCGATAGGCCGTCCGGCGATGGCAATAGGTAGAAGAGGCACGAAACCGCGAGGGCATAGGAGAGCAAGCGTTTCATCGTAGAAGCAGGACCAGGGAAGGGAGGGAAAACCATGCAAAGAGTTGCTCTATAGTACTGTGATTGGGCTGGCTTTGCAGGCCAAAGCAGGGCGTGCGAAGAAACGGAGGTGCAAGTCGCGTTAGCAATGAGCGACAAAAAAGTGTCGGGTACCTTTTGCGAGGAACTCGCCCTTCGGGTGCTTCGCACAAAAGGTACCCGACACTTTTTTGTCGCACGATCCTTAGCAAGTCGCGGACCAAGCCCATCGCGAATGGGCCGGGCCCAATGAAGGGGTGTTTCTCGCTGTGGCTCGGCAATCAAGAAATCGGCTCGCCGTTCGCTGTCGAAAGCCGCTTCAGCCTCGCCGAGCGGAAAAGATCTAGCGGAGAAAGTCCAGCGCAAAAAAAGAGCCCCCTCGGGTGGGGCAGGTACTCGAGGGGGCTCAGCAATACTGGTGAGGTCGGGGCAGTGACCAATCACCAGTTGCGGATTGTAGTTTAGCGAGGCGGCAAGTGTTGAAAAGGCAGCAAAGCGGAAAACACGAAAAAAAGAGAGAGGTAATCTGGTTTGTAAATGGGGTGGAGGGGAAATCCTACCAAGGATTTGCGGCTTTTTTGCCCCCCCACTGCACAGCAAAGTGCAATTCCGTCAAAGTGTTGCAGCGACCATTTGCAATTCCGCTTACGGTCTCTTCGCCCTTTGAATCGTCATTTTCCTGCACGACCCACAGGTTAAATTAGCATTCGTTTTGCAGTCTCATCATGGCAGATAAACAGAGCTCACAAAATCCGGTAGACAGCCCTAACGGGCTGGATAATGACGAAAAATCACCCCAGGATTTTTCTTTGTTGATTGTTGATAACGACCCAGCTCACGCGCGGGCGATGACCGAGAGCCTCGAACGAGTTGGCTATCGTTGTACGGTCGCCACCAGCGGTCCCGAGGGAGCTCGGTTGATCGAGCGTGAAACGTTTGATGTGGTGATTACCGACATGGTGATGAACGACATCGACGGCATGAAGTTGCTGGTTCTAGCCCGCAAACGGCTGCCCGATTGCGAAGTAGTGCTGGTCACCGGACACGCCACCGTTCCGGTGGCTGTCGAGGCGATGCAGGAGGGGGCGTTTAACTTTCTGGAAAAACCGATTACGCCTCATCGCTTGCGTGCAGTGACCGAGAAAGCGGTCGAAGCGGTTTGGTTGCGGCGTCAAAACACCGAACTTCGTCAGCGGCTCGACGAACGCTTTGGCTTTGAGGGCATCATCTATACCAGTACACAAATGCAGCAGGTGATCGATCGTCTGAAACGGATCGCACCGACCGATGCGACCGTGCTGATCACCGGCGAAAGCGGCACCGGCAAGGAGATGATTGCTCAGGCGATTCACCAAAATAGTCCGCGGCGGAACAAACGCATTGTGGAACTGAACACGCGAGCGGTGTCGGAGAACTTAGTTGAGAGCGAATTGTTTGGGCATGTGAAAGGGGCGTTCACCGACGCGGTGGGAGATCGCGTAGGCGCGTTTGAATACGCCAATGGCGGCACGCTCTTTTTGGATGAAGTGGGCGACATGCCGATGAGCACGCAGATTAAGTTGCTGCGAGTCTTGGAGGAGCACGAGATCACTCGGGTGGGTGATAACAAATCGATCAAAGTCAACGTGCGGTTGATCAGCGCCACCAACCGACCGCTCGAGGAAATGGTCGAGTCGGGCGCCTTTCGCAACGACCTATACTTTCGCATCAAAGTCGTCACGGTGACGTTGCCTCCGTTGCGTGAGCGCCGCGACGATGTGATTCCGTTGATGGACCATTTTCGCAAAATGTTTCTCAAGCGACACGCCAAGCCTGCGGCGCACTTTACTTCGGACGTGACCAAGCGATTCTTTGCTTACGACTGGCCGGGCAACATTCGACAGCTCCGTAATTTTGTCGAAACGATGGTGGTGCTCGACAACGACGGTTCCTTGGGTGTGGATGATCTACCGCCGGAGCTTGCCGAAGCGGCCGACGAGGACGCGCCGGCGATGACGATGGCACAGGGACCGAGCAGTATGGTGGGCCAATCCCTGGCCGACATCGAACGTTGGGCGATTGAAGAGACCTTGCGTTTGACCGGGGGGAACCGTGAAGAGGCGGCCAATAAATTAGGGATCGGCGCTCGCACGCTGTACCGCAGACTGGATCAGTACAAGACCGAGCCATGAAGCCGTTCCGAACACCAGACACCGCCGGTCGACGCATAGCGTTTCGCTTGCTGGCGGTTTTGGTGGGGCTGATGCCGTTTCTGTTGATGGAAGCGGGGCTGCGCCTTTGGTGGCCTAGCGAACGGCAACCGCAAGAGGCGGTGGATCGCGATCCGTTGGTCGACTTGCATCAACTTCGCCCGCTATTCGAGCCCTCCGCGGACGCGGCGACGCTGGCGATTCCCGCCGCTCGCAGCAACTTCTTTCGGCCGGCGTCGTTTCTTGTCGAGAAACCGGCCCATGCGCGACGCGTGTTCGTGATCGGTGGGTCGACCGTCCAAGGCCGCCCGTACGCGACCGAGACGGCGTTTCCCAAACTGTTGGAGTTGCAGTTGCAAGCCAGTTCGCCCGACGTGCAATGGCAAGTCATCAATTGCGGCGGCGTTTCGTATGCCAGTTATCGCGTGGCGGCGATCGTCGACGAAGTCCTGAATTACCAGCCCGACTTGCTGATCGTTTACACCGGGCACAACGAGTTCCTCGAAGCGAGAACCTATGCGCGGCACCGCCACGTGCCGCGTTGGTTAGCACCGACGCTGGCCGCGGGAGGTCGGTTGCGAGTGGTGCGGGCGATGGCAGCGCTTGTGCCGCCGGAAGCGCCAAAGCCGACTCGCTTGCCGCCCGAGGTCGACGCGCGGCTCGATCACTCCGGTGGCCTGGATGGCTACCAACGCGACGACGCATTCCGGCAAGCGATCGAACAGCACTTTGCGATCACGCTGCGACGCATCGTCGATGCCGCGGCAACCGCCGACGTGCCTCTGTTGTTGTGCGTGCCAGCTTCGAACACGATCGAGGTGCCTCCGTTTAAGACCACAATGTCAGATCAAGCGAGCGAGGCGATGCGTGCGAGTTGGCAACGCGTCAGAAATCGCGATCTGCCTTGGGGGGAGCGACAGCAGGCTTGCGAAGACCTGCTGGCCGCCGATCCGCGGCATGCCGGAGCGGCGTACCTGCTGGGCAGGCAGTTGTGGGAAACGAAACATTACGAGGCGGCCGCGGGATGGTTGCGCTTGGCACGCGACTTTGATGTCTGTCCGCTGCGAGCGACATCGGTGATCGAGCAGACGGTTCGCGCAATTGCCGCGGAACATGACGTCCCGCTGCTCGATGTGCCGCAGTTGTTTGCCGATCCGCGTCACCCCGAACTCGCTTCGCCGAAACGGTTTGTCGACCACGTTCATCCGGCGATCTATGGCGGTCATACCGCGCTCGCCGACGCGCTCCACGACCGGATCGTCCAGCACTGGCCAGAATGGACGGACTTGTCGGCAGCCGATCGCCAGACGCAGCATGCGGCGCGGCAGGCCGCCGTGCAGCAGTATCTTGGGACGATCGACGAGAGCTACTTCCAACGCGGCCGGCAGCGACTGTCCGGATTGGAGCGTTGGGCCGCGGGTCGCGCCGCGGACCCGCTGCAGGTGGCGGATCCGTTGCAGGTGGCGGATCCGTTGCAAGTGGCGGAGACGCTGCAGGTGGTCGAGCCTTAATCCGCAAGCGATCGCGTGTGGGTGGTGAACTTTCGTGAAAAGATGCCGGATTTTGTGGCAATTGTTGCCTTCCGCAGCGGCTACAATTACCATTCGGCTACGCCTTTGAATCAATTAATCCATCCTTGGGGGGAACACCCAACATGTTTCGGGCATCATTGCTTACTCTTGCGGCAGGAATCCTGCTGGCAATCAGTGTCACCCCTGCGACGGCTCAATCGGGTGTGTTGGCGGAAATGTACGGACGCGGCGTCCACAAATTTTACGCCGGCAACTACATCGATGCTCACAAGTTTTTGACGATGGCGATCGATAACGGCACCACCGACCCGCGGGCCTATTACTTCCGTGGCTTGGTCCACGAAGCGACCGGTCGCGAACCCGAAGCCGAGGCCGATTTTCGCGAAGCAGCACGCCTGGAAGCACTCAGCGGCACGTCGAGCCTCGTGAATCGATCGCTAGCCCGCATCCAAGGCCACACCCGGCTGGAAATCGAAGAGATTCGTCAAACGGTGCGATTGGAGCAAAAGGCCAACCTAGATGCGCGCTCGCGAGCACGTTATGAGGAAATGCAAGAAGCCGAATCGCGAGTGCTGCGGACGCCTCGACCACCCGCGGCCAATGTGCCGCCACCACCAGCCACCGCCCCGCCGGCCGACACGCGAGCCAATCCTTTTGCGGACGATCCGATGGCCGAAATGGGCGAAGCCGAAATCGATGCGGCTGACGCGTTGGGCGATCCCTTTGCCGAAGAGGCGACTCCGGCTCCGGCGGCACAGCCCGCCGGCGGCGACGACCCCTTTGGTGGTGCCGGTGGCGGCAACGATGATCCCTTCGGCGGTGCACCGGCCGCACCGGCCGGCGATCCCTTTGGTGGTGCGATGGATGAAGCCCCAGCGGCCGCCGACCCGTTCGGTGGCGACGACGCCGGAACAGCGGCTCCTGCGCCTGCGGCCGATCCGTTCGCGGACCCTGACATGGGCGCCGCTCCCGCTCCCGCAGCAGCCGACCCTGCGGCAGCCGACCCATTCGCGGACCCTGACATGGGCGCCGCTCCTGCTCCCGCAGCAGCCGACCCATTCGCCGACCCTGACATGGGCGCCGCTCCTGCTCCCGCCGCTCCCGCTCCCGCAGCAGCCGACCCGTTCGCTGACCCAGACATGGGTGCGGCCCCTGCACCCGCCGCAGCCGATCCGTTTGGCGACCTTGCTCCTGCCCCGGCTGCCGATGCGCCCGCCGCCGACGATCCGTTTGCGGATGATCCAGCGATGGAAGAGGCTCCGATGGAAGAGGACCCTTTTCAGTAGGCCCCGCGAGCGACTGCAGCGGGAAGCCTGACGAACCTATCCCACGAAGCGACAACCCATCGGTTCCCACGAAGCGACAACCCATCGGTTGTCGCTTTTTTTGTTATCGAGTGGAAAGGACAACGCTACTGGGTTACCAAACCACGCCGGTCTCATAAGAAGTGGCGTTGTTCTCTTCATCCGCAAGGGAAAACGATGCGGACTGGAAAAGCTCCCTGCTGATCGGATCAGCCAAACAGCACGTCGTTCTTGGGGACCGTGCCGCGGTCGGTGCGAGCTTTGTAGATCCCAAGTTTCTGAGCGATCAGCAAGCTCACGTAGAGCGGGTTCAGATAGAGGTAACGTTTCCACAATCGTTTCGGTTCACGCGTCAATCGGAACCACCATTCCAAGCCGTGACGCTGCATCCAAGGCGGTGCTTGCTCGAGCTGTCCGGCGTGAAACGCAAAGGCGGCTCCAACGGCAATCAGGGGCATCGCGATCCGGTCTCGCATTTCAAACGCAAACGTCTCTTGCCTGGGGCAGCCGAGTCCGACGAAGCACAGTCCCGCGCCGCTGGCGTTGATTTCCGCTGCCAGGGCGTCGCGTTCGGCGGGGTCGACGCGCCGGAACGCGGAGGCTCGTGTCCCCGCGATTTGAATTCCTGGGTACTTTTGCCGCAGTTGCTCGCGCAGTGCTGACAGCATTTCCTCGGTCGCACCAAATAGAAAAATCGGCACCGATTGCTCGGCCGCCGCGGCACACAGCCGTAGCGTCAGTTCGGGCCCATACACGCGATCCTCCAGCCCACAGCCATGCAACCAGTTCAACGCCCAACGCACCGGTTGGCCGTCGGGACAAACAAGATCGAATTGATTCAGCCGAAAGTAGTGTTCACGATCGAGCACACCGGTCATCACGCCATGCACGGCCAACGCCGTCACCGTCATGCTTCGCTTCGCCCGAGCGTTCTCCATCACTCGCTCGACAGCCGCCGCATAGTCGATCGCATTCACATCGATACCCAACACACTAAAGCCGCCTTGATCGATCATGATTTGGTGCTCGCAATGGTCGGCGGTGCCAAGTCAGCCGCCCTGGTTTGGGAAACGATCGGCCGAACGCTCGATGGCAGGGGTGTCGACGAGAGAGCAGCAACTTGCGCCCGCATCGTGCGAACGTCGAAGGCACTCGCGAAACGTTGCAGCGCCCAGCGGACGATGTCCAGTTTTTTCTCGCGAGGCATCTTCATGGACGGGAAAAACGCCATTTCACAATCGTCTTCACGGCCCATGAAATCGGGCGGATGCAACAACAGGGCAGGCGGGCAGTTCGTCAGTCGGCACAGTCGCATCGCAGTCCGAAAGTAGGCCTTGGCTGCCACACGCGAGAAGCTGGCCAAATAGGTGAAGTAGCTGAAGTGGATCGGCGTCCGCGCCAACGGCAGCACCGTCACAGGGAGCTCCCACAACTGCCGGCCGTCGACCATTCGGGGAAAAGGACGATTCGGTTGCCGCACCGCACTCCAGCCGCCATACAGTTGCGATGCACGATCGCGGTCGGCCCCTTTCAGTCCCGTCTTCATCATGTAATACGCCCGCGCGACGGGCGCCATCGACGTGGGAAAGACCGACGCGTCATAGGCGTAGCCGCGTTCCGCCAAGACCGACAGGACCGTCTCGGGGCAACTAAAGCCGGGGCCTCGAAAGCCGACCGGCGCGGTGCCAAGATGCTGATCGATGTTCGCCGCCGTGCGATCGATTTCGGCTTCGATCGCCTCCCGCGGTAGGGTGTGTAACCATGGTTCATGGTTGTACGAATGATTGCCCGGTTCCCAGGCTTTTAGGTCAGCAAAACCGCGCATCGCGGCAATGCTTGTCGTCGATTCGAAATCGCGGCCAACCATAAACACCGTCAACGGCAAGTCTAATTCTTGCAGCATGTTGACAATGCGGGGAATCACGGTGTGAAAGTAACACGCGGATTGCTCCCAGCCCTCGCGACCGGCGGCACGGAGATACGCCCACTGGTTGTCCAGGTCGAGCGAAAGATTGGCGATCGGCTTTGGCATTCGATCGAGTCCTATGCGGAAGGTGTGGTGGTCCGGACGGTTCGAATCGCATCGATCGCACCACTCGCCGCCCAGGCGGGAGTGCGTTCTCGAACACGGTCACGCGCGGCGGTTCGCATCGCCGCGATTTCGCTATCCGATTTAGAGAAGTATTGATCAAGAACGCCGTGCAGCGATTCCGGCTGCAGCGGGTTGTAACGCCAACCATTTACGCCTGGCTGGACAAGGCTGGTCACCGCCTGAGCGTATTCACTGCCGATCAATGGTAGCCCCGCCTGTAAGGCTTCATTGGCCACCAGCAGCCACTCGTCCGCCAGCGTTGGCAGCACCGCCGCACCTTGCTGCGCAAAATGCTGTGCCAGCACACCAGGCGTCAAGTTGCCCGTCAATTCAACGTGCAGATTGTCCGGTAACGCGATGGTCGCCACCGCATCACGCAGCGGGCCCTCGCCCGCGACCGTCAAATTGATGGCGTGTTGCGGTCGCAGCCCCGCATAGCGAACGAGTTGTTGCACCAGAGGCAGCACGCCCTTCCGCTCGCTCAACTGTCCCACCGTGATCAACCGACCACGGACCGCCGATTCGTCGCGTGCCACCGGTCCGCGGTAGACGGTACGATCGTCGGCGGCATACGGCAACGGGAACAATCGCGGTTCGGCGACACCGTGTTGCCTCAAGTAGCGGTAGCAACTTGGGCCGTTATAGGTCACCGCATCGGCGCGATGCAGCAGCGGTTTACGAATCACCCGTCGCGCCCAGCCTCGGCTCCGTTCGGTATGTTCGCTCATATAAGTACACAGCACCAACCGCGAGCGTGGATGGGCAACGCGATACGCCGCCGCCGCCATCGAACGGGCTCCCAGTTCCAACGACATCACCACATCAGGACGCAAGCGACGCAATTGCGACAGCGTGTCGTAAGGCAGGTGCACATACAAGGAATCTTGGAAACCGGTACCGCGGTCACGCCAGCGCCGTCTTAGCGTGACGTTTTTTTGCACGCGGACATCCAACCCGCCCCAGTCGGGTTCGAAGTTGCGATTCGGTTCCAGGGGCGTCGAAAGCAAGACGTGGAAGTCGCGAACTCGCTTCGCAATCTCTTGCAGCACGCGGACTTGGTAAAGTGGAATGTAATGCGTCAGCAAGACAACGCGCGCATCGATGAGTGGCTGGTCCAGGGGGCTGGAAGTGGCTTCGGTCGGAGCGGTCAGTCGATCAGACACCGGCGTGCTCCCGTGCGATTGGTAAAGGATCCGCCCTGAATCGGGAGGCTTCTTGATACATCGCAATCGTCACGATCACGGCGCAGACAGTTTGGGCCATTGCCAAACCAATCGGCACCGCGAACACTCCGATGCTCGGATACAGCCCCGCCGTCACCGCCAGCAGAACTCCCAACGCGACCAATCGTCCGAGGATGCCGGGACGCGATCGCTGTCGGCCACGCAGGTAACCATCGATCGCCAGCGCGATGCCTCGGATCGCGGCGGCAGGAATCAGGTACCACGCAAATTCGATGGCCGGCACAAAAGCTTGACCCAATAACAACGGCACCACGAAGGGCAGCAGGGCTGCCAACGCGAAACCGCTGCAGATCTGCGCCGCAACTAACCCGAGCAGTTTTTTAGTGGCTTGAGAGGCGGCCAGTGGTACATCGCCGACTGCGCCGCGACGAAAAGTATAGGTCGCCACGACCATCGGCACGATCGCCATCGTGCCGGCGATCGGTACCGCCGAAGCATAAAACCCTTGCTGAACCAAAGTCCCCAACCACAGCACCAGCCCCAGATCACTGCGGTCGAGTAATTCCGAGGCGACTTGAGAACCGGCAAATCCGTGGCCTTGTCGCAGCGCCGTGTGCGGCTTTGGATCGACAGGGCCCCACCACGATTCTCGCATGCCCCACTGGACCAATCCCGCGGCGGCGAACATGGCGATGCAGTACACCACCACGGCGGTGCCGACGGTGCGAACCCCCAACAGCCAAGCCACACCCAGGGCGACCGGAGCCGCCGCCGTTCCAACCAGCCTGGAAGCGTTGTAGCGGTTAAAGGCGCCCAGCCCATGGTCGACCGCTTGCACGGCCAAGCGAACGTGCTGGAACGGCAAGGTGGTCGCGATCAGCAACGCCAGCGGGATCAACAACTGTTTATCGGCCGGCATCGCCAAACCAATGCAAGCCATGCAAACGAGCATTGTCACTGTCCCGGTCAGCAAGCCGAACAGCAGAGCCGACCGGCGCAGCGGCGCATCCTGAGGGGACGCCGATTCCGAAGCGTTCGCACCGGTTAAGGTCGCCGCGCGCCAGGCAAACAGATCGGCAGCACCGAGAAATCCGAGGTACAGCAACATTTGCGAGTAAGTAATCGTGGCGGCAAACGCACCACGACCTTCGGGGCCCAGCATCCGGGCCAGCACGACGCCTTGCACGGCAAAGCAACCGAAGACCGAGAAAGTGGCCACCAAGGTGCCGCAATAAGACAACCAGTTTCGCAACGAAACACCTGATTGCGGATTCGCATCGGCGTCGTTGGTGGCCACAATGCAGGACGGCCCCGAAATACCCGACACGCTAATCACCACCCCGACCGGTAAGCGGTACGGTGACCGTTTTCGCCAACAAGGTAAAGTCTTGCCACAACGTCGCGTTATCGACATAGGATAAATCCATCCGCATCCATTCATCGAAGCTGGTCGCGCGCCGTTTGTTGACCTGCCAAATGCAAGTCATGCCGGGCCGAACGTCCAGACGCCGGCGATGCCACGGCTTGCAAGCCCGACTCTCTTCGACAGGCAACGGGCGGGGGCCTACCAGCGACATATCGCCTTTGACCACATTCCACAATTGCGGCAACTCATCCAGGCAACTCGCCCGGAGAAAACGTCCCACGGCGGTGACTCGCGGATCGTTCCGCATCTTAAAGGCCGGTCCCTGGCGTTCGCTTTGATCACGGATCGCAGCCAAACGGCCTTCAGCGTCGACCACCATTGTGCGAATTTTGTAGATCGTAAAGGTTTTGCCATGCTGGCCTTCACGTTGCTGAGTAAAAAAAATCGGCCCTCGACTGGTTGCTCGTACCGCCACCGCCGTGATCGCCAACATCGGCGCCGCGACCAATAGTCCGGCGCTCCCGCCCACCACGTCAAGCCATCGTTTGACAATCGATTTCAGACCGGGCGAAATCGATAGCAGCGACTCCATGTCGGACAGCGATCCGCGGGGGACATCGTATGCCCGATTGGGACTGGCGGAATCGTGTGCGGCGTCGACCAATACCAGCTTGCGGCCACCGCCAACATCGTCGTCTCGGTGTTCCGCGTCGTCGTTGTTGCCAAAGCCCTGAGGATCGTAAACCTTCAAGTCAAGTGTCGCCTGCAAGCCGCGTGTCTCCAGCAAACCCTGGAGACGACTCATGGCAGTGCGGCCTCCCATCTCCGGCGTGTCGACGAACAGCACGCCGAACGTGTGCGACTCCAGCCGTCCCTTATCGTCGGTCTGGCGAACCGAACGCAGCAATAGACGAGTCACCTGTCGCCGCTGCAGGTTGGTTGCTGAATTCAGCAAACGGATGGTCAAGACGCAGAAGGGAAAACTTCTCCGCGTCGCACGCATTCGTTCACGCGCTACCGCACGCTCGAACTCGCGTTTGGTCAACAAGCCGAGCTCCGCAGTGACTGGCCTGCGCCACTTGTGGACAATTCGATGGATCAGAGAACGCATCCGATTATTTTGTGCCGCCGAAGGGGAATTGATGTTTATCTTGGTGTGGAATTGGTAAAGATCGGTTCTTCTTCCTCTTCGCCTGTCTCGTCAGCGGCAACGGAGTGAAACGCATCTCGGCGCCTGGCGGTTCGCGGATTGGTCGGTTCCCAATCGGTCCGCGACGCGGGGGGACCTTCTCGCAAGACGGCCTGCAAGGACCCTAAGCACAAGCCGAGCATGCCGCCGATCAAGAGCAGCAAGGTGCGTTGCGGACCGACTTTTTTCAGCATCAAAGAGGCAGGCTGAATGATGGAGACGTCGCTCATTTCCTGACGATCCAGCGCGGTCAACACGCGTGCCTCTTCCAGGCTCTTCGCCTGCTTCAGGTAATTCGCTTCAGCGACCTCGGCGGCCCACCTGAGTTCTGACAGTTCAACGGCGTGCTCGTTCAACTGTTGCAATAAGGATTCGGTTTCGGCCAGATTCTTCTCCAGTGAACGTTGCCGTGCCCGCAGACCGGCGATCTGGCCAATGCCTGTTCGCGATGTCGCTTCCAATGTTTGACGAATCGGGTTAAGCGCTTCGACCGTCAACGGTCGCTCACTCGCTTGGTCTTTGACGATTTTTGTCGACTGCTCGACCTGCTGCTGAATCGCGCGGTACCGCGGGTGGTTTGGGCTCAGCTTCGACAGCGTCTCCCGTTCTTTGATTTCCAGTTCGTATAACGCTTGCCGCATTCCATCGCCGGCGCTGTTGGCAACGCCTTTCGTCGTGGTCGTCGGAATCCATTCATTAAGCGAAGCGAGTTGGTTGTTGATACCTTCGACCTCGGCCAACGCGTCGGCTAAGTCCGACAGTGTTTGATCGTGGTCCAACTCCAGTTTGCTGATCCGGGCTTGTAAGGTCGCTTCTTGCGATTGTGCGGAGAGCAAACCCATCCGATTTTTGGCGTCGCGAAGTGTCTGCTGTGCCGTCATCGCGCACTCGAGGGCCGCTTGATGCTGGGCTTCAAAAAATGGCAGCGAACCGGTCGCGCTGTGAGCTTCGATGTGATAGACGCTGTACGCTTCCATCGCACTCTGCACGACGTCGCGTGCCAAAACGGGATCACCCATTTTGGCTTCGATGATCACGTTGTACGCATTGCGAGGCACCGTCACGTCTAAGTTGCTTCGCAGTTTTTGGATCGCCTCTTCGCGACGGATCGCCGCGGCATATTGTTCGGCCGACATGGAATCGTCGCCCGAAGCTCCGCCGCTGGACAACGACGGCAGCCAACCGGTCAACGTTTCCAACGCGGCCAAGGTACGCGTCCGAGGACGCAGGATCTCCTCGACCCCCACTCGGTCGACCACACGCTCCGCGATCGCTCGACTGGCCAGCATCTCGCGAACGCTGGCCACCTCGGCGGTACGGCTTTCTTGCAACGATACGGTCGCCGACGCCGTCGTCGTGGGATCCAACGAAACCGACCCGCGACCGAGACGCACGAATAGCATGCCTTCACTGGCATACCGATTGGGCCACAGAATTAGCAACCCTGCGATCAGCACCGTGACCGCTACGGCGGTCAGCACCAGCGACTTAGCGCGACGCCTGAGCGATCGCAAAAAATCGGCTGGGGTCAACGCGGCCCAATTCTCAGTTGAACTTGCCACAAAGCGTGCTCCGAAGGTCCAAATAATACGGGGGAGGTGGGATACAGGGGGCCCTTTGGTTCCCCCCTGTAGCCCCTTTTTGCCCAGGCTAAACAGGCCCCCTGTGTCACGTAAGTGTCACAAGGTTCCTAGATTAATGGCTGCCAGCGCGGTTGCTAGCCCTCGCCTAGGTTAAAAACGGCCGGAATGCGTTACGAAAGGGAGGATTACACCACTTCATCGATAGGCCCGAAGCCAAAGATAGGGGTTGTAGGGGATGTGCCGTGATCGCCGCGGAGAATTGCCCGCTGGGGTCTCGTTTTGGGGCCAGCCTGTTTACCAGCGGCTCCTAGGCCCTAAACTGCCGATTAAAGCAGTTGAACTTCCCACGATCAGAGGCATGCATGGACAAGAAGGCAAAGAAACGGCTTGAAGTCATCAACAAAAAACTGCAGTCACTGCGTCCGCGGCTGACCGGTGCCAAGGAACAAGCAGATGACCTCAGCGAAATAAAAGAGCTGGAAGCGGAAATCCAAAAACTGGAAACCGAGGCGGCCGAATTAAAGGCCAGCTAAGGAGCCGAGCAGTGAACTCAGGAGCTAGCCTGCCCAGGTTGGCAAGGGCGACCT
>Ga0209947_1001116_pt1 | contig 16216 bp, 13 predicted proteins | sample SalPonR2_B_D2_MG_FD_185706 | JGI IMG/M metagenome (GOLD analysis project Ga0209947, IMG submission 185706) | Salt pond soil microbial communities from South San Francisco under conditions of wetland restoration - Salt Pond MetaG R2_B_D2_MG... ... | reverse complement strand
TTTAAGATTACAAAATGGATAACTATTAAAAAAATATAATTTTTATTTAAAACAACATTATATTTTAAATATAAAAACTACAGTCTCCTTGCTAAGAGGAGGCTTTTTTTATGTTTACTATAATAAAATAAATAGATAACATTTCTAATTGTATTTATAAGAAGATAAGCAATAATTAATTTTTAAATATTGAAAACTTATAATAAATTATAAAGCTATGAAACACTTATTATTATAGTTGAAATTAAGAGAGAGAACATTAGTTCATTACATGTTGCTATTTACTCCAATATATTATAAAATTATAAGGTAAAGTAAAGGCATTGCAGTAAAAAATTAACAACAAATGGAGATGATATAATGCCAGTATCATTTAAAAAAATAAATCGAATAACTTTAATAGTCTTAGATAGTGTTGGGATTGGTGAGCTGCCTGATGCTAAGGAATATGGAGATGAAGGTGCTAACACCTTAGTCCATACTTCAGAAGCGGTAGGTGGACTTAATCTACCCAATTTAGAACAATTAGGTTTAGGTAAGATTGCAGACATTAAAGGTATTGATATCAATTTAAAAGCAGAAGGCACTTATACTAAGATGAAGGAACAATCGGTTGGCAAAGACACAACAACCGGACATTGGGAATTAGCAGGCCTAATTTCTGAAAATCCTTTTCCGGTCTATCCTAATGGATTTCCTGAAGAAGTTATTGATCCTTTTGAAGAAAAGATTGGTAAGGAAGTTTTAGGCAACAAACCAGCTTCTGGTACTGTAATAATAGAGGAATTAGGAGCAGAACATTTAAAGACTGGAAAGCCAATAGTATATACTTCTGCAGACAGTGTTTTTCAAATTGCTGCTCATGAAGATATAATTCCAGTCAATGAGCTTTATGAGATGTGTGAAACTGCTAGAGAAATTTTGCAGGGAGTTCATGGTGTAGCAAGAGTTATTGCTCGTCCTTTTGTTGGTGAACTGGGGAGTTTTACCAGAACTGACCGCAGGAAAGATTTTTCTTTAGAACCTCCCGAAGATACAGTTATGGATAAATTAAAAGAAAAAGGTATCCCAGTTATGGCAGTAGGTAAAATTGAAGATATCTTTTCTAATAAAGGTATTACTGATTCTAACCATACTGTTAATAATATGGATTCAGTTGATGCTGTTATTGATTTTTTAAAAGAAGATAAAAAGTCTTTTATTTTTGCAAACTTAGTAGAATTTGATATGGTATATGGCCATAGAAGAAATCCTAAGGGTTATGCTAAGGCATTAAAAGATTTTGATATAAGATTACCAGAGATTATAGATAATATGAAAGAGGATGATATGCTTATCATAACAGCCGATCATGGATGTGATCCAACCTTTAAAGGTACCGACCATACTCGAGAGTATGTGCCTCTATTAGTATACGGTGAACAGATTAAAGAAGATTATAATTTAAAACAAAGAGAATCATTTGCTGATGTAGCAGCTACAATTGCCGAAACATTTAATTTAAATAATTTTAAAAGTGGAGAAAGTTTTTTAAGCAATATTAAAAAGGGGGATAATAATGATTCATAAAATTGATCAAGCTGCTAACTATATTGAAGGTGAAATTAATATAGAACCTGAAGTAGCTTTAATTTTAGGTTCAGGTTTAGGAGTATTAGCGGAAGAGATTGCTAATAGAAAAATTATTAAATATGAAGACATTCCTAACTTTCCAGTTTCTACAGTAGAAGGACATGCTGGACAGTTTGTTGTAGGAACTTTAGAAGGCAAAAGAGTAATGGCTATGCAGGGGCGTTTCCATTACTATGAAGGATATGAAATGCAGGAAATTGCTTTACCGATTAGAGTGATGTATAAATTAGGAATTGAAAACCTAATTGTAACAAATGCAGCTGGCGGGATAAATCGTAACTTTGAACCTGGTAACTTTATGATTATTCAAGACCATATAAATTTGATGGGGGATAATCCACTTAAAGGTGATAATATAGATGAATTTGGTCCTAGATTTCCTGATATGTCTGAAATATATAATGAAGAGCTCAGAGAACTGGCCGAAAAAGTGGCAGTTAAAAATAAGATAAATACAGTAAAAGGAGTCTATGTTGGCTTGGAAGGACCTAGTTATGAAACTCCTGCTGAAATAAGATATTTAAGAGGAATTGGAGCTGATGCAGTTGGTATGTCTACAGTTCCAGAAACAATAACTGCTAATCATATGGGTATGAATATATTAGGTATTTCCTGTATAACAAATATGGCAGCTGGAGTATTACCTAAACCACTTGACCATAAAGAGGTAATTGAAATAGCGGATAAAGTTAAACCTAAGTTTTCAACTTTAATAAAAAGTATTTTAAAAGAAATGTAAATCTGGAGGTTTAAACATGAGAGCGTATGACTTGATTTTAAAGAAAAGAGAAGGCAATGATTTAACTAAAAAAGAAATTAACTTCTTAATTGAAGGTTTTACAAAAGGGGATATACCCGATTATCAGATGTCAGCTTTTGCGATGGCTGTCTATTTTAATGGTATGACTGACCGGGAAACAGCTGATTTAACGATGGCTATGGTTGAATCTGGTGATCAAATAGATTTATCAAAAATAAATGGTACTAAAGTTGATAAGCACAGTACCGGTGGTGTGGGGGATACTACATCTTTAGTATTAGTTCCTTTGGTTTCAGCAGCCGACATTCCTGTCGCCAAAATGTCAGGAAGAGGTTTAGGCCATACCGGTGGTACAATTGATAAACTAGAATCAATACCTGGCTTTAAAACAGAACTAAGTATGGAAAAATTCATTAATAATGTTAACAATTTTAAAGCTGCAATTGCTGGCCAAACCGGTAATCTAACCCCTGCTGATAAAAAGTTGTATTCACTTAGAGATGTAACTGCTACAGTAGAATCAATTCCGATGATAGCTAGTAGTATCATGAGTAAAAAAATAGCAGGAGGAGCAGATGGAATAGTTTTAGATGTAAAAGTAGGATCCGGTGCTTTTATGAAAACAAAAGAAAAAGCAAAAGAATTAGCTAAAATCATGGTTAATATCGGACAACACCTCGGTAGAGATACAATCGCTGTTTTAACCGATATGGGACAACCTCTAGGTTATGCAGTGGGTAATAATCTAGAAGTTATTGAAGCTATTAATACACTTCAGGATAAGGGTCCTAAAGATTTAACAGAACTTTGCCTTACTTTAGGTGCTAATATGTTAATTCTTGCAGGTAAGGTAGATAATTTTGATAAAGGTTATGAAATTTTAAAAGATAAGCTTGCAAATGGAGAGGCTTTTGAGCAGTTTAAAAAACTAGTAGAAAATCAGGGTGGAGATGTCAGTTATATTGAAAACCCTGATAAGTTTAAAAAGTCTAACCATGTTTTTGAAGTAAAAGCAAAAAGTGAAGGTTATCTAAACCAATTAAAAGCCCTTGACATTGGATTGGCTGCCATGTTAGTAGGGGCCGGCCGTGAGAAAAAGGGAGATAAGATATTAAATGAAGTAGGTGTGATTTTAAATAAGAAGTATGGTGATTATGTAAATAAAGGTGAAATAATTGCCAGATTGCATTATAATAAAAATGATGAAAATTTAAAAGAAGCTAAAGATAAGTTAACAAATTCATTTGTGATTAAAAACGAGACACCTCAGCCTAGAGATTTAATTTTTGAGATAATAGATTAAACTTTCTGATGACAGCAAGGAGTGAAATTAATGAGTAAATTTGATGGTGAAAGACTCCCAATTGATATCTTTCAAATTGATAAAGAACGCATGAGACGCGGCTGGTATTCTGATGTATACTTTAGAAATGTAAGTAGGATACTTACCAAATTATCAGAAGAAGGCTATAGGTTTAAAGATGAAGATATCGGTAATTTAGAAGTTGAGATGCAGATTTTTCCTAGAAGACAGCCCTTTTGTATTTTAGGTGGAATTGATGAAGCTCTTTCCATCTTGAAAACATCGACCGGCTATGAAAAAGAAAATGGGGAGTTTGCACAAACCTATGATGATTTAGAAGTTTTAGCCTGTCATGATGGTGAAAAAGGCTATTATAAAGGGAATCCGGCTCGAGTTAATCCGGTGATGAAAATAAGGGGTAGATATAGAGACTTTGCTCATCTTGAAACTCCTATTATTGGTTCTTTAACAGAAGCCTCTCGTATAGCTACTAATGTTTATCAGGTTATGGAAGCAGCTCGGGGTAAAGATATCCTATTTTTCCCGGCTCGTTTTGCCCATTATAAGTTACAGGCTTTACATGGTTATGCCTATTCTTTAGGTGTAAATGCTTATAATGAAGATTATGGACAAAATATGACCCGTTATGTATCAACTGATGAACAGGGAGCCTGGTGGGGAGGTAAAGGTGGTGGCACCATAAGCCACTCCTATATTGCCACTTTTTTGGGTGATACCACCGAAGCAATGCTGCAGTTTTCTAGATTAATGCCCAAAGAAGTAAATAGGATTGCCTTAGTTGATTTTGATAACGACTGTGTGAGTACTACTTTAAAAGTACTTAAAGCGATGTTTGATAGATATATTGAATTAAAAGAAGCCGGTAAAAAGGAAAAAGCTTCTAAATATAAATTATTCGGAGTTAGGCCTGATAATTCTTCTAGTCTAAGAGATAAAAGCATTGAACCCCTTGGTGATAAGAAGTTAGATAATGGTGTTAATGCCCGTTTGGTCTTTAAGTTAAGAAAAGAAATCGATAGAGCCTATAAAGACTGGGTTTTAAAGGAAAACAGAGTTACCGAAGCCAAGAAATTCTGTGAAGATGTAAAAATAATTGCCACAGGTGGCTTTAAACCTAAAAAAATTAGAGAATTTGAAGAATCACAAGTACCTGTAGATATCTACGGGGTTGGCAGCTGGTTGCTTTCAAATAGTTCAGTAGAAGGTACTAAAAATGATTTTACAGCTGATGTTGTCAGGGTTAAAAAAGATGGGGAATGGATTGATATGGCCAAAGTTGGCCGTAAAGCCTGTGATAATGACAGTTTGGAACGGGTTACTAAATATTAATAGCTAATTATGGGGCTGATTTCATGGATTTAATAATATCACATGAAAATACTGATATAGATGGTTTAGCAGGCATGATTGCTGCTTCTAAGCTGTATACTGATTCCAAAGTTGTTGTCTCAGAGAATATGACTACTTTAGCTCAAAGATTTCTTGCTTTATATAAAGATGAGTTTGAGATATCAAGATATGATGAAATAGATTATAGTCAAATAGAAAGAGTAATTGTAATTGATACCCATGAATATGATAGATTAGGAAAACTTATCGATTTAATTGATTGGGATCAGGTGGAAGTAATAGTTTATGACCATCATCCTCATCAGAATTTGGACTGGATTGATATAGATTTATCTGAAAATGTTGGTTCAGCCACCTCCATAATTGTAAACAGATTAAAAAGGGAAAATATTAAATTAAATAGACCAGAAGCGACCCTGTTTGCGCTTGGTATTTCAGCCGATACAGGTAACTTCATGCATCTAAATACAGAATCAGAAGATCTAATTGCCTTTGCCTATCTTTTAGATATGGGAGCAAATAAGAAGGCAATTAATGAATATCTTTTAGAAACACTTGATAAAAATCAAAAAAGAGTTTTTGAACTTTTAATAAAACACAGAAAAGATATTAAGATTAAAGATAAAGATATTACTTTATTTACCTTAAAATATCCACGTTATGTTACAGGTTTAAACAATGTGGTTGAAAAGATCAAATTACTTTATCAGCTTTCAGTTGTTTTTGTCTTAGTTGAAATGGAAGGGAAAGTAATAATAATTGGCCGTAGTAGTGATGAAAATGTAAATTTGGAAGAAATATTTTCAGAATTAGGCGGAGGTGGCCATTCCGGAGCCGGTTCTGTTTCTTTAAAGACTGACTTAGAAATTGCGCGTAATAAATTAGAAACCGCTATCAGAGATAAAATCAAAGTAGCAGTTAAAGTAAAAGAAGTTATGCATAAACCAGTTAAGGTTCATGAAAGTACAAAGTTAATCAATGTCAAAGATAAAATGAAAGAGCAAAATATTACAGGGGTTTTAGTTGCTGATGATCAAAAAGAAGTAAAAGGTATATTTACTACCAGAGATTTAAGAAGGTTAAATGATGAAGATGAACTTTATAGAGTACCAGTTAAAGGCTATATGACTAAAAAACTCTTTTTTATCCAGCCTGAAGATACTATTCATAAAGCACAAGAGAAGATGGTAAAAAAAGATATTGGACGTTTGCCGGTCCAAAATAAAGAGGGGCAAGTCATTGGCATTATTACGAGAAGAGATATCTTAAATCAGTATTATGAAGAAGAGACTGAAAATCAAAACCAAAATCGATATGTGAGTTCTTTAGTTTCTATTACACCTGAAAAATTAAAAATAGCAGAAAAATTAGATGGATTACCTAATGAAATAAGAAAAATTTTTAAAAATATCGGCAAGATTGCCCAGGATAAAGATTCGCGTGTCTTTTTAGTAGGAGGTATGGTTAGAGATCTTTTACTTAACAAAGAAAATAAGGATTTTGACTTTGTAGTAGACGGTGATATAGAAGGTTTAATCAAAAAAGTTGCGGATAAATATGAAGTAAAATATAAATACAATGAAAACTTTCAGACCGGAAGTATGGTTATTGATAACCAATATGATTTAGACTTTGCAGTTTCTCGTAATGAGTTATATACCCATCCTGGTGCCTTACCTAAGGTAAAAAAAGCAGATATATTTGATGACTTATTTAGAAGAGACTTTACAATTAATGCTTTAGCGATTGCTTTACATCCTGCTGAGTATGGCTATTTATATGATTTTTTTAAAGCCAGACAAGATGTAGAAAATAAGTTGTTAAAAGTTCTGCATCGGTTTAGTTTTTTAGATGACCCTACTCGTATCATACGGGGGATTAGGTTGGTACTTCAACTTAATTTAGAAATAGAAGGGGAAACCAAGGCTTTAATGCAGGAAGCAATTAGATTAAGTCGTTTTTCTGATGTAACCTTTCCCCGGATCTATAAAGAACTAAGATTTTTATTTGAAGAAAATCCTGGGGCTAAATTTATAGAACTTTTAAGGGAGATTCCTTTTTTAAGACTGCTCTATGATGATTATAAAATACCGGTCAATATAGAAAACAAATGGGAACGGGCTGAGAGATACCTTGCATATTTTAGAAATAATAATTATAATATAAAAAAGTGGCCGGTCTACTTTTCTTTGATCTTAAAAGATATTCCCCGTTCTATTATTGAGCGTTGGTCACTTAATTTAAAAGCTAAAAATATTATATTATTCAAGCCAGAGAATTATGATGTAGATGAAATTATTAATAGTTCAGGTAGAGTTGATTTATATAACAGATTAAAAGATTTTACAAATGAAGAATTAGTCTTAATGTTAGCAGAATATGAGAGTGAAAAATTAGAAGAAAAGATATTTTTCTATTTAGAAAATATTTCAGATATTGATATTTTAATTGACGGCAATGATCTAATTGAACTTGGGTTTAGAGAAGGACCGATTATAAGTAAAGCGTTAAAGTTAATAAAAAGACAGGTTTTAAAAGGCAACTTACAGACTAGAGAAAAGCAGATTATATATTCAAAAAAATTAAAGAAAAAACTTGAGAGGAAGTAAAAAGATGTCAAATATAATGGAACTAATTTTGGTAATACCGGTACTATTATTATCGTTATCTATACACGAGTATTCGCACGGTTATGTTTCATATTTATTAGGAGATCCTACTCCAAAACAAAATGGAAGATTAACATTAAATCCAATTGCACACCTGGATTTAGTTGGTAGTTTAGTATTGTTAATAACTAGAAGAATTGGTTGGGCAAAACCTGTACCAATCGATCCTAGATACTATAAAAATCCCAGAAAGGGACTAATGATAGTGGGATTTGCAGGACCAGGTTCTAACTTGATTTTAGCTATAATATTTGCTTTAATCTTTAGAACAGTTATGGCCTTTGCCAGTATAAATTCTGTGGGTGCAATTGGAACTCAGGTTAGTAACCTTCAATATGTAATTTTAAGATTTTTAATTCTCGCTGTTATTGTTAATTTGAGTTTGGGATTTTTTAATTTACTACCGATACCACCCTTAGATGGTTCTAATATCTTAAGGGGATTAATCCCTAGAAATTTAGATAAGTATCTCAATAAATTACAGGGACCAATTGGGATGGTACTACTTTTAGTTCTTGCTTATACAGGAATCTTATGGGGCATGATAAGTCCTTTTGTTAACTTCTTTTTAGGAATATTAATATAATAACTAGTAAGGTGGAAAATATGGATTATGAAGTTCAACTGGATGCTTTCCAGGGACCGCTGGATCTTTTATACCAGCTGGTCAAGAAAAAGAAAATAGAGATCAGTAAGATTTCCTTAGCTAAGATTACCGGTGAATACTTAGATTATATTGATGACCATATAATGGATTTAGAGTATACCAGTGAATTTTTAGTAATTGCAGCTGAACTTGTTGAAATAAAAGCCAAGTATCTTTTACCAAAAGCTGATGATGAAGATGATAAAGAGGATGAAGAAAGTCTGGTAGAAAGATTAAAAAAATATCAATTATACAAAGAACTTTCTTTTGTATTAGCTGATCAATTTGAAGTCAGAAGAGATGTATTTGAAAACAATACATCTTTAGAAAGATATAGAAACTTTGAAGAAGAAGTTGTGATTGATGTTAATTTAAAAGAAATAAAAGAGATGTATTTGAAAGCGCTTTATTCAGATAATGATTTAGAAGATGATGATATTGAAAAAGTAGAACATATTATAGTAGAGAAAATTAAAGTAGAAAAAAAGATTAATGATGTATTAGATATGTTAGATAAGTATAATAAACTTGAATTTTATAAATTGATTGAAGACCACAGTAATATTATGGAGATTGTGGTTACTTTCTTAAGTATTTTAGAGTTAATGAAATCAAATAAGGTAAAAGTCTTACAAAAGCAACTTTTTTCACCGATTGAGGTTTCATTAGCTTAAAGCAGGTGATATAATGAATATAGAGAATTTAGCAAGATTAGAAACTATAATATTTGTGGCAGAAAAACCGGTTGGTATAGATAAATTGTCAAGAGTAATGGATATGAAAATATCAAATATAAGACCTTTATTAGAAAAATTGCAGAATGAATATTCCAAAGAAAGCCATGGTTTTGAGCTAAATAGTTATGATGACAACTATGTATTTGAAACCAAAAAAAAATACAGTGATCTTATCCTAAATTTCATGAATATCTCAAAGCATAAAAAATTAAGTCCAGCTGCTTTGGAAACTCTTGCTATTGTAGCTTATGAACAACCTATTACCCGCCGAGAAATTGAATCAATACGCGGGGTAAATGTAGAAAGAACCCTATCAACCTTAGAAAAATATGACTTGGTAGAAGAAAAAGGCAGAAAAGAGACGATTGGTAATCCAATTATTTATGGGACCACCACCATTTTCTTACAAAAATTTGGTTTGGATGATATTTCTGATTTACCAAAAATTGAAGATATCGACTATCAAAAAGTATTTGAAGATGAATAATTAATGTAATTAGAAAAGGATAATAAATATGGAAAAATTTAGTAAAAGAACCTATAATAGTATTTCGGAATTTATTAATGATATCAAATTTATATTCAAAAATCGTAGTAAAATTAAGGCTCTTGATAACGGTCAATTAATTAATAAAGAATTTCAGGAACGTTTAATGTTGGCTGTCACAGCTGTTAATGGGTGTCGCTATTGTTCTTATTACCATACTAAAATAGCTTTAGAGGTTGGCATTTCCTCACAAGAACTTGCTCAACTTTTAGATGGATCATTAATGAATTCTCCAGAAGAAGAAAAGATTGCTTTACTATATGCACAACATTGGGCTGAACAGTCCGGCTATCCTGAACAAGATTTTATAAAAAAGCTTGCAAAAACCTATGAAAAAAAGCAAGTTGATGCTATTAACTTGGCAATTAGAACGATTAATTTTGGTAATTTAATGGGAAACACCTTTGATTATTTTCTGTATAAGATATCTTTTGGACATTTAGGTACTTCCTAACTTATTATTTAATAATTGTAAAATAATTGGATGAATGATAGTTATTGAAGTTAAGCACTAGAAAACCTGACGGGTTTGACCCGTGGAGCGTCAAAAAATCGTACAAACTTTTATTTTATAAACAAGGAATATTTTAATTTTTAAAGAATATTATAATATGCTAAGAAAGGATGTAAATAATGGAACGCCTTCAAAAAGTTATGGCTCATGCCGGTGTAGCTTCTCGTAGAAAGTCTGAAGAAATTATTGCCGAGGGCCGTGTGAAGGTAAATGGAGTTGTAGTTACTGAAATGGGTACCAAAGTTGACCCAACAGAAGACACGATAGAAGTAGATGGGGAAGAAATTGAAAAAGAATCAAAAATATATTTAAAATTATATAAACCTAAAGGTTATGTGACAACTGTGAACGACCCCCAAGGCAGAAAGACAGTTATGGACTTAATACAAGGTATTGACAAAAGAATTTATCCAGTTGGTAGATTGGACTTAGACAGTAGTGGTTTGTTACTTTTAACCAATGATGGTGATTTGACTTATAAGATCACACATCCTTCCCATGAATTGGATAAAGAATATATGGTAGTAGTAGATGGACTGTTAAATGAAGATGAACTCAAAAAGTTTAAAAACGGTATAGTATTTGATGAAGGAAAAACTTCACCTGCCAAGATTAAAAAGGTAAATCAAGACCATAAAAATACTACCTATGAAGTAATTATCCATGAAGGAATGAATAGACAGATAAGAAGGATGTTTGATATCTTAGGATACCAAGTTGTAAGTTTAATTAGAGTCAGAATTGGAAATATTTCATTGGGAAGTTTAAAACCAGGCGAGTATAAAAAAGTTAGTAGAAAAAAACTACAAAATCTATTAAGGTTATAACATATACTCTAATGTAGTATAAAACAAGGGGGAGTAATCACATGGAAACTTTAAAAGTTTCAGGTTCTTCTGATCCAAAATCTGTAGCAGGTGCGATTGCTGCAGTAGTTCGCGATGAAGGCAAAGTAGAGTTGCAGGCAATAGGAGCTGGAGCAATCAATCAAACAGTTAAGGCTATCGCAATTTCTAGAGGTTATGTAGCACCTTTAGGAATGGACTTAATTATGATACCTGAATTTATTGAAATAGATGTGGACGATGAGGTAAGGACTGCGATTAAATTTACAGTTTCACCCAGAAGACAATAAAAATATATACTTTTTAATATCGACTCTGGGCCTATCCTTTGCATGGGATAGGTTTTTCTCTTGTAAATAAAGTAATAATTTGAGGTGAATGGATTTGTTTTTAAAAAAGGTAAAGATTAAAGGATTTAAATCTTTTGCAAATACAATAAATTTAAAGTTTAATATACCAATAACAGCGATAGTAGGTCCTAATGGGAGTGGTAAGAGTAATATTGTAGACGCTGTTCGCTGGGTTTTAGGTGAACAGAGTGCTAAAAACTTACGAGGCTCTGAAATGGCTGATGTAATATTTGCTGGTAGTGAAAAACTTCCGCCTGCTTCTTCGGCTGAAGTTTCCCTGTTTTTAGATAATTCTTCTCGGATTTTAGATATTGAAACAGATGAAGTAAAGATATCACGTGAAGTAACTAAAGATGGTTCTAGTGACTATCTAATTAATGACAGCAAATGTAGGTTAAAAGATGTTAATGAACTGCTGATGGATACCGGTTTAGGCAATAATTCTTATTCTATTGTGAGTCAGGGTAAAATCACACAAATTATAAATTCTAAACCTGAAAATTTAAGAGAACTCTTTGAAGAGGCAGCTGGAATCAGTAAACATAAGTCCCGTAAAAAAGATGCTGAGCGAAGATTGGAAAATACAAATTCTAATCTGCAGCGCATTAAAGACTTAGTTTGGGAGTTAGAAAAACAGTATGAAAAAATTAAAAAAGATGCCAAGAAAGCCAGAGAATACAAAAAGTTAAAATCAGAATTAGAAGAAATTGAAATCAACCTCTTGCTTGATCAACATGAAGAATTAGCTACCTCTTTAGACGAATTAAAAGAGAAAAAAGATGACTTAGAGACAAAAATAGATAAAAAAGAAAGTATAAATAACAATAAGAAAGATAAATTACATAAGAAGAAAGAAAAATTGCGTGATTTAGAGGTTTCCTATGATAATAAAAAAGATGAATATTACCGATTAAAAACTAAAAGTGATGAAGTTAAAAATAGGGTTAATATTATTGAAGAAAGAAAAAATAATTTACAAAGAGAAAAAGCTGAATTAAAAGAAGAACTTAAACAGCTGAAAACTAACTTATCAAATAAAAAAGAAAGTCTTACTAATTTAAGAGAAAAGTACAAAAAAGAACGTACAAAACTTGATCTTTGGGCGGAAAAGAAAGACGGAGTTGAAAAAGATTATGAAATACGAGTTGAATATCTAAAAAAGTTAAGGTCAGAGTTAAATAAATACCGCGAAAATTTGATTGAAGAAAATGTGGATATTAATCAGTTAAGACGTGATTTTGATAAATTAGAGGAAAAAATAAAGTATAAAGAAAGAGTATTATCAGATCAAAGGGACCAAAAGGAACAGATCTTAAAATCGAAAGCCCAATTAACAACCAAAGTTGAAAACAATCAAAATTTACAGACTAAAACCGTTAATAAAATAAATGAAACCAAAGAAAGTTTAAGTGAGATACAATCTAAATTAACAGATTATCAAGAAAAATATGATGAATTAGAAAACGAATATGAAGATATTCAGGATGAACTATATCAGAAAAAATCCCGTAAAGAATTTATTGAAGATCTAAAAAAAGATTATTCCGGCTTTTATAAAGGTGTAAAAAATATACTTAAAGAAGATGAACGTTTTCCTGAAATGTACGGGGCAGTGGCGGAACTAATCAATGTTAAGAAAAAGTATGAAACTGCTATTGAAACTACTCTGGGTAATAAGCTACAAAATGTAGTAGTAGAAAATGATAATACAGCCAAAGAATGTATAGATTATTTAAAAGAAAATAATGGTGGGAGAGCTACCTTTTTACCGATTAAATCTATAAAGTCTTATGGAAGGATTAATACTAAGCAATTTGCTTCTAAACAGGGTTATCTAGGTTTAGCAATAGACTTTGTTGATTTTAATGATAGGTTTAAAAAAGTTATGGAGTTTTTACTTGGTAACACCATTATCTCGAAAGATCTGGAGGCTGCCATTGATATATCTAATATAATAAATAAAAAACATAAATTAGTAACTTTAGAAGGGGATTTAATCTATCCTGGTGGTTCTGTTTCAGGTGGTAGCAGGCAAAATAAAAAGAATAATCTTTTAAGTAGAGATAGAGAAATGAATGAATTAGAAGAAGAAATTGCAAAATTAAATGAACAAGTTGATAAAATTGTAAAAGAAGGTTTAACAATAAAAGATGAAATAGAAAGTTTAGAAAATAAGAGAGCTGATTTAAAAGATAATTATCAGAAATTAACATTGAAACTTGAAAACTTAAAAGAAAATGAAAAAGAATTAACAGAACAATTAGAAGAAGTAAAAAAAGAAAAGAATAACATAGAAACTAAGCTTGAAAAAGGAATAGACGAACTTAATACTTTAAAAGATGAAAAAAATAATTTGAGCAGTCTTTTTGAAAAAAACAGTCAAAACTATGATGAAGAAAAAGATATTATTAATCAAAAACAAGCAAAAATTGATAAAATAAGTGATGAGATTGAAAATTTAAGAGAGAAATTAACCGATGTAAGGGTTAACTATGCAACTCAGCAGGAAAAATTAAAAAGCTTGAATAAAGAAAAAAGTAATTTAGAACAAACTATTGAGAATAATAAAACAAACCAAAACAATAAAGAAAATAGAATCCAGGAAATAAAAGAAGAGTTAAAGGAATTAGCAGATCGCAAAGTAAAACTTTTAGAACAAAAAGAAGAATTTGAACAAAAAGTTAAACAGGCTAAAATAGAATTAGAAGAAATGGATAAAAGATTAAAACAGCTGCGTGACGAACATGAAAAATTAGAAGAAGAAGTTGAAAGGCTAAATGATGAACTAAACAATAAAAAAGATAAACTCCATGAGATAAATCTTGCTTATACCAGAAAAAAAGATAAAACAGAAAGTATTGAAGAAAGACTGATTAATGAATATAACTTTGATATTAGTGAAGATGAATATGCACAAAGAGAACAAGTAGAAAACCGTAAAGAAGTTGAAAAAAGAGTCAAGGAATTAAGGAATAATATATCTAAATTAGGTAGTGTAAATTTAGGTGCAATAGAAGAATATGAAGAATTAAAAGAAAGATTAGATTATTTACATGAACAACAGGCTGATTTAGAAGAAGCAAAAGAATCCATAATAAATATAATTGAGCGAATTGAAGAAACAATGATGGATAAATTTAAGAATTCCTTTTATCAAATTAAGGAAGAATTTGAAAAAGTATTTGTAGATTTATTCAATGGAGGTAGAGCAGAACTTAATTTAGTTGATGAAGAAGCTTTATTAGAAACTGGTGTAGAAATTATAGCCCAACCACCTGGTAAAAGGCTAAAAAAATTAACCTTATTATCTGGAGGGGAAAGGGCTTTAACCGCAATTGCTTTAGTTTTTGCACTTCTGAGGGTAAATCCGAGCCCATTTTATATCTTAGATGAGATTGATGCTCCCTTAGATGATGTAAATGTAGTTAGGTTTTCTAACTTCTTAAAGGAATACACCGATTTTGCTCAGTTTATTGTGGTAACACACCGCAAACATATGATGACAGCAGTTGATAATATTTATGGACTAACTATGACCGATAAAGGAGTAACAGAGTTAGTTTCCTTAAACTTAAAGGAACAAATTCAATAGTTAACAGGAAGGAGAATAATATATAATGTCTATATTTAAAAATGTTGAAAATAATGAAGAGGAAGATAAAGGATTATTTAAAAAATTAAAGGACGGCTTAAATAAAACCAAAAATGGAATTTTTGGTAAGCTAAACGACTTATTCACTGGTGGTAAAGAACTTGATGAAGAATTCTTTACTGAATTAGAAGAAGTATTAATCCAAGCTGATATTGGTGTTCACACCACCATGAAAATGATAGATGATCTAAAAAAGAAGGTTGAAAAAGAAGAAATAGAAGATACAGAACAGTTCTACAGTGTTTTCAAAGAAGAACTAAGTGAATTTTTACAAGAAGAAGAGGGTGGCATAAAACTAGAAGATGGCTTAAATATCATCATGGTAGTGGGAGTTAATGGTTCTGGTAAAACCACTACTATTGCTAAAATAGCCAGTAAATTTAAAAAACAGGGTAAAGAGGTCATGATTGCTGCTTGTGATACATTTAGAGCCGCTGCAATAGACCAATTAGAAGTTTGGACAAATAGGCTAGGCGTAAGGTTAATTGCCCAAAAAGAAGGTTCAGATGCCGCTGCAGTAGCTTATGACGCGATTCAATCTGCTAGATCTAAAGATGCCGATGTCCTTATCGTTGATACTGCTGGTCGACTTCATACTCAAAAGAATTTAATGGAAGAGTTAAAAAAGGTAAAAAGAGTTATTTATAAAGAAGCAGAAAATGCTCATAAACAAATATTATTGGTTTTAGATGCTACGAATGGACAAAATGCTATTTCTCAGGCTAAATTATTCCATAAAGCAGTAAATATAGATGGTATTGCTTTAACTAAACTGGATGGAACTGCTAAAGGTGGAGTTGTGATCGCAGTAAAAGATGAATTAGGTATACCGATAAAATTAATTGGAGTGGGAGAAAAGGAAGATGATTTACAGGTCTTTAAACCTGATATATTTGTAGATGCTTTATTCTCTTGAGGAATTTACGAAGCAAATAATCACTATTATGAAAGAAATCATGAAGGCTGTTAAATTTTCTTTACCCCAAAATCAGAATAAATGAGGATGATATGTAGGTTAAAATAGTAAAATCAAAAAGATTGACCCAAAAAGAAAATTTAGTAAAAAAATGGTGAAAACCCTTGGTATTATTGATATAATGTTAATTGAAGAAAAAACAAAATAAACAAAAACCAAGGAGGTCTCACCTATGGCTAATATACCACAAATGAGTCTTTTTGACTACCGTGAA
>Ga0209947_1001115_pt1 | contig 16216 bp, 9 predicted proteins | sample SalPonR2_B_D2_MG_FD_185706 | JGI IMG/M metagenome (GOLD analysis project Ga0209947, IMG submission 185706) | Salt pond soil microbial communities from South San Francisco under conditions of wetland restoration - Salt Pond MetaG R2_B_D2_MG... ... | reverse complement strand
GAGCACACTCGGCGTGAATCTCGCGAAACTCGGTCGGCATGCGAACGTCGATCACGTCCACCTCGCCCGCGCTCCGCCTTTCGGCTAACTGCTGAACGGTTATCGATTGCATTTTCTTTCTCCAGGATCGTTTATCAGTGCCGCTTGGAAACCCCGAAAGTGTCGAAGTATCGCAATGCGACGATATCTTAGGGTTTTAAAAAAGAGGCCGTTTCCAGCCCCGTGAAGCGGTTTCGTTAGTGCCGGTGCTCCGCAACTCATCACCGCATTATCTTGTTGTTGCGGGCGTCACGAAGGAGCCGTCGATGGGCTGGCCCCCCTTTTTTTGCAACTGCCACATAGCAATATATCGGAAGGTCGCGAGGTGTCAATGAGTTTTTTCGGGGACGGGCTGGTTTTTGAGTTTTGCTGATCGCCGCGAGGGCAACGGGACGCACTGGCTGGAGGTGGGTAGCTGACAGTTGTGATCCCATCGGGCGAGCCCGGAGGAAATCCGACGGCGGCGACTGGGCCGCGTGGCATCCTCCGCACAGTCGCCCTGCCTCGTCCGTCGGTGGGTTGGCCGACGCGCACGAACTGTACGCTGCCACGGCGATCGGCGGTGGTTGGTATCCGATCCGATACAACGCCTGACTGCAGCGGTCGCGACGATTCCAGCCACTGCCTCGATGTCGCTACGGTTCCGTTGCTGGAATCACGGCTCGCGCCGAGCGGTCTCCGACGACGAAATGCCCCAGCGTCGGGCCAGCGTCGATTCTGCTGATCGCCCACACCGCACCGGGCCGAGTCTGCTGCGACTTTGTTTGACCAGCGCCGATCGTGCCGTAGGATTTTGGGTCGCCGTTTCGATCGATCCAAAACAGTTCCACTGCCGCTCGTTGGGTGTTGATAAAGTAGACCCGAAACGGATTGCCATCGGGCACCGACGCAGGCGCGCCCTCTGCGGTAGCGGGGTGCCATGGCAACTTGGTCAGCGACTGCACGGTCGGCTTCACAAGCTCGGCAAATTCCTTGGGGGACCGAGTACGAAACGCCGCCAAGCGGGCCTGCGACTCGGGTAGTGAGGCCAAATTCGTCCACTCGTACGGATCCGAAACGATGTCGTACAACTCTTCGCCCCCATCGGCATAGTGAATGTAACGATGGGAACGACCACTGATCGCATAGCTGCCTGGACTGGCGAGGAAGGTTACCGAATCGTGCGGCCACTCCGCTTCGGTTGCTTTACCATCACCGGTTACGTGCCTCAGCAGTGGCAGCAAGCTTGGCCCATCGTTCTCTTGCTTTGCCGGTAGCGCGCAGAGGTCCAGCAATGTCGGGAACAGGCTCAGCAGGTTCACCGGAGCATCGCACACTGTCCCCGCCTTGGTGCCTTGCGGCAGCGCGGGACTCGCCCCGCTTGGGACGCGGATCATCAACGGAACCCGCGTTACCGCACGCCAAGGAGTGAACTTTTGCCAGTGCTCTTTCTCACCCAGTTGCCAGCCGTGATCCGACCACAGCACCACCACCGTGTTTTTGGCGTGCGGGCCGGACTCCAACGCCTCGAGCACCCTGCCCAGCATCGCGTCGGCAAAATGGATCGAAGCCAAATAGCCCTGGATACCTTGTTTCCACTGCCCCTGTTTTTGGATGTGTGCGAAGTACCGATTCCGTGCCGCTCGTTGTCCGCTCTCGGGAACATCATCCAAGTCGTCCGCACGGTAACCTGGCGGCAACTGAATACTTTCGAGTGGGAAAGGTTCGTAGTATTGCTCTGGGACAAACCACGGCTCGTGTGGTCGATAGATACCGCAGGCGAGGAAGAACGGTTGCGACCGCTCTTGTCGCAGTTGCTCGCCGACCCATTGGCTGACGGACCAGTCGCCTCCGAATTCTTTGTCCGTCACCGCGAGCGCCGCCCAATCGGTTTCGACATATTGCCAAGGGCCGCCACGTTTTAGGTTGACCGGACGATCGGCCGGGTAAAACGTTTTGGGAAGTGGGTTTTCGGATTGCGCGTCGGGAAAGTACGTGTCCCAAGAATCGGCGTCAATAAAGTAGTGCAGCAGTTTGCCTGAACCGGCCGCATAGTAGCCATGGTTGCGAAAGTACTGAGGCATCAGCAAGTCGTTGGGCATGACTTCACGCATCGCCTGCCGATTGTCATACAAACCGGATCGATGGGGGGCCCGCCCGGTGAAGATCGCCGAACGGCTCGGATTGCACGCGGGGGCTGGACAATGTGCGTTGCTGAACAAGACTCCGCTGGCAGCCAAGCGGTCGAGATTCGGCGTAATCGTTTGGGGATGCCCTCCCAAGCAACCAATCCAATCATTCAGGTCGTCCATCGCAATGAAGAGCACGTTGGGGCCCGTGCTCGGCCGCGCCTCTTCGGCTCCGCCTCGTGAGCCAAAAACTGACACCGTGGCGATTACGAAAAACATCCATCCAACAAAGGATCGAATCGTCCGACCGAAGCACAGTTCAACCAGGCATCGTTCTATCGCGGACCTTTCCATCGCCGAAGGTAGCCCGGCGCGGGGGCCAGCGCAGCGCGGAAGATCTCCTCGCAAGACTTCGCAGCGCCGTGGCGCGGGAGCCCGGTCTGCGAAGTGGTCATTTCCAAGCAACTTCATCAACGCTCTCCGAAAGGATCGTCATCGTTCAGGAATGCGACTGCGCCGCAGGCGTAGCTTACCACAGGGCGTCCCATTCCGCGCCGCCAACCACCCCCGATTAGCAATCGCTATCCAAAGGGAAAAGACGGAGCAACGGCCCACGACTAGCGCCTGAGGTTCACGGGCTGCGGGTAGCGCTGGACTGCTGAAAAATGGGGTTTGTGGCGATTTGGAAGTGCGCAGGATTTGTTCGCTTCAATGGCGAAGCCATGGCAGGTTGTAGCCACGGACGTGAGTCCGTGGTGCCAACCAGGATGGAAGCGTAAGTCGCAAAGCGACGACAGGAATCGCATGCGGTGCCTTTCCCTAGAGCCTGTGTCCCAGGTTCGTGCCGATGATCGCTTTACGCTTGAAAACACGCGTGACAAGTCGAAAGCGTGTGTCAACATCGAAGGTTTGACGGCCCAGCACTGGCCCCGGTTGAATGCGGGAACCGTGGCTATCGCCAAAGTGGCCCATTTACCGAATGGTGTCCGTCTGCCTGCTTAACACTCGGTTAACGGGACGCAACCGGACGCTAATGCATTCCGGCTGAATCGGCCCGCGCGCTCTGCCTGCCAAACCTATTTTTAAAACAGCCGCTTCATAGAAAATTGTTATCTATAGACCACGAAAACTCTATTGGATCTTTCAGTACACGCGAAAGTAAAAAGAGGCCAAAGTGGGTTTGCATTCGACGCAGGTATTTCAAGGCCTTGGCGACGAGAAATTGCTTTAAATGCCGAGCATTAAATGCGTCGAAAGTTAACGCATTGCCAATGGAGTTTTTTAACAGAATCCGTTCCTGTTAACGTCTTTAACCGAAAGATTCGATCGATGTTCACCGCAAAAATGCCTCGCCTTTCGCTTTCTCGCTCCGCGGAAATGGTGCTCAGCGAAGCCAAGTCAGTACGCTTTTTCAGTACCGCACAAGAATTAGTCGAAGCATCCGTGCCCGAAGAAGATGAACAAGGATATTACACCGTTGGGTATGATGTAGCGGGCAAATGGATGCCCGAAGCCAAAGTTTGCCGCGTTAAAAATGGTATTAGTGCAAACTATCTCGAGCCTTACATGCGGCGGCGCGATTCGGAGTGCATGGTCATTGCCGATGAGCGGGCGACCGACAAGATGACTTATCAAAAACGGTTCGGTAAAGACTTCGAAGACTTGCGACAAGAAACCTTTGCGTGGCTCAAAACGCAAGATCTCGCCTGCTTTTTCTTTAACGCCGGACGCACCGGGAAGGGGTTGCCCGCGGTCGCGATCTGCCCCGCCAACGCTGGGTTCTTTGCCCTTGGTCTGGCTATGTTGCAGGGGATTATCCCCATCGAGGAAATCGAAGCCAAGGGCGAGGACTATCATCACTCGGCGATCATCTACATTGCACCGCCGTTTCGTCACACCCATTTCGATGGCAAGCAGGTGGTGGTGCATAACCGCCGCGAGGAACTGCACGAGCTGTACAGTTACAACTTGTATCCTGGACCTTCGGCCAAAAAAGGCGTTTACGGGATGCTGCTGACTCTGGGCGAAAAGCAAGACTGGACGACGGCTCATTGTTCCACCGTGCAAGTCGTTACGCCCTATGACAACGCCGTAACGATCATGCACGAGGGTGCGTCGGGCGGTGGCAAGAGCGAGATGCTGGAGCAAATGCATCGCCAATCCGATGGCCGTTTGCTGTTGGGGACAAACACGACCAACGGGGAACAACGCCATCTGGCGCTTCCGCTGGGATGTGAACTGCGGCCGGTCACGGACGACATGGCACTTTGCCATCCCGATCTGCAAGACGCTGAATCGCGGCAACGCAAACTGACAGTGATCGATGCCGAGCATGCTTGGTTCCTGCGGGTCAACCATATCACTCAGTACGGCACCGATCCGCATCTGGAACGCCTGACGGTGCATCCTGGTGAACCGCTGTTGTTCTTAAACATCGACGCAACTCCAGGATCGACCGCGTTGATCTGGGATCACATCGAAGACGAACCGGGCAAGCCGTGCCCCAATCCTCGACTGGTCTTCCCGCGCAGCAAGTATCCCGGCATTGTCAACGAGCCGGTGACGGTCGATATCCGCAGCTTTGGCGTGCGGTGCCCTCCGTGCACCAAGTCGCATCCGACGTACGGCATCATGGGGATTTTCCATGTACTGCCCCCCGCGCTGGCGTGGTTGTGGCGACTGGTCGCCCCCCGCGGTCACGGCAATCCATCGATCGTCGAAACCGAAGGCATGAGTTCCGAGGGCGTGGGGTCCTACTGGCCGTTCGCCACAGGACGCCGCGTCGATCAAGCAAACATTTTGCTCCACCAAGTGATGAATACGTCCGACACGTTGTTCGTGCTGATCCCGAATCAACACATCGGTTGCTGGTCGACGGGATTCGCTCCGCAGTGGATCGCACGGGAGTACCTTTCCCGGCGTGGTTCAGCACCGTTCACCGAGGACAAATTGGTCGATTCACGCTGCTCGCTGCTCGGTAAGACTCCTAGGACAATCCAAGTCGAAGGCCAAACGATTGGGCATTGGTTCCTCCAAGTCGAGTCACAGCCGGAAGTTGGTACCGAGGGGTACGATCGCGGTGCCGAGATTCTAGAGGAGTTTTTCCTCAGTCAGGTCCGCACGTTCTTGTCGCCCGGACTCGATCCCTTCGGATGCGAAATCATCGAAGCCTGTTTAGGCGGTGCAAGCGTCACCGATTACGAGCGGCTTTCGCTGTAACGCATCGACTGATCGAGCCAAAAAACGGCCCGCCAGATCCTGGCCGAGCAGGGGGGCGTTCGGGTCCCTGACGTGGCTGGAATGCGAGTTGCATGCCTGAGAGTCCATCCCTTACGGGAAAGCCTTTCGCATGCAACTGGACAGCCCAAAAACAGCTATGGCCAGCAATCAAATCACCGCCACCGATCCGGTCTGCGGAATGACCGTCGATCCTGGCGATTCTCGCCGCAGCGAATACCAGGGCGAGTCATACTTCTTTTGCAGTGCGGGCTGTCAGGCGAAATTTGAATCGGAACCGGCTGCTGTTCTGGCAGCGCGAGCGGGGGAAGATGCCAAACCGCAACACGCTGCGATGAAAGCTTCGCCCGCGTGCTGCGGCGACCAGCGTGACCGCTCCGCGACAAGAGCCAACACCACGCCGATCGATACCCAGGCGATTTATACCTGCCCGATGCACCCAGAGATCGAGCAGGTGGGGCCCGGTGCTTGTCCGATTTGCGGCATGGACCTGGAGCCCAAGTTTGTCGACATGGCCGAGCATGGCGACGACGAACAATACGCCGACATGAAACGCCGGTTCTGGGTCGGTGTCGCCCTGTCGCTGCCGCTGCTGGTGATCGCCATGGGACCGATGGTGGGCTTGCAGGTCACACGATGGATCGGTCCAACTGCGTTTGCTTGGTTGCAGTTGGTACTCGCGACGCCGGTTGTGTTTTGGTGCGGCTGGCCGTTATTGGTTCGCGGGGCGAAGTCGTTTCGTAGCTTTCATCTGAATATGTTTTCACTGATCGCCGTCGGCACCCTGGCCGCGTATGGCTTCAGTCTGGTCGTGGTCTTGTTGCCTGAGGTGATTCCCAAGGCTTTTTACGAGCACGGTGTTGCGCCGCTGTACTTCGAAGCCGCCGCGGTCATCATCACGTTGGTACTGCTTGGGCAGGTGTTGGAAATGCGGGCACGTCAGCAAACCGGCGGCGCGATTCGCGAGTTAATGCAGTTGGCCCCCGAAACAGCGACAAGAATCACCGCCGATGGCGATGAAGAAGTTTCGCTGGACGCCGTCCACAAGGGTGATCGTTTACGCGTCCGCCCAGGTGCTAAGGTGCCCGTGGATGGTCGCGTCGTCAGCGGTTCGAGTAACGTGGATGAGTCCATGCTGACTGGCGAACCGATGCCGGTTCAAAAAGCCGAAGGGGATTCGATCACCGGCGGAACACTGAACCAAACGGGGGCGTTGGTCATGGAAGCCGTTGGGGTTGGTGGCGAAACGGTTTTAAACCGGATCGTGCAAATGGTCGCCGAGGCACAGCGTAGTCGAGCACCGATTCAAAAACTGGTCGACGTGGTTGCTCGCTATTTTGTTCCGGCCGTGATCGCTTGCTCGATCGCAGCCTTCGTTGGCTGGGCAGCCTTTGGTCCCGAGCCGCGGATGGCACATGCTTTTGTGGCGGCGGTCGCGGTTTTGATTATCGCTTGTCCTTGTGCTTTGGGGCTGGCAACGCCGATGTCGGTGATGGTGGGTGTGGGGCGAGGTGCCAAGGAAGGCGTGCTGATCAAGAACGCGGAAGTCTTGGAGGTGATGGAAAAAGTCGACACGATCGTGGTCGACAAAACAGGCACGTTGACGCAGGGACGGCCCGAAGTCACGGCGGTCGAAACGTTTGGTGATTGGAACGAGCCGCAAGTACTGACTTTGGCTGCAGCCGTCGAAGCGCAAAGCGAGCATCCGCTGGCGCAGGCTGTCGTGCGCCGCGCCCAGGCGGACGAATTGCAGGTCGTCGAGGCCACAAATTTCGACAGCGTCACCGGCGGGGGCGTCCGTGCGCGTGTCGAGGACCACGACGTCTTGATTGGTAAAGCGGACCTGCTGCGGGAACAAGGTGTTGCGGATATCGAGGGAGGAGGGACGAAAGCGCAGCCGCATCAAGCGGAAGGGGCGACGGTGGTTTTCATCTCCATCGACAATCGACTCGCCGCGCTACTCGCGATCACGGACCCGGTCAAGGAAAGTACACCGGCGGCACTAAAAACACTGCATGAATTGGGCTTAAAAGTTGTGATGTTGACCGGCGACGCGGTGCCGACCGCAAACGCGGTGGCGACGAAGTTGGGCATCGACGAGTTCCACGCGGGAGTGTCACCGGAGGATAAACACGATTTCGTTCGCAAGCTTAGAGAGGCTGGCAAAATCGTGGCAATGTGTGGCGACGGGATCAACGACGCTCCGGCATTGGCCGAGTCGAACGTCGGCATTGCGATGGGGACAGGCACCGGCGTGGCAATCGAATCGGCGGGGGTAACGTTGGTCGGTGGCGATCTTCGCGGTGTCGCGGCGGCGGGCAACCTAAGCCGCAAGACGATGCGCAATATCCGTCAGAACCTGTTCTTCGCATTCATTTACAACGCGATGGGAATCCCTGTCGCCGCCGGTTTGTTGTATCCCATTTTTGAATTGTTGCTCAGCCCCATGATCGCCGCGGCGGCGATGAGCTTAAGCAGCGTGTCGGTCATCGCCAACGCCTTAAGATTGCGGACCGCGAAGCTCAGCTAGTTCGCAGGCGTGCAAGTTGCGGCACCGTATTTGCCCGACTTCTGGCATTCTGATTTGTTGCAAAAAAGGACAAGCCACAATGTCAAACTACAAAACTTTTGGAGCCATGATCGGCACCGCGACAGCCGTCATGTTCCTGTTGATGTATCTGAACACGTATGCGTTGGACCACGTTTACTGGAGCGAGACTCGCTTCTACATGGCGATTGTCATGGGGGCTACGATGGCAATCCTAATGCTTTCATTCATGCTCGGGATGTACAGCAGCAGCAGGCTGAACATGGCGATCTTTGCCATCAGCATTGGCATGCTCATTGGTTCGCTGTATTTGGTCCGCAGCCAAACCACGGTTCAAGACGTGTCGTGGATGAAAGCGATGATCCCGCACCACTCCATCGCGATTCTGACCAGCGAACGAGCGGAGATCAGTGACCCCCGAGTCCGCAAGCTAGCCGACCAGATCATCGAAACCCAAAAAAAAGAGATCGCGGAGATGAAGCAGTTGATTGCAGAGTTGGAAGGGGACGGAAATCGCGAATTGAACGTTTCGAAGGCGACCAAATCGAGCCTCAATCGTGGAGAATGAAATCGCATTCGCGACGTGGGGCTCGAGTGTGAAGAGTGATTTTTCAGCGATCCGGTTGGTGCGACTTCAAATGGTGGCAAGACCGTCGCCTTCCGCTGTGAGCGGCTTCGGTTTTTCTATTTGACTGGGACGGATGCTGTCCCTCCTTCTCACTACGAGCTCGGACGACGATTAAAGTTGTCCTTTAAATGCACTACCCGCTGTTCGACATGCTTTGAGTAAACCACCCTAATGATCAATCCCGAACAAGTTTCCCGGATGCTGACCGCAGAGCAAATTGATTTCGTGCCTCACAGCGGAGACGATGGCCAGCGTTGGCTGATCATTTATTCGATGGGGGTGATCGTGATCGAGTTATCGCCGACCGGCGAGCAGTTGCGGTTTCGGACGGGGCCGATTGCTAACTCCGCGGGCTTATCAGCGGATGAGCGGAATGCCTTGCTCCGTCGTGCTATGTCGGCAAACGACCATTTGATGATTGGGCGCTATTGCGGAACCGACCAAATTGACTTTGAGATCGGAATGTCTTTTCCAGGTCAGTCATCGTTGTCGAGGGAGCAACTGATGTTGGGGTTGCAAACCGCGGTCGCCGTTGCAAGCTCGCATGAGCTGGTTTAGCGCCAGCACACGCGCAGCGACAGCATCCGTTACCAACCCTGGCATCAGCCAAACCTCTGCTCCAGCAACAGCGTCGCCTGGACGAGATGCTATGCTGTGTCTCGCAAACTGGTTACCGTGTCGCCGCTCACTCGGCTTGACCATGGACTGCGGAGTTGTCTTCTGCCCACGGTTTTGGCGAAACGTTGACAACTTTCCACCGTGCTCGAATGGACCGTTGGAAAGGGGCCGGTGGCCTCTTTTTTTAATCGGCGTAAATCGGAGAATAGCGACATGGGTTCCCGGCAAGTCTGTGCGATGCTGTGGGTTTGCACGCTTTGTGTTTTCGTGGCAAGGGTGCATGGCGCGGACCCGGCGAAGCGGCCCCCCAACGTCGTGCTGATTATGTCGGACGACATGGGGTTCTCCGACATTGGCTGTTACGGCGGCGAGATCGAGACGCCGAACCTGGACCGATTGGCCGAGGATGGTTTGCGATTCACGCAGTTCTACAACGGTGCCCGCTGCTGCCCCACGCGGGCGTCCCTGCTTTCGGGAGTTTACCCGCATCAGGCAGGCATCGGTTTGATGACCGGAGCGAGCGGCGATTTGCCAGGCTATCGCGGTGAGCTGGGACGCGACGTGGTCACCATTGCCGAAGCGCTCGGCACGGCTGGCTATCGCTCCTACATGGCAGGCAAGTGGCACGTCACGCGTTTCACCGGTTCCAACGGCCCCAAGGACAACTGGCCTCGGCAGCGTGGCTTCGATCGTTTTTATGGAACGATCACCGGAGCCGGCAGTTTCTACGACCCGGCCACCCTCTGCCGAGAAAACGAATTCATTACACCGGTCAACGATCCGGAATACCAACCGGACACCTATTACTACACCGATGCGATCAGCGATAACGCGGTGAAGTTTCTGGGCGACCATGCTCAGCAAACCGCCGACAAGCCGTTCTTCCTCTACGTCGCCTACACGGCAGCGCATTGGCCGCTGCACGCGCTGCCAAGCGATATCGTCAAATACAAGGGTAAGTACGACGACGGTTTCTCGCCGGTTCGCGAGGCCCGGCTCAAGCGGCTGAAGGCATTGGGGATGGTCGATCCGGCGACGGAACTATCGCCTCAAGCGGATGACTGGGCTCAAGTCAAGGACAAGGCGTGGGAAGCCCGCAACATGGAAGTCTATGCGGCGATGATCGACAGCATGGACCAGGGCATCGGTCGCATCATCGCCGAGCTCGAGCGGCAAGCCCAGCTCGACAACACGGTGTTCTTGTTCTTGCAAGATAACGGCGGCTGCGCCGAAGGGTACGGACGCTATGCTCCAAGGAAGCCCTATCCAACCGACCTCCAACCGATGGGGCCCGGGGAGCTGCAAACCAAGATCTGGCCGCCCATGCAGACTCGTGATGGTCAGCCACTGCGCGTCGGGCCCGGCGTCATGGCTGGCGCCGAGGATACGTTTATCGCCTACGGGCGGGGCTGGGCAAACGTCTCCAACACTCCCTTCCGCATGTTCAAGCACTGGTCGCACGAAGGCGGCATCGCCACCCCTTTGATCGTCCACTGGCCCAACGGCATCGACGAAGCCCGCCAAGGAACGCTCGTTCGAGAGCCAAGCCATATCATCGACATCATGGCCACTTGCGTCGATGTCGGGGGAGTCGACTATCCAGTACGTTTTGCCGAACAGCTAATCCTGCCGCCCGAGGGGATCAGCCTCAAGCCGTTGTTCTCCGGCGACTCGTTGAACCGTGAAGATGCCCTCTATTTTGAACACCACCTGAACTGCGCCATCCGCGACGGCGATTGGAAGCTGGTCCGTGAAGGGCAACTGGGAAAGAATCCCAAGCTGCTGCCATGGGAGTTGTACGACATGAGCCGCGATCGTGTGGAAATGCATAATCTTGCCGGCCAGCATTCCGAAAAAGTCACCGAACTGGCCGCCAAGTGGGAAGCTTGGGCGGCGCGCGCGAAAGTCAAACCCTGGCCCTGGAAGCCCTGGCCCTAGAAGATCGGGCCCTAGAAGATCGGGCCCTAGAAGATCGGGCCCTGGAAGATCGGGCCCTGGAAGATCGGGCCCTGGAAGATCGGGCCCTGGAAGATCGGGCCCTAGAAGATCGAGAACGAACCGTGAGACGATGGCAGTCCCCGCATCACGACGGAGAACGGGGGGGCATGAAGAACTACGCCCGCGTGATGGTCGAAGAGGCTGGACTCACTCACAGGGACATGCCCCCTCGCGGCATGCTTTCTTGAAGGCACGCGTCGCCGAAGAAAACCCCGGCCAACGGTCCGACAAACTAAACATGTCCCAGCCGACGCCCCTGAACTAGCCGCCCGCGGCGCGCCACGGTTCCCACATCCGGCCGCGGCTAACGCCCAAACGGTTTGCCGCGTTCCGCGGAATGATTTGTGGAAACCTGCGTGGCTCGCTCAATCGGCCGGTAGCATCACCCACAACTCCGGCCGGCCGACATTGCAGTGAACCGCTCGGACCAGCATCCCCATACAGGCCCACGACACAAACAACGTCATGCGGGCTGCATGCCAGGCGATCGGGAATGTGCTTTGCGATCCCGAGCGCCGGTTGTCCACGCTCGGCACCGGGTGAAAGATCGATTCGATCCACTTCGATCGCTTCGGTTCATCATCTTGCAAACGGTCGAGCGTCTGCACCGATTCGAAAAAGTTCTCCGGCGACGCCCCCTGGTTCATCACACTGCGATCAATCGCGTAAGAAGCTTGGCGACTGAGAGTCGGAAGCAACAGTAAACCGAGGAAGGTCCAACACGTGAACCCCAAGCATGTCATGGCAAGTTCACCCACGCTGGCCACGCCGGCCCCCGGCAACATAGTCGACAGCATAAAACCGGCCAGTACCCACGCAAAGGCGAGTATCATTCCCCGCGTTCGACTGCCGCTGTGAACGGCCTCCAGTCGTCTCGCGATGGTCACGGCAAGCTGCTCCGGTCTCAGCTTCCGCAAGGACGACGACGGAAGAACGATCGATTCCATTCCCGGCAAACCAACGACGCCACCGGTGAATCCGATATCCGTATGGTCCAGGACCACGGTGGGTAACGGCTCCCAACCCCAGGCCGATGTCTGCAGCAAGGCTCCTACCACGGCACCGTGGCGATCAGGAACGTCACTTGCGCGATGAATTAACGACCCGGTAAGCTTCGCTAACCACAACTGGGCGGCGACCAGAAACACTCCTACGCCCAGCACGCCCGCTGCCGCACCGAATAGACCAGCCCACCGGCCTAGCGTAAGAATTAACAGACTGGCGAGCAAGAAAAACGTCGCCTGAACCGCGATGCCGCGAAGCCAACCTTTTAAAAACGAACCGATTGCAATGGTGTGCGGTCTCGATCGATTGGGCAACAGAAAACCACCCAGCAAATCGAGAGGAAACATCACCCCAATCAAACAAGCATTCAGCACCAATAAGGAACGCACGTCCGCACCGCTCCACGCCTGCGAGCTCGGAAGCCATTTCAATGGCAACCCCGAGACCAGTAAATAGACGGTGATCACCACAATCGACCCGACACTAGAAATGCCAAGCCACAATCGAGAACGTGCGTAAGTCATGGGGACCCCTCCAATCAATCGATCCGCGCCGACACCACAAGCAAGTCGTTGAACAGTGTTAAGGGTTCTTTTCCAACTCGTCCAGTTGCTTGCCAATTTCCTCCGCTTCGGCACGCTTGAGATCACTCTTCTTCCGGTTGACCGTCGACAGGTCGAAGGACTCCTGCATCAGCTTGTTGTACTTCTCTTGCAGCTTATCTTTGCTGTTTCCCGATCCGAACATTGCTTCCATCTCCACGGCATTAGGGGTTGGTTCCGGGAGCATTGTCAGCCCTCGTCAATAGCAAGGATCGAACGTCTGCCGCACTCCGTCACCGGCGCCCAAAATTCACGCGATTAAGCGGTCACTCCCGGCCGATCGCTCCGCTAAGCCCCGCTAGGCAACAAGCCCCGCTAGGCAACGCCGGTTTGAGAAAAATTCCCCGTGATTGGCTGAGTCACCAAACCCAGTAGCCGAGTTGGCACTGGAATGGTTCTGGTCGCGGCAACCGCCACGGTGATCGAAACGGCTGATTCAATGCGGCGCTGTGGAGCCAGGCATCTGAGGCTCACCGGGTAGAATGTGTAATTCCAGCCGTCCGGCGGTGCCGGTGAGTCTGGCCCGCGGAGCCGCTTCACTCGACAAATCTCCCTATAATGAACCGGAGCTTTGAGAAACGCTGTCCATGATGGTAGACTGAAAGAGTGTAAACAGTTGCTGGCACAGACATCTACAATCAGCCAATTGATCTCCAATTCGACGTTGTGTAGCCCAGCTTTACCGTTTCGATCCCGCCTGCATCAAGATTGACCGACTCCACTTGGTCGACCCGCCCAATGCAATTTATTCCGCGACCCACCATTGGACTGCTGTTGCTGTGCGCAAATCTTTTTGCTCTCTCGGCATGGGCGGAAAATCCCCCCGAGCTGCGGACGCCGGAAGCAACCGTTGAACAGCGACCAAGTTTGGCCGCGTTGAAAGCGACCGGACTGGAACGTTCCAGATTCAAGCACGTTGCCGCTGCGAGTGATCGTCAAAGTACGAATCCTGTGGCAGCCGAATCGCCGCAAGCCAACTTGTCGGCGTTCCAATCAATCGTCAAGCCGCTCTTGGAGCAGAACTGCATCGACTGCCACGGACCCGATACCACCGAGGGAAACATCCGGATCGATACGCTTGATCCCGATTTGGTGACCGGTGCCGATACCGATTGGTGGGCCGAGATCTTCGCGGTGATCACCAAGGGCGAGATGCCGCCACCGGATGAAGGCAATCTGAATGACGAAGATCGGCAGCGGTTGGTCGATTGGCTGTCGGCCGAATTGCAAACCGCTTCGATCGTGCGGCGGCGATCGGGCGGGCATTCCGCGTTCCGACGGATGACACGTTACGAGTACAATTTTGCGTTGCAAGATTTGCTCGGCTTGCCTTGGGACTTCGCGAGTGATCTGCCGCCCGAAGCACACTCCGACGAAGGGTTCCAGAACAGTTCGGATCTGTTGCATTTGTCCGTGTCGCAGTTCGAAACCTACCACCAGATTGCCCGCACCGCGCTGCGACGAGCGACCGCGATCGGTGACAAGCCGCCGACACGCTACTGGGGCATCGCGATGAAGGATGCCGCAGAACGTGAATGGCCAAAGCAAGATAAGCAGATCAGCAAGCTTGAACAGGAACTGAAAGACGATCCGGAAAAGCTGGCCACTGAACTGGAAAAGCTACACAATCGCTTTGGCGCAACGGGAGGCGCGGCGTACTACAAAAACTTGGCCACCGACCGGACAGCGAAGGCGGAGTGGAGTTACGGCGGCGCGAAGTATGCGTTTGCACCGACATCACAGCCGCCTGCGTTCCCGAAGGACTACGATTGCGTCGCGATCCTGCCCCACGGAAACCGGCCGCGGTTGATTGTCGAGCTCGGTAACCAGTTGCCCGACGAAGGGACGATGCGGGTGACGGCGCGCGTGTCGCGAGTCCGCACTAAAGAAGATTATTTCCCCAGTCTGCAACTGCTGTTTGGATGGCAGGCCAGTAACGAAGGTCGCGCGTTGCTGCGAGTCAGCGATGCCGACACCCCTGTGACGGCCGATCCGGATCAGCCTCAGATCATTCAGTGGGACGTACCGCTCGGCGAAATCTATCCTCGTAACTCGGTGCGTAAAACCTCACCGATGGGCTCGACACCAAGCCCTTCCGAGTACATTCGTTTGGTCAACAGTTCGGCATCGGCTTCGGAGGTCCAGATCGACTATGTCCAAGTCGCCGCGCCGGTCTACGATCAATGGCCGCCGGAATCGCATCGACGCATCTTCTCTGAAAGCGAGCATGCGACCGACGAACCAACTTATGCTCGAGAAACGATCACGCAGTTCATGACCCGTGCCTGGCGGCGTCCCATCGGCGAAGAGGAGATCCGCGACAAGCTACGGCTATTCGCGACAATGCGACCGCAATGCGATTCCTTCGAAGAAGCAATCGTCGAAGTTCTCGCGACAGTCCTTTCCTCGCCACAGTTTCTATACATCGCTAATTCCACCGGCGAAGTCCGGCCCGACAGCCCCGCTGCCGATTCCGAAGACAACCGGCGGGCTCGTCTGACGGCACATTCCTTGGCCAGCCGGTTGTCGATGTTCCTGTGGTGCAGCCTTCCCGACCAAGAATTGCTGACGCTTGCTCACAGCGGCCAGCTGGTCGAACCCGATGTGCTGGCAGCCCAGGTGGAGCGGATGCTGAACGATCCGCGCAGCGAGCGATTCGCCGAACACTTTGTGCATCAGTGGCTTGACCTGCAATTACTCGAATTCCAGAACTTCAAGCAGCACGTCCGCGGGTTTGATCCGCTGTTGAAAGAGGCGATGCTGCACGAACCGGCTGCTTTGTTCGGCGAAATCTTGCGACAAGACGACTCGGTCCTGGACTTCATTCACTGCGACTACGTGGTGGTCAACGAACGTTTAGCACGGCACTACGGTTTTCCACCGGTGGCCGGCAATCACTTTCGACGCGTGCCACACAGCGATGGCTTCCGCCGCGGAGGTTTGCTCACCCAAGCCGGTGTGTTGGCAATGAATTCGGATTGGCCCGATTCGCATCCGCTGAAACGTGCCATTTGGTTGCTCGAAAGCATGCTCGCTGATCCCCCTCCGCCCCCTCCCCCCGCTGTGCCTCAGATCGATTTGGCCGATCCGGAGATCGCCAAAATGACGCTGAAGGAGCGTATCGAGGATCACCGCAATCATGCCGCTTGTATGTCTTGCCACATCAAGATCGATCCGTGGGGCGTCGCCTTTGAAAACTATGACGCCCTGGGAAAATGGCGGGACGAAATCAAAGGCAAGCCGATCGATGCGTCCAGCGAGCTGTTCAACCACCAAACGCTCGAGGGCATGGAGGGCTTGAAACGCTTCCTATTGCACAGTCGCCAGGATCAGTTCGTGCGAGCGACGGTGTCCAAGCTGGCTACCTATGCCTTGGGCCGCCCGTTGTCGTTTGCCGATCAAGCCGACATCGATACGATCACGGCGCGCGTTC
>Ga0209947_1001113_pt1 | contig 16223 bp, 21 predicted proteins | sample SalPonR2_B_D2_MG_FD_185706 | JGI IMG/M metagenome (GOLD analysis project Ga0209947, IMG submission 185706) | Salt pond soil microbial communities from South San Francisco under conditions of wetland restoration - Salt Pond MetaG R2_B_D2_MG... ... | reverse complement strand
CTCGAGTTCGGGGATGGCGTGCTCATAGTCCTTCGATGTCAGGGTGCCCGAGGCGCGAATGACGATGAGGTTCCGGTTTTCGGGGTGCTCTATGGTGATCATGCCCAATCCTTCCGGGTCATTGAATGATGAAGAAAGCGCACGGCCCGGATCGATCCCGGGTGCCCTTGGCGGTGTCGCCTCTGTTCAGGGTCGAGACGTGCATCCTTGATGCGGCTGAGCAGGTTCGGCTTGCGACAGAGCCGTTCCAGCTCTTCAGGGCGCGCGACACGCCTGCGGGTTGCACGGTGGCGGATGCACCTTCGGCCCGATCCAGATTCGAACCCGGGGTGCGAAAAATCCGGCCCCGAATTGCTCCCGTTTGCAGGCGGAAGACGTGCGGCGACGTTCCGCCGGCGCGACTCAGCCGATCCTTTCCCGCGCCCGTTTCACGGCCTCTCCGAGGTCGTTCCAGGCCTTCTCGACACCGCTTCTGAGGTCTTTCCAGGCCTCTCCGCTGGCATCGTCGAACTCTTCCAGCTTCCGGCGCGCCTCCGCCTGCTGGTCTTGCAGGCTCTCTATCTGTTCCGAGTACTGAATCCGCGCATCGGCGCTGGCTTCGACCGCCTTGGCCTGCAGCTTGTCGATCTCGGCGCGCCATTGGTCGAGGCGCGCCTCCAGTTTCTGTCGGTAGGCGTCCTTCTCGTCCTTCTCGTCCATCGGTCGGTCTTCCTTTCACACTCGAGGGGCGGCTTTGTCTCGCGGTGGCGCCTTGTCACACCGGGGTCGCATGCTTTGTCCTGGTTGCCGACTTGGCCCGTTTTCCGACCTCTTCGACACCTTCCTCTGTGGCCTCGACCTCCGCGTCGGTCATGCGGCGGGTGCACCGCGCGCAGAGTTCGAACCATTGCTGCAGATCGGCGGCCAGTCTTTGAACGGACGCCTGCTGCCAGTCGGCCATCGACCGCATTGCCGCAGCGGGGTCGGCGCCGGTTCCCTCCATCTTGTCTACGGCTTCGAGCGCGGTTTTCGTCGCCTCGTGGCGACGTTCGAACCAGGCGCGCGAGAATGCCTCGCTCTCTTCGAGGATCTGGTCCTGCGCCTTCCAGAACTGCTCCATCTGCGGAGCGATCAGGGGGTTGATCACGAGCATGGCGCGGGCCTGTTCCACGAAGTCCGGGACCGCGGTCTTCGATTCGGTTGCCATCTTGAGTCTTTCTCTTTCCGGGGGTTGGGGACCGCGAAAGGATGACCTGCAAGAATGCCCCGGGTCATTAACCTGGGTAAACCGATGTCTTCGCAGCCTTTCGGTCGCGAAAAACGGCCTCCGCGCAACGCACTGTTTCCACTAAGCAAACAATCGATATTGCGGGCGAGGTGAGCGGAAGGCGTTCGCGGCGGCGGCGCGGACGAGGCGTGGCACGGTATTGATGCCGGTCAATGGGATGCGGAGATGGCGCTGGTATGCTTCGAAAATCGCGTGGCGCAATTTCAGGTCATTCGGGGTAGCGCGGCGGGATTGGAGACTGCCGATAGGGAAGCAGCAGATGACGCAAGCAACGCCGTTCCGTGGAGTGTCTACCGCCGTCTTGCCAAAGCCGATGCCGGGGCGGGCGGATGCCCGTTCGTTCGGGGCTCTCATCCGCGCGCGCAGTTTCGGGTGCTCTCGCGGGGCCATCCTGACGTTTGAAGGGGATGCGTCCTGTTCGGTGTATTACGTGATATCCGGGTGGCTCGCGAAGTCGAAGTTCACAGCGGACGGCCACAGACAGATCGTGGAAATCTCGTTGCCCGGAGACCTGCTGAGCCCGGAAGGGGCCGATCCCGGGCTGAGCGCGGTACAGGTCGAAGCGCTGACCGATACGAAGTACGCACGCATTCCCCGTCAGGAGTGGCTTCGCTTCCTCGCGGCGCATCCCGAGGTTGACCAGGGGTTCGACAGGAAAGCGGCCGCGGCCGTCTCGCGCATGTCGGAGCGGATTCTGCGGCTTGGAAAGGGCAGCGCCGAAAGCCGCATCGCCTATGCGCTCTGCGAGCTTTGCCTGCTTTCGAGCCCCAGGGGTCTGCTCGATCAGGGCACGTTTCATATCCCCATGAGTCAGCAGCAACTGGGGGATTATTGTGGATTGTCGGCGGTCCACGTGTGCCGCACCCTCCGCCGCTTCAAGCGCAACGGGATCATCGACGTGAGCGCTCGCATGGACGTCGTGATCCAGGATATCGACGCTCTTGCCGGTATCGCCGAGGTCGATCCCGCCACACTGCCGGCGGGACTCATTCCGGCGGCCTGACCCGTCGCTCCCGGGTCGGCCGGGCGCGGCCCTCGCAGATCTCTCCGAGCGCCTCGCCGGCGAGCTCTTCCGAAACGTCTTCGGCGATATCGCCGATCGACAGGATCCCGACGAGCCGGTTCGACCGGGAAAGAACCGGCAGGCGCCTGATCTGTTCGTCGCCCATGATGACAGCGGCGAGGCTCACGTCCTGATCGGCGAAGCACGAGATCGGGGCCAACGACATCGCGTCACTGACCGGCCGCGTGCCCGCGTCGGGCCAGTCGGGGAGGATGCGGATGACGATGTCGCGGTCGGTCACGATGCCGATGGGCAGGCCGTTCTCCTCGACCGCAAGGACGCCGACGTCGTACTTCCGCATCAGCCCGGCGGCCTCTCTGATGGTGGTTCGAGGCCTGACCGAGTGAACGGGTCGTGACATGACTTTCCGGACTTCCATCCCCGGTGCTCCTGCTTTTTCCAAGAACGGAACAGACCCTGCGGCAATCGTTCCGCATGCAACGGATCTCTCTGCTCCTGAACCGGCCCAGACGGCGTGCATCCACGTTTTCACGTCGAACTCCGGGGCGCGTTAACACGCGTAAAGGTGTCTTCCGTCCCTTCAGGGCAATCCGGACCGGCGACGACATGCGCGCGCTGGGAGGGATTCGGAAGATGCGTCCAGAGTTGAACACGGATCTGACCGGCATGGCTCTTGATGCCGAAAGGCGACGCCGGATCGCCGAGACACTCGGCGACACGCCGCGCGAAGCGCTGTCGGCACTCGTCGGATGTGGGCTGAACGATGATGATATCGCCCGCTATCATCGGCTTCCAATGGAAGTCGTTGCCGAACTGCGTGACTTCTGGGGTATCGCCCCGAATGCCTGAAGCTGCTCGGGACAACCTTCGACCGACGCCGAAAGGCGGTTTTACCTGCGTTAATGCCCCGTCTGCTTTCAACCGCTTCAAAGAAGTTGGGAAACATCTCGTCTGTGATAGCGTTGGGGGGTGTGTGCCGGGAACGGAAGGTTTGCGATGGAGCATGGCGACGCCAATATCGGCCACATCGTCTCGATCGAGGGCGGTATCGTCGATGTGCGGTTCGCAGAACGGTCGCTTCCGTCTATCGCCTCCCGTCTTCTGACGCTCACCGATCCGGAAATCAGCATCGAGGTCGCGTCCCTGCCTGCGAAGGATACGGTTCGGGGGCTGGTGCTGAACCCCACGCGGATCTCCGGCTGGGTCTCGGCGTGCGCGACACAGGCGCACCGATCCGGGTGCCGGTCAGCGACAAGGTGCTCGGCCGGATGTTCAACCTCTTCGGTGAGACGATCGACGGCGGCCCGTCTCTCGGCGACGTGACACGCCGCACCATCCTTCGCGACCCCGTGCCTCTTTCGCGACGCCGGGTCGAAAGCGAATTGTTCGAGACCGGAATCAAGGCGATCGATCTGCTCAGCCCCATCGAACGGGGCGGCAAGGCCGGGCTCTTCGGAGGGGCAGGGGTCGGCAAGACCGTGCTCATCACCGAGATGATCCACAACATGGTCGCCGAATACAACGGCGTCAGCCTCTTCTGCGGCATCGGAGAGCGCTGCCGGGAGGCGGAGGAACTCTACCGCGACATGCGCGAGGCGGGGGTGCTCGAAAACACCGTCATGGTGTTCGGCCAGATGAACGAAAGCCCCGGTGTGCGTTTCCGGGTGGGGCATGCCGCCCTGACGATGGCAGAATACTTCCGCGACGACCGGCGGCGCGACGTTCTCGTTCTGATCGACAACATCTTCCGCTTCGTGCAGGCGGGGTCCGAGGTGTCGGGCCTTCTCGGCCGGGTGCCGAGCCGCGTCGGCTACCAGCCGACGCTCGGCACCGAACTGGCCGATCTCGAGGAACGGATCTGCTCCACCGACCGGGGCGCGATGACGTCGATCCAGGCGGTCTACGTGCCGGCCGACGATTTCACCGACCCGGCGGCAACCCACACTTTCTCGCATCTCTCCGCGTCGATCGTTCTGTCCCGCAAGAAGGCGTCAGAAGGTCTCTACCCGGCGATCGACCCACTGGGGTCTTTCTCCAAGCTCCTGACCCCCGGCGCGATCGGTCGGCGCCATCACCGCGTCGCCCGCGACGTGCGCAGCACGCTGGCCGAGTACGAGGATCTCAAGGACATCATCGCAATGCTGGGGCTGGAAGAGCTTTCGGAGAAGGATCGCGCGACCGTCCGCCAGGCGCGCCAACTCGAACGGTTCCTGACCCAGCCGTTCTTCTCGACCGAGGCGATGACCGGAAACGAGGGCCGGTTCGTGCCGCTGGAGGAGACGCTGGCAAGCTGCGAGCGCATCCTGTCCGCCGAATTCGCCGACCGCGACGAAGGCGACTTCTACATGATCGGGTCCGTCGACGAATTGCCTTCGAAGGAAACACCCGATGCGGCTTGAGGTCATCACGCCCGCGCGGGACTGCCTCGACCTTCAGGTCCGCCGGATCGTGGCCGAAGCTCCGGACGGCCATTTCGGGATCCTGCCCGGCCATGGCGATTTCGTCACGGAACTCGTGCCGGGTATTCTCGTCTACGAGCCGGAGGAAGGCGCGGAGCGCTTCGTGGCGGTCCATTCCGGGACCCTCGTGAAATGCGGGCCGCATGTCCGGGTCGCGGCCCGGAGCGCGATCGAAGGCAGCGACCTTTCCTGGCTGCGCGAGCGCGTGGAGACCGAGTTCCGGCAGCAGGACGACGATGAACGCGCCGCCCGAGCGGCACTCGCCAGACTCGAGGCCGGCATGATCCGGCGGTTCCGTGATCTCGAAGGCATCGGGCGATGAGCGACGACGGATCCGACGAGAGCCGGGCGATCTCCCGAAAGGCCCGCCGGATGGAAGAGGCGCGCAAGCGCCGGACCGAAAGCGCGTGGTTCGGATTCGGCATGTTCGGCATGGTCGGCTGGGCGGTGGCGGTGCCGATCGTGGGTGGCATCGCTCTGGGGTTGTGGATCGACGCGCGCTGGCCGGGCGAGACGTCGTGGACGTTGATCCTGCTCTTGGCCGGGGTCGCACTCGGTTGTCTCAACGCATGGTACTGGGTGCAGCGGGAGGGGCGCGGCGATGACTGAGTCCGTCGACTTCGGGCCGCTCATGCTTCTTCTGGGTGCTGTCGCGCTCGTGTCTGTGCCTCTCCGTCAGGGATTGCACAGGCTCACTCTCCCGGCACTTGTCGGTTTCGTGGGGCTCGGCGTGGCGCTTTCAGCCGTCGATGGATGGACGGGGATGCTGACGACCTCCCTCGAGGATCAGATCGAGGTTCTCGCCCAGCTGGGCATTATCGCGCTTCTTTTCCGGGTCGGGCTCGAAAGCGACCCCGGGCGTCTGGCCGGCCAGCTCGGCCGGGCTGCCCGGATCTGGCTGCCCAACATGATCGTTCCGGCGCTGGCCGCCTTCGCGCTCGTCCTTGCCTGGCCGGGTCTCGGGACGGTGCCCGCGCTGCTCACGGGCGTGGCGGCGAGCGCCACGAGCATCGGCGTTTCGGTCGCGCCGTGGGAGGAGAGGGGCGCCCTCGACAGCGAAGATGGCGCGCTTCTTCTCGATGTCGCGGAGCTCGACGATATCTCCGCAGTGATCCTGCTCGGCATCGTGTTCGCCGTCGCCCCGTCGCTGCAAGAGGGTCTGAATGCCGGCGTGTGGCACGAGGCGGCGGTGAGCGGCGGATCCCAGGTCTTGAAGATCATGGCTTTCAGCGCGCTGTGCTTCGCGTTTTCCCGGCTCGCCGAGCAACGGCTGTCCGCTGTCTTCGCGGGTCTCGATACAAACGTGGGACCTTTCGTCTTTGCCGCCGGAATGGTGTTTCTGATCGCCGCCCTCGCCGACACCCTCGGTTTCTCGATGGCGATCGGAGCGCTCTTCGCGGGTCTCGCCTTCAGCCGCGACCCTGCCGAGCACCGCATCGACGAGGCCTTCGGCTATCTGCTGGCGCTCTTCGGGCCGTTCTTCTTTCTCTCGATCGGTCTGTCGGTCGGGTTCGACGAGTTTGGTTCGGCCATTGTCCTTGCGGCCGCCCTGTTTCTCGTGCTCGTCGCCAGCAAGGTTGTCGGCGCCGGCCTCCCCGCATGGGCGATCGCGGGGCGGCGAACCGGCGGACTCATCGGCGCGAGCATGGTTCCGCGCGCCGAGATCTATCTCATCGTGCTGTTGCACGGCCTGACGCTCGGCGTCTGGGCGATGCCGCAACAGCTCTATACCGCCGCGGTGCTCGCGGCTGTGGCCACCTGTATTGCCGGCCCCTACGCCGTCGCCATGCTTCTCGGCGCCGAGGGGCAGAGGGAGCAGCCGACATGACCGACAGCATCGCCACACTGGCCGCGGCTTTCGCGGCAGGCGCGGCCTTGGGGGGACTCCACCTCACGCTGCTCTGGATCGGCGCGCGCGCGCTTGCGGGCCCGCGCCCGGCACTGATCTTCGTCGCGCTGGCAGCGTTGCGGGCCGTGCTCGTCGTCGGTGCGATCGCAGGCCTCGTCGCGCTCGGGGCGGGGGCGGGCGAGCTTCTGGGCGCGCTCGCGGGGTTCCTTGTCATTCGTCTCGTGGCAACGCGGATGGTCCGGTCGCGGAGCGGGGAGGGCGTTTCATGGAGATAAGTCCCGATGCCTGGGTCCTTTACGAATGGCGCGGCCTGCAACTCAATGCGACGGTCGTTTTCACCTGGCTCGTCATGGCCATCCTCGTTTTCGGCTCCTGGGCCATCACCGCGCGGCTCAGCGAGGGAGAACAGGTCTCGCGCTGGCAGGTGATGCTCGAAGTCATCGTCACCCAGATCCGCGATCAGATCGACGAGGTGGGAGCCGAGGACGCCGGCCGATACCTGCCGTTCATCGGCACGCTCTTTCTCTTCATCGCCATGGCCAACATCCTGACGATCGTGCCCGGCTACGAGCCGCCCACCGGCTCGCTGTCGACGACGGCGGCGCTGGCGATCTGCGTTCTGATCGCCGTGCCGCTGTTCTCCATCGCCCGGCGGGGCGTGGGGGCCTATCTGAGGACCTATATCCAGCCGACCCCCTTCATGCTTCCCTTCAACATCATCAGCGAGGCATCGCGGACGCTCGCGCTGGCGATCCGTCTTTACGGCAACGTCATGAGCGGGACCGTCATCGTCGGCATCCTGATCAGCGTCGCGCCCTTCTTCTTTCCGGTCCTGCTGCAATTGCTCGGCCTGCTCACGGGGCTCGTCCAGGCCTACATCTTCGCCATTCTGGCGATGGTCTACATCGCGTCGGCCAGCCGGACCCACGGCACCCGCGGGAACGACGACCCGAATACATCGAACGACCAAGGAGACTGACCATGGACCCTGCGACATGGATCGCGATGACCTCGATCCTGACAGCCGGCCTCACCATCGCGATCGGATCGATCGGACCCGCGCTCGCCGAGGGACGCGCCGCGGCGCAGGCGCTCCAGGCGCTGGCGCAGCAACCCGATGCGGCGAACACGATCACCCGGACATTGTTCGTGAGCCTCGCGATGATCGAATCCACCGCGATCTATTGCTTCGTGGTGTCGATGATCCTGATCTTCGCGAATCCGTTCACCGACCTCGTGACACAGACCGGCGGAGGCTGAACCCTTGCAAATCGACTGGCTGACAGTCGCGGCACAGATCGTCAATTTTCTCGTTCTGATCTGGCTGCTGCAGCGATTTCTCTACAAGCCGATCACCCGGGCCATGCGCCGCCGCGAGGAGCGCATCGAAGACCGGCTGGCCGAGGCGAAGAGCGCCCGGGAGGAGGTGGAGGAAGAGGCGCGGGAGCTGCAGCGGCGACAGGACGACCTGGAGGCCAGCAAGGACGAGATTCTTCAGAAGGCCCGCGACGAAGCCGAAGAGTTTCGCGAAAGGCGCGGAGACGAAATACGCGAGGAGATGGAGGAACGGCGCGAGACCTGGCGCAAACACCTCGCCGAGGAGCGGGAGGCCTTCGTCGGATCGCTGCAACGGCAGGCCGGCAAGCACCTTCTGGAAATCACGGAGCGCATTCTCGCCGATTACGCGGACACCGGTGTCTCCGAACGCGTGGTCGCGACATTCGCGGAGAAGCTGAAGTCGCTCGACCCCGACACCCGCGAAAAGATGAGCGAGGCCGCCGAGAAAAACGACGAGTCAGCCCTTGTTCACACGGGAACCGCGATCGACAGCGCCGCGAAGGGCAGGATCACCCGGGCGATCCACGATATCCTGTCCACCCGAACGGATGTCGACTACCGCGAGGACCACGAGATGATCTTCGGCGCCCGGCTCACGATCGGCGATTACACCGTTGAATGGTCCGCACTTCGGTACCTGAAGCGGCTGGAAGCCGAACTTGGCGAGATCATCGACGCGGGCAGCCGGTCCACGGGCAGGGAGCGCGACGCTTCGCAAGACGACGACCGCGACGACGATCAGGCCGAGGACCGCGAGACGGCATGAGTGCGCTGGAAGGCTTCCCCGACGATTTCTTCGCCCCGCTCGGCGAGGCGCTGGATCGCGTCGCCCCCGAGATCGACGCGGCCGAAACCGCCCGCATCCTCTCCGTCGGCAACGGTGTCGCCCAGGTCGCCGGGTTCACCGACCTGCATGCCGACGAACTGGTGCGCTTTCCGCACGGCGTGGTCGGCATTGCCTCGAGCCTGCGTCCTGGCCGGATCGGTGTCATCGTGCTCGGCAACACCGACCGGCTGCGCCCTGGCGACCGGCTGCGGCGGACGGGCCGCGTCGTCGACGTTCCGGTCGGCGAGTCCCTCCTCGGCCGGGTGGTCGATGCGCTTGGCCGCCCGATCGACGAAGGCGACAGGATCGAGGCGGAAGACCGTCACCCCGTCGAGCGCCCGGCGCCGCCGATCATGCACCGCGCCCCGGTTGAAGTGCCGCTCCAGACCGGCATCAAGGCGGTCGATGCCGCGATTCCCATCGGCCGTGGCCAGCGCGAGCTGATCCTCGGCGACCGGCAGACGGGCAAGACGGCAATTGCCGTCGACGCCATCCTCAATCAGCGCGACACGGGCGTCATCTCGATCTACTGCGCGATCGGCCAGCGCGCCTCGGCGGTGGCGCGGGTCATAAAGGACCTGCGCGACTCAGGCGCGCTCGAGCGCACGATCGTGGTGGTGGCCGGCGGTGACGATGCGCCGGGGCTGCAATTCATCGCGCCTTACGCGGCGACAACCATGGCCGAGCATTTCATGGCCCGGGGCCGGGACGTTCTCGTCATCTATGACGACCTCACCCGGCACGCCCGCGCTTATCGCGAATTGTCGCTCCTGCTGCGGCGCCCGCCGGGGCGCGAAGCCTATCCCGGGGACATCTTTTACATACACTCGCGGCTTCTCGAGCGCGCCACGCATCTGCGCGACGAACACGGCGGCGGCTCGCTGACCGCGCTGCCGGTGATCGAGACGCAGGCGGAAAACATCTCGGCCTTCATCCCGACGAACCTGATCTCGATCACCGACGGGCAGATATATCTCTCGCCCGATCTCTTCGAGAAGGGGCATCTGCCGGCGATCGACATCGGCACCTCGGTCAGCCGCGTGGGCGGCAAGGCGCAATTGCCAGCGTTCCGCGCCGTGGCCGGCAGCCTGAGGCTCACCTACTCGCAGTTCGAGGAGCTCGAGAGCTTCGCGCGGTTCGGCACGCAGCTCGACGCGGAAACCCGCGCCAAGCTCACCCGCGGACGACGTGTTCGTGCGGTCCTCACCCAGAACGAGCACGATCATTTCACGGTCCCCGAGCAGATCGCCGTGCTGCTCGCGGCGACCGAAGGTCTTCTCGACGATCTGGACCCGGACGATGTCGCCGGTGCGGAAGAGACCCTGCGCGGCGTCGCGCGCGAAGACCTTGCCGATCTCGGAGACGAGATCGCCGCGGGCGAGCCCCTGTCGAAGGAGCGCCGCGAAGCTCTCATGAAAGCCCTGCGCAAGGCGCTGGGCCAGGAGGCCGAAGCCGATGGAGACGCTTGAGGGTCTTGCCGAGATGCTCGAGACGACCGGCGACATCCAGTCGATCGTCCGGACGATGAAGTCGCTTTCCGCCGTCAGCATCCGGCAATACGAACAGGCGGAGCGGGCGATGTCGGGCTACGAGAAGACCATCGACCTCGGTTTCACCGCCCTCCTGCAGGACCGTCGCGCGCGCGGCCTGCCCCTGCCCGAGACGAGAAGGGCAGGGGCCGGACGCGAGGCGCTTATCGTGATCGGCTCGGACCGGGGGCTTTGCGGGCGCTACAACGAGATCGTCGTGCGACAGGCCTCCGAGCGGCTCGGCGACGAGACCGCCGTGCTTGCTGTCATCGGCGCCCGGGCCGCCGCGCGGCTCGAGGCGATGGGCCGGGAGGTCGACCGCCTCCTGCTCCTGCCCGGAACGGTCGCGGGCATGCCGGGCCTCGTTCAGACCGTGATCATCGAGATCGAGCGGTGGACCAGGGAATACGGGGTCGGCCGTGTCCGCCTCGTTCACAATCGCCGCGAGGGACGGTCGCGGGCCGTACCGGTCGAACGGACGCTTCTGCCGATCCCGGACGATGACCTGAAGGCCCTGTTGCATCGCGACTGGCCGGGCCCCGGGCTGCCTTTCTTCCGCATGCAGCCGGACCGGCTTCTGTCCTGGCTCGTCCGGCAGCGCGTGTTCGTGGCGATCTACCGTGCCCTCGCCGAGGCGCTGGCAAGCGAACACGCGACCCGCCTCGCTGCGATGCAGAGTGCCGAGCGGAATATCGAGGAACGCCGGGAAGACCTGAATTCGGCCTACCGGCGGAAAAGGCAGGAATCCATCACCAGTGAACTGCTCGACGTCGTCTCGGGGTTCGAGGCGGTCGGCGGAATGAGCGATTGAGCGCAGGAGCCCATTCGCTCACACGCTCTTCACGGCCACCATGATTGCGGCGAGTGCCGCGGAAGCGCGCCGCTCGCGCGGGGTGTCGGCGCGGCTCGTCAGCGCGATGGGGACCGCAGCGCCGAGGGCGATGCCCGCAGCTTCCGCGCCGGCGAGATAGTCGAGGTCCTTGGCGAGAATGTTGGCGGCCTCGAGGTCCGGGGCGATCAGGATATCGGCACGACCCGCGACCGGCGACGAAAGCCCCTTGATCCGCGCGGCCTGCTCGGACACGGCGTTGTCGAGGGCCAGCGGGCCATCGACATCGGCACCCGTGATCTCGCCCCGGTCGGCCATCTTGCAGATCGCGGCGGCGGAGATCGTCGAGGGGATGTCCGCCGTCACGGTCTCGACAGCGGAGAGGAGGGCGACCTTCGGGCGCTCGATGCCGAGCGCATGGGCCAGATCGATCGTGTTCTGCACGATGTCGCGCAGCGCGGCGAGGTCGGGTGCGATGTTCACGGCAGCGTCCGCGACGAACAGAAGCCGCGGGTAGCCGGGCAGGTCTTCGACGAAGACATGGCTCAGGCGACGGCCCGTGCGGAGAACCTTGCGGGCGAGCACCGCCCGCAGAAGCGCGTCGGTGTGGATTCTGCCCTTCATGATCGCGGCGCAGTCGCCGCTTGAAGCGAGTGCGGCGGCCTTCGCCGCGGCGTCATCGGCGTCGGCTGCATCGACCGTCTCGATGCCGGAAAGATCGAGGCCCCGGGCTTCGGCCGCCGCGTTGAGATCGCCCGGGTGGGCGATCAGCACAGGCTCGATCAGCCCGGCGCCGGCGCTGTCGAGCGCGCCCGCCAGCGATGGCCCGTCGGTCGGATTGACCACCGCCATGCGGACCCGGCCTGCCTGGCGGCCAAGGTCCTCGATGTGGTCGAGCCTGTCCGGTGCCGCGTCTGGCTCGAGCGCCACGGGCCGTCCGAAAGACCGCGACAGCGGCTCTGCCGGCGGCGTCACCTCGATCTCTCCCGAAACGACCGTTTCTCCGGCTTCCGTGCGGCAGAGACAGTCGAGCACGACGGACCGCGCGGCGTCGTCGCGACGGGCGACCGTTACTTCCGCGATCGCGGTATCGCCCTCCCGAAGCGCCCCGGAGAAGTCGAGAGACAGCCTGCGCAATTCGGTGCCCGGCCCCGGGAACCGGGAGGCGATCAGCGACACCAGCATGCCGAGGCCCGACCCGCCGGCCGACAAGAGCGCCCGAAAGCGCGGGTCCGCCGCCAGTTCGCGGTCCACGGCATGGCCGGTGACGTCGGCGGCGAAGGTCACGAATGCCCGTATGTCGGACCGGGCGATGTCGCGGCGGAGGCGCTCGCTGTCGCCTGTCTGCAGGGTATCGAACGTCCGGTTGGTGACGAGACGGTTCATCTTTCGCTCCGCGACATGGATCGCCTTGGCCGGTTGCGGGACGGTCGGATTTCCGAGGTCCCGGACGCCGTGTTCGCCATCCCTACATCGATTCAGCTTCAGGTTTCAGGGAAATCGGTATCGCTGCCGTCGCGCTGCCGCGGGTGTCCGCTGCGCGGAGTCCAGTCCGGATCGTCGCGCTTGATCCAGCGCGAAATCGCGTAGGCGGCGGGCCAGGTGAGCAGGAGCCCCGCGACCACGGCTGCCGCGATTGGAAGCCAGCCATAGAAACCGAGCGACAGGACCACGATCACGAGGCCGCCCACGAGGACGGATCCGGTCATGAAGGTCAGGACGATGCTGAGGCGGTCCATGGCGCTCCTGAGGGAGAAAGCTCGTTCGGATGCAGGGTGATCGACCTTCACCCAGGCGGCATTAACGCGCGTTAACGACCCGAGGGCCCCGGGAATGGCTCACTTCCCTCCATGCCGAATGCGGACCCGAACCCGAGATGACCACCGAGACCGATCTCGTCCTCGCCCGACTGGTCGAGCGCCACGGAACTCTTTTCTCGGAGGAACTGGGCCTCGACCTGACGCAGAACACGCCATCGGTGCTCTTTCGCTGGCTCTGCGCCGCGCTCCTGATGAGCGCTCGCATCTCCCACGAGACGGCGACCGCAGCCGCCCGCGCCCTCTCCGATGCCGGCTGGACGACGGCGGAGCGGATGGCGGAGAGCAAGTGGGAAGACCGCGTCCGGGTGCTGAACGGGTCCGGCTACGCGCGCTATGACGAGAGCACTGCGCGGATGATCGGCGATACCGCGCGTCGCCTTCAGGACGATTACGATGGCGATCTTCGGAAGCTTCGCGCCGCGTCGGAAAACGATCCCGAAGGGCAGCGGGCTGCGCTCAAGGCGTTCAAGGGCATCGGCGATACCGGCGCGGACATCTTTTTTCGGGAGCTTCAGACGGTCTGGCCCGAACATTATCCCCGCCTCGACGGCAAGGCGCGCGGCGCCGCACGGCGCCTCGGTTTGCCCGACAAAGCCGGCCGCCTCGCCGAGCGGGTCGGCCGCGAGCGCTTTGCGCGGCTCGTCACCGCACTCGTCCGGGCGGATCTCGCGGACATCGACCGAAGCGACATTCTCGAAGAGGCGGAAGAGGCTGGCCGATGACAGATACCGGGTTCGTCATCTACAGGGCCCGCCGCCGGACCGTTCAGGCCGAGGGGCGCTACGAATACCGCGTCTGGCCGAGGTCGCCGCACCCCGCCGGCTCGGTCCTCCAGCGCTTCTGGTCGCAGGTCGGCGCGGAGCGTCGAACCGATGTCTATCTGGTTCATGCCGCCAGCGACCGGCTGCTCGTGAAGCTGCGCGACGGGCATCGTCTCGAGATCAAGCGGCGTGGCGACGACGTCGGGACCGTGCAATACTGGACAATGCCGTTTTCGACGGAGTTTCCCCTGCCGGCGGACGAACGGACCGCGCTGAGCGATGCCCTTTACCTGACGAGAGATCTCTCGGCCGACGCGGCGTTCTCGCCGGCGCATCTTCTGGCCGCGCTCGATACGCGTGCCGCCGCCGTCGTCCCGACAAGAGTGAGAAAATCGCGGCTTCTGTTCCAGTCCGGCAAGTGCCGCGCGGAGGTCTGCCGGGTGACGGTCGGATCCTGGACCGGTCTCACGATTGCGCTCGAGGCCCCGGATCTCCGGTCCATCGCAAGGCCCATCGACGAGCTGCGCCTCGGGGCGCTTGCCAACCGCTCCTATGGCGAGGCGCTCGTTCGTCTCGCGAACCCCTCGTCGCCGCATCGCCGCGGCCTGCCTGCGGCCATGCGCGACACCGAAAGGAGGGCTCCATGAAACGGCTCGACGCCAGGCGCTGCATCATGACCGGGGGGTCTCGTGGCGCCGGCAAGGCGCCCTGCCGTTCGCCCGCCGCCGGGCGCGCCACGATCGCGGTCACCGACATCGAGAAAGCGGCGGACCACCGCGTCCACCATGAAATCGCCGGCCGCGACGGCAGTGCCGAATTCGCGGTCCATGGCGGCCATCAGGCCAGATAGGGGATCAGCCTTGCCCGGAAACAGAGATGAAAAACCAGGTCCGGCGGATCCCTGGGCCGTCGATGCCGCAGACTTTCCCGCGGCCGGGACCCCGACACAGCAGTTGCGCTTTCTTCTCAATTACGCCGTGCTCGCGCCCTCGGGCCACAACAGCCAGCCCTGGCTCTTCGATCTCGGGGACGGCAGGGTCGATGTGCTTGCCGACCGGAGCCGCCGTCTCCCGGTCGTCGACCCCGACGATCGCGAACTGACCATCAGTTGCGCGGCGGCCGCCGAGACGCTCGTTCTGGCCGCGCGCCAGTTCGGTCTCACGCTGGGTCTTGCCCCGTTTCCCGAGGGGCCCCGCTCCGATCTTGTCGCGCGTCTCGAAGTGACGGGCAACTCCACCGTTCCGCCGTCTTTCGCGGTTCTGGACGCCATCAGGTTCCGGCGGACGACCCGGAAGGCGTTCGACCCCGACCCCTTGCCGGACGACCTGCGAGCCGCCTGTGCCGCTGCGGCGAAAGAGGCCGGCGTTTCAGTCGTTTTCGCGGGGGACGAGGCCACGCATCACGATATCGCCGAACTCGTCGCCGAAGGAGACCGGCGCCAGTTCGACGATCCGGCATTCCGGGGTGAGCTGGCCCACTGGATCCGGCCGCGTGCGTCGCCGGGCCGTGACGGGATGTCCGGCGCGGCCTTCGGAATGCCGGATGCGCTCTCGGGCGTCGGCGCCTTCATGATCCGGACCTTCGACATCGGCGGGATGGCCGCGAGCGGCGACGAGCGCAAGATATTGGAAGGGTCTCCGGTGTTCATGGTGCTGGCCACCCCTGACGACGATCCGTCGGACTGGGTCGCGACAGGGCGCGCGCTGGCTGATGCGCTCGTCACCCTGTCGGCCGAGGGCTGGACTGCGTCCTACCTCAACCAGCCGATCGAGATTCCGGAGTTGCGGCCTCGACTGAAGGAGGCGCTCGGCATCGAGGCGCATCCGCAACTCTTGCTGCGGGTCGGTCGCGCCGACTTGCCGGAGCCTGCCGCACGTCGACCGGTGGACGATGTCCTTGTGTCCTGAACCCTCGCCCGAAAAAACCCGCGAGTCTCGGCCGGCCGGCAGCTCGTTTCGGGGAGTTCGAGCGTGAAGTCTGCGCAGAAGAACGTGTTTGTCGTCGGGCTCGAGCCTGTGAACCTCAGACTTCTGAAGTCTGTCCGGAATGCCGGGCAATATGCCTTTCACGGGCTTCTGACCCCGGAAGAGGTGGTGACCGCCCGGACATTCGATCTCGAAGCGCTCCTCGAAAAGGCAAGGCGGATCTTGCGGGATTTCGACGGTTCCGTCGACGCGATCGTGGGCTACTGGGACTTTCCGACCATACTCATGATGCCGATCCTGAGGCGGGAATTCGGATTGCGGGGACCGACGCTGGAGAGCGTTCTTCGCTGCGAGCACAAGTTCCTCGCACGGCAGGTGCAGGCCGAGGCCGTTCCCGACCAGATTCCCGAATTCCGGCTTGTCGACCCGTTTGACGACCAAGCGGCCGAAAAGATCGACCTGGCGTTTCCGTTCTGGCTGAAGCCGATCAAGGCCCATTCCTCGTTTCTCGGTTTCCGCATCGCTGGTCGCGGCGACCTCGACCGTGCGCTCGAAAAGACCCGGCGCGGCATTCACCGCTTCGCCGATCCCATGAA
>Ga0209947_1001110_pt1 | contig 16234 bp, 11 predicted proteins | sample SalPonR2_B_D2_MG_FD_185706 | JGI IMG/M metagenome (GOLD analysis project Ga0209947, IMG submission 185706) | Salt pond soil microbial communities from South San Francisco under conditions of wetland restoration - Salt Pond MetaG R2_B_D2_MG... ... | reverse complement strand
GTTTTTTTATATCATGTCCTACTGCTGCCTTAAAAATCACCTTGTCTTTTTCAATAATCAATACTTTACCATAATCTGCTTCTTCTATTAAGTTCACTGTATTGACTAGAAGTCCCTGGAGAAATTTATTTGAATTTTCTATATTTGTCAAATTTGAAGTAGTTTCTATAACGCTTTCCAATCTATTTGCCAAATTATCCAACTCTTTATTCTTCTTTTTTAATCTATTGTTAATATTAATTATTTTATCATCTCGTGCTTTTAAATCTCGTTCAAATTTACCTGTTACCTTTGTAAATTGATTTATATTATGAAGCCAGCTTTTTACCTCGTATTCTTCAATTTGATTATTTCTAAAGCCACCAGGATTTATATAATAAGGATTTTCATGGATATTATTCTTCCAAATTATATAAGGGTGAACCTCTATTATACTTCTTATCATTCCAATGCTAAATTTAGATATATTATATCTACACAAAGCAACTACTGGATATGAGTCAAAAATTCTATCGTTTAATTTCCATTCGTATTCTATAATTCTTTCTTTACCGTCTCTATAACTCAAAACCCAGCTAATCTCACCTGTAATAGCTAGTCCTGTAAAACCCTCTTGAACTGCCTTGATACTTTCATTCTTTAAAAATTCTACCATCTTATCTGGGTCAAACTCTTTATCCTTAGCATAGGCATCTTCTTTATTAAGGAAGAAAATTTGTTCTTTTTCCAGATAATTATCCAGATCTATACTTTTCTTTAAATACCAAATTAAAGTTTCTGTATCTGTATCTCCTGATATATACATGCATTTTTCTCCCGATTTTAATCGAGAAATTATAAAGGATGATATCTCATCTAAAATAGAGTTTTCCTCCTCATATAACAATACAATATGATCTCCTACCATGCTTTTTTTCAAATCTTTTTTTAGTGTACTCATTTAAACACCTTGCCTTAAACTATCTATATATTCTACTGAATAAGCCTTGTACAAATTATATTTGATTAATAAATACATAAATTTTACAAAATATTTTATTTTTATATTTTTACATTCTAGCTTTATTATACACTATTTTTGTATTTTTTAAAACAATTATAAAAATGTATTATTGATAAATTTAAACTTACAATTAGTGGTTTATGCTTGAAAGTTATTTAACAAAGTGTTATAATATTTATTAAATGAAAGGTTGTTTAATAATGAATATTGAAGTAAGATTATTTGCTTCCTTCCGCGATGGTAGGTGGAAAAAGAAAAAAATTTCATATGAAAAAGGAACTAAAATAAAAGATGTAATAGATAGTTTAAATATAGATGAAGAGCAATTAGGAATAGTAATGGTAAACGGAAGTTATAAAAAATCTGATACCCTTTTAAAAGAGGGAGATGTTTTATCGATTTTTCCTCCAGTAGCTGGAGGCTAAATATAATCCCGATTCATTCAGACCTCATAGGCCTCTATGAACGTAAGGCATAAAAAGTAATTTTTATACCCGCCAATGTGCAAAGGGATATGTATCAGCAAATGCTGATATATATCTTTTTTTATTTGAATTCGTTCAACAATTTCAATATTATAAATAAACTAATCTAAAGGAGGTGGCTGGTCCCTAAGACCAGAATATTATGAAAGGTATTGTAATATCACCAGAAAAATGCACCGACTGTAGGCTATGCGAATTAGCATGTTCCTACACAAAAACTGATGGATTTAATCCAAAAGATTCAGCAATTTCGGTGTTATCTTTTGACGAGGTAGGTTTACAGGTCCCTATGACCTGTCTACAGTGTGAAGACCCTCACTGCATGACAGTTTGTACTGTAAATGCTATTACCAAAGACGAAAAAACAGGACTAGTAAAAGTAGACCACGACAAATGTATCGGCTGTAAAATGTGTGTAAGTGCGTGCCCATTTGGTAACATGACCTACAGTCCAAGACTTAAGCAGGTTATCAAGTGTGATTTATGCGAAGGTACGCCTCAATGTGTAGCAATCTGCGATACAGGAGCTTTAGAATTCAAAGAACTCGATGGATTCCTAAAGAAGAAGCAGTATATCGCTGGCCAATTTAAAGAAGCATTTGAGGAGGTGTAATTCATGAGAGGCTGGACTGGAAAACTAATAAGAGTAAATCTATCTACACAATCAATTAAACTAGAAGACTTAAACATGGATGATGCAAAGAAATATATAGGTGGTAGAGGTTTAGGTTCCAAAATATTATATGACGAAATAGATCCTAAAATCGATGCCTTAAGTGAAGAAAATAAACTTATATTTATGACCGGACCAATGACTGGTACTTATGCATCCTGTGCTGGACGTTTCAACGTAATAGCAAAGGCACCTTTAACTGGTACTATAGGCGCAGCAAACTCAGGAGGACACTTTGGCCCTGAATTGAAATTTGCAGGTTATGATGGAATAATCTTTGAGGGAAAATCTGAAAAACCTGTTTATCTATATATAAATGACGATGAAATCGAACTTAAAGATGCTTCTCATTTATGGGGTAAAAATGTTTTTGAAACTACAGATGCTTTGGTAGAAGAAACCAGCGAAGGAGCAAGAGTAGCCTGTATAGGAACTGCTGGAGAAAAACAAGTACTATTCTCCACTGTAATGAACGACAAAGACAGAGCAGCTGGAAGATCCGGATTAGGCGCTGTAATGGGATATAAGAATCTTAAAGCAGTAGTAGCTAAAGGAACTAATAGCATAGGTGTTGCAGATAATACTGCTTTCCAAAAAGCTGTACTTGATGCTAGAAATAAAATTAGAAAAGATCCTATAAGTGGTATAGGTGGAGGACTTGCAACCTATGGAACCCAAGTTCTTGCTAATATTTTAAATGAAGCTCATTCTTTTCCAACTAGAAACTCTCAAGATACTGTATTTGAAGGTACAGAAAATATAAGCGGAGAATATTTAACAGAAAATTATCTAGTTAGAAACAAAGCTTGCTTTGCTTGTAATATTGGATGTGGAAGAGTTATAAAAATTCCAGATGGAAAATATAAAGGTATTGTAGCTGGACCTGAATACGAAGCTGGGTGGTCATTTGGAGCAGCCTGCGGTGTTGACAATATGAATGAAATCGACAAAGCAAATCACGTATGTAATATGTATGGAATGGATCCAATAACAATGGGTTCAACTATAGCCTGTGCTATGGAGCTATATGAAAAGGGATATATTACAAAAGAAGATTTAGGGGGAAAAGAGCTTAAATTTGGAGATGCAAATAGTCTTTTAGAATGGACTGAAAAAACTGCAGTAAGAGATGGTTTTGGAGATATATTAGCCTTAGGCTCATATAGAATGGCTGAAAATTATGGACACCCTGAACTATCAATGTCGGTTAAAAAACAAGAAATGCCTGCCTACGACGGAAGAGCTATTCAAGGTATGGCACTATCTTATGCTACAAGTAATAGAGGTGGATGTCACGTTAGAGGTTATTTAACATCCCCAGAGATCTTAGGAGTTCCAGAAAAAACTGACCCTCTTGTTACAGAAGGTAAAGCAGATTTACTTAAAATATTCCAAGATTTAACTGGATTAGTAGATTCATCAGATATATGCTTATTTACCACTTTTGCATTAGGATTACCAGAAATATCCGCTATGCTAAGAGGAGCTACAGGTTTAGATTATTCCGATGAAGATATGCTTAAAGTCGGAGAAAGAATATGGAACCTCGAAAAAATGTTTAACTTGGAAGCTGGTTTATCCAAAGAGGATGATATGCTTCCTCCTAGAATTTTAAATGAACCTGTTAAAAGTGGCCCTGCAAAAGGTAAGGTAGCTGAGTTAGATGTAATGCTTGAAGAATACTATCAAACTAGAGGTTGGACTGAAGATGGACTCCCAACAGAAGAAAAGCTTAAAGAACTTGCTATAAACAAAAGATTATAATTAAATAAAAATTCATAGAACATCCATTGAGTTCTCAATGGATGTTCTAAATATGTGACTAAGGGTGATAGCTTTGGAAAACAAAATAGAAATAAACTTAAAAAACACAGAAAAAATATTAGAAAAATATCCTAAGAACAAAAGATATACACTTGCAATGCTTCAAGATATTCAAAGAAACTACGAATACATCCCCAAGGAAGCTATGTATGAAGTCTCCAAATACATCGAATCCCCATTAAATGAAGTATACAGTATAGCCACCTTTTATAAAGCTCTGAGTTTAGAACCAAAAGGGAAATTTGTGATAAAAGTTTGCAACGGAACTGCCTGCCATATTAGAGGTTCTGATAAAGTATTAGATGAAATAAAATCATCTTTAGATATACAACCGGGAGAAACTACAGAAGATGGGCTTTTTTCAGTTGAAATAGTAAACTGTGTTGGAGCATGTGCTTTAGCTCCTGTAATGGTTATAAATGAAAAATACTACGGTAATATGACTAAAGATAAGGTTCATAAGGTTTTGGAAAAAATCAGGAGGGATAATAATGAGCAGCAATAGGAAAATTCTAGTATGTTGTGGCACAGGATGCTTAGCAAACAACAGCTACCAAGTATATGAAAAATTTAAATCTTTAACTAAAGAAAAAGAAATCACAGTCAAACCTCTTGTAAAGCCTACAGGTTGCAACGGTCTTTGTGAAAAAGGACCCGTTGTAAAAATTTTACCTGATGATATATCCTATTTCAAAGTAAAGGTTGAAGATGTAGAAGAAATTATAGAAAAAACTATAATTAAGGGTAAAATTATAGATAGACTTCTTTATTTTGACACAAATACTAAAACTAAAATAACAGACCATAGAAATGCAACTTTCTATAAAAATCAACATAAAATTGCATTAAGAAATATTGGTGAAATAGATCCTTCTAAAATAGAAGACTATATAGAAAGAGATGGATATGAAGCACTAAAAAAAGTTTTATTTAATTTTAAACCAGAGAAAGTTTTAGATATGGTAGAAGAATCCTACCTTAGAGGAAGAGGAGGGGCAGGATTTCCAACAGGAATAAAATGGAAAACATGTGCAAGTTACGATAATTTTCCTAAATATGTAATATGCAACGGCGACGAAGGTGATCCAGGTGCTTTTATGGATAGAAGTATTATGGAAGGTGACCCTAATACTGTAATCGAAGGAATGATAATATGTGCATACGCAGTAGGTTCAAATCAAGGTTATCTATATATAAGAGATGAATATGAATTAGCTAGAAAAAATATGCAGATAGCAATAGATTCAGCAAGAGAACACGGCTATTTAGGAAAAAATATTTTGGGTAGCAGCCTTAACTTTGACCTGGAAATAGTAAGAGGTGGAGGTGCCTTTGTATGCGGTGAATCCAGTGCTCTAATGGCTTCTATACAAGGAAAAGTAGGAGAACCAAGAGCCAAATATATTAGAAGTGTTGAAAAAGGTCTTTGGGAACAACCTACAATTCTTAATAATGTAGAAACCTGGGCTAATATCCCACCTATTCTTCTAAAAGGTCCCAATTGGTTTAAGAAAATAGGTGTTAAAGATAACTATGGTACTAAAGTCTTTTCCTTAGTAGGAAAAGTGAAAAATACAGGTCTCGTAGAAGTACCTATGGGATCATCTCTAAGAAATTTGGTTTTCGAAATAGGAGGCGGCATAATAAATGACAAAGAATTTAAAGCAGTTCAAACGGGAGGTCCTTCAGGAGGATGTATACCGAAAGAGCATCTAGATGTTAATTTAGACTTTGATTCTTTAGATGACATAGGTTCTATGATGGGTTCTGGTGGAGTTATTGTTATGGATGAAAACACCTGTATGGTTGAAGTAGCTCGATACTATATGGAATTCCTATCTGAAGAATCCTGCGGCAAGTGTACTACGTGTAGAGAAGGTATAAAGCTCATGCTGGATATACTTACAAATATTACAGAGGGAAAAGGTACAAAAGAAGATTTAGACCTACTAATAGATATCTGCCATACAGTAGAAAAAGGTTCCTTGTGCGGCTTAGGGCAAACAGCACCAAATCCTGTAAAGACAACTATAGAATTTTTTAAAGATGAATATTTAGAACATATAGAAAACCACAGGTGCCCAGCAGGAGTTTGTAAAAATCTTACCTCCTACCACATCAATCAAGATGAATGTATTGGCTGCGGTATTTGTGCTAAAAAATGTCCTGTAGATGCAATATCAGGAGAACCTAAGAAAGCTCACAAAATAGATCAAAACTCTTGCATCACCTGCGGAGAATGTTATGAAAATTGTCCTGTAGATGCAATAAAAATAGGAGGCGGTATAGTTGAAAGTTAAAATTAACGGTAAGGTACTAAATGCAAAAGAAGGTGAAACAATACTACAACTGGCCAAAAGAAAAAAAATTGAAATACCAAGCCTCTGTTATAAAAAAGGTTTTGAAGATTTAGGAAGATGTAGAATGTGTCTTGTTGAAATAAAAAATGGAAGAAGAAAAAAAATAGTGTCTTCTTGTGCATATCCAGTAAAAGAAAATCTAGAAGTTCAAACTCACACTGAGGAAATTATAAAAATAAGAAAAGATATAGTAATGCTTATGTATTTAAAATCTCCAGATAATAAATACGTTCAAAAATTAGCTGAAGAATATAAAATAGATGAACCGAAAAAATATATCCAAAAAATTAATGACGACTGCATCTTATGCGGTTTATGTGTAGAAGCCTGCAGAGAACTAGGCACAAATGCTATATCAATGGTACAAAGAGGTAGCGAAAAGAAAGTCTCTACTCCCTATGATGATGAATCAAAAGACTGTATAGGATGTGGATCTTGTGCAGAGGTTTGTCCAACAGATGCCATAAAGGTGGAAGAAACAGAAAATACTAGGACAATATGGAATCGTAAATTTGAATTGGTATCCTGCAAAATCTGCGGTAAAAATTACACCACCTTAGAAACAATAAAGTATTCAGAAAAACTTTTAGGCGAAGAAATAGAATACATATGTAATGAATGTAAGAAGAAAATAACAGCTGATACTTTCAAAGAATCATTCAAAAACATTTATTAAAAAGATTTTAACTCTTTAATTTGCTTTTTAGAAAAATTTATTTGACATCGCCTTATATTTATATGTTATAATGTCATAGACAATAAATAAAGGAGGTAAACATGGGTGAATTAAAAGGAACAAAAACAGCACAAAACCTTATGACGGCTTTTGCAGGAGAATCTCAAGCAAGAATGAGATATGATTACTATGCTTCTCAGGCAAAAAAAGACGGATATGTGCAAATCAAAAATATTTTTGAAGAAACTTCAGGAAATGAAAGAGAACATGCTAAAAGATTTTACAAGTTTTTAAGAGAGGTACTTGAAGATGAAAAAATAGAAGTATGTACTGATTTTCCAGTAAATTTTCAAGATACCAAGGCAAATTTAAAGGCTGCTGCAGCTGGAGAAAATGAAGAACATAGCCAAATGTATCCTGAATTTGCAAAAATAGCAAAAGAAGAAGGTTTCCAAGAAATTTCCGATGTTTTCACAGAAGTAGGGGAAGTCGAAGAGAGACACGAAGCTAGATTTTTAAAACTTTTAGACAACATTGAAAAAGGAATAGTTTTCAAAAGAGATGAAGTAGTAGAATGGAAATGCAATAACTGCGGTTATGTACATGAAGGAAAAGAAGCACCTGAAGCATGTCCAGCTTGTGATCATCCACAAGATCATTTTGAATTATTTGTTGAAACCTATTAATTAATTATAAAACAAAGGCCGGCTAAAACCGGCCTTTATAATGCACAATTATAATCCAATTTATTATTAATCTTGTTTCTGGTATTAATCCAGCTGTTTCATCTCTTCTTTAACTATACTTATAATAACTATCCATTTCCATATCTAAAATTTCTAATTCGAATTTATCTAAATCTTCACTTTTAGTTTTTCTATATACAAATTCAACATACTCTTTGATTTTTTTCTTATTGTCCTTTTTACTTTTAAAGGAAACATCTTTTAATGCTCTAATTACAGCAATTACTACTGTAATATCTTTGTGTCCGTAGTGCACTATCTGTGTAAATGAATCATGAAGAATCATTTTAAAACTATAAGCTTCTAGTAATACCAATCCTTCCGATTCTTTATCTTCATTTATTACAATATATCCGTCATCTATATTGCAGAGCATTCCTAAAAGAACACCTATAATCCTTATACAATGAGTAGCTGTATTAGGATCATTTATACCAGGTGATATAGCTCTCAGTGATACTTCTACTATTTTTTGTATTGTATAGCTAAAGTCCTGTTCTTCTGTTTTTCTATTACCTATAGTTACAAGTCTTTTAATTTTGTTAAGTATTTCTTCCTTATCTTCTAAATCTTCCTGTGCATAAACAGTGAATATCTTTTCGTCTCTATTAATAAACTGCCCTATTACTTTTTCAAAGTGAATAATAAACTTTTTCTTGTTTGCTATTGCCGATAGTTCATCATAATTTAATTTCTGAATATATCCACTTTCAATAGCCCTTATGGCTTTATTGTTTATATACTTTTCTTTATCTATTTCCTTTATTATAGGATTATTTTTTAAGATTCCCTTATATTTTTTAATTTTTAAAACCGATTCTTTATGAAGTCTATCTATTACATTGCTTGTTTGTATAAATGTAGCAACACTATTGATAAAAAGAAGAAAATAAACCAGCCCTACAGCTATGTATACAACTCCAACACTTGCAGAAATTACAAGATATCCTTCAGAAGTGTTACGAGTAAAAAGAAGGGATACAATAGAGTATATAAATCCACCTACAAATATACCAAAAGACTGCATAGTATTTTTATTTTTCAAGAAATTTTCCACAACTCTTGGAGAAAGCTGTGACATATACATAGTGAGTACTACCATAGTAGTGGAAAAGGTAAAAGTAGTAATAGTAATAAAGGCACTAGCTATAATTCCGTGTATATCCCTAGCTAATTCAGTACTTGTGAGTAGTATTTCCGGAACACTATTATGAAATTGAGTTAAATATCTTGTATCTATCAATATTATAAAAAAAGCACCTAGCAAGGATATTAGGCCGTAAATAGCAGGATAAAACCATATGCTCCTCAATACCTTTTTAATTCTATCAAGTAATATCATTATTAACTCCTTACATAAATAAATTAACTTTCTTTTAATATTATATCATATTATTAAAAGAATACACAAAAAATGCACCCTTCAGTGCATTTTTTGTGCATTTATTAAATTAGAATCATAATCTATCTTATTATCATTATTGGTACTTTAATATGGTGTACAACTTTATTTGTAACACTACCCAACATAAATCTTTTTCTTTTTTTCATTGTATGAGTTTTCATGATAACTAGATCGTAATCCCCTTTTTCTACTTCATCTAATATAGCTGATGCAGGATCTCCTTCTTTAACAATTGTATCCGTATCTATATCTTTATCTCTGTACATCTGTTTTACTTGATCCAAAAAAGTTGTATCCTTAAACTTTTCATAAAGTCTATCTTCGTTTATAAAACCGCCATTATTTAAATCTCTCAAAAGCTCTTTACTGTTGTCCACATTTAACAATATTATCTTACTGTCGAATTTTTTCGCCAATTCAACTGCTTCATCTATAGTAGTTTTTTCTTCAGAATTTTTTTCTACTGGTATAAGAATTTTTTTCATTATTAACATCTCCTCAATATTAAATTCTATATTTTATCTTTCTATTACATATTTACCACAGAGTTTAAATCTTATTCATTAATAAAACCTATATGCCTTTAACATTGAAACTATATCTTATTAATTATATAATGGTAGTGATTATTTATATAGGAGGATTAAGAATGTATTTAGAATGTTTTGAAGAAATCAAAGAATTAACCTCAAAAATGGTTGCCATTCCTAGTATTGTCAGAGAACCAAATGGCGAAACAAATGTAGCAAAGAAAGTTTATGATTACTACAAAAATATTGATTATTTCAAAAAATATCCTGAAAGAACTAAAATAGTAAAAACTATCAACGACGAAGTAGACAGACATTGTGCCTATGCCTATGTAAAAGGTACAAAAGGAAATTCTAATAAAACTATTATCCTTATTGGTCACATTGATACAGTTGGTGTGGATGATTTTGGCGAATTAAAAGAATACGCCTTCGACACAGAAAAGCTTCCTGAAAAATTTTTAGAAATAGGTGTAGAAGAGGAAGTAAAAAAAGACATAGAGTCCGGTAGATATATGTTTGGTAGAGGTGCTCTTGATATGAAATCAGGAGTAGCAGGTCATATGTATTTAATTAAATATTTTTCTCAACATCCAGATGAACTTGACGGGAATATCATAGCATATGCTGAATGCGATGAAGAAGATAATTCTCACGGTATTATAACTGGATTAAAAGAATTTATTAAATTACAAAAAAAAGAAAACTTCGAATATATCGCTTGCATCAATGCAGATTACTCAACTGGCTATACCCCTGAAGATAAAAACAGATACGTATATTACGGAAGCATAGGTAAACTTTTACCTTCTTTTTACGCAACAGGTAAGGAAACACACGTTGGTCAAGCTTTCGGAGGTTTAGACCCTAATTTACTACTTTCAGAGCTAACAAGAATATTCTCGCTAAATCCAGATTTATGTGACGAAGCACAAGGTGAAATAACCATACCACCTATTTCTCTGAAACAGTCGGATTTTAAAGAAAAATATACTGTACAAACGGCTCTAGCTGCTTACTCATACTATAATTTTTTTACTCATAGTATGTCTCCTAAAGATGTAATAGAAATATCTAAAGAAAAAGCAGTAGAAGCCTACGATAATGTAGTAGAATATTTAAATAAATCTTATAAAAAATACTGTGAAATGAGTAATGTCGAATATAAAACTCTACCTTGGAAAACAAGAGTTTATACTTGGGAAGAATTATATTCAAAATTAAAAAATGAATACGGCGATGATTTTACTCAACAAATAAATACTTTTGCAAATAATTTAAATAAAGAAAAACCAGCCTTAGATTTAAGAGTATTTAGCGTTAAGGTAATAGAGGAGGCTTGGAAGTGGATGAAGGACAAATCTCCAGCTATTATAACTTATTTCTCATCTACCTTCTCGGCAAGAATAGAAATGACTGGTAAAACAAAAAAAGAAAAGGATTTACTAGATGCTGTAGAATCATCTGTTAAATATGTTCAAAAATATGCGGATAATCCAATTAAAACTAGGATGTTTTATCCATATATATCAGATTCAAGTTTTATGGCCTTAAGTGATGATATAGAAACTATAGATAGCCTAGGAAATAATATGCCTGCTTGGAATACAAAGTACTTTTACAATGTAGACGACGTTTTAGCTATAAATGTACCTGTGGTAAATATCGGTACATTTGGAAAAGATGGACACAAAACTACAGAGAGAGTTGATATGAAATACACTTTCGAAAACGTACCAAATATGACCTACAACACAATTTTAAAACTATTAGGATAAAATTAAAAATGCAGTCCACTACAAAATGGACTGCATTTTTTAAGTTTTTTTATATAGCTTTTCTATTTGGTTTTAAATAGTTTAATATTTCTTTAAACATTTCTAAATTAGAAATACCAGTTTTTGGTTTTAAGGCTAGATTTAAGTATTGAGTTTTACCATCAGTTCTAGTCATTGTTCCTTGACTTTCTGCTAGTGTACTAAGTGGAAGTAATACATCAGATGACTTAGCTGTATCACTTAAAAACATATCAATAGATACAAGGTATTCTAAATTTAATTCTTCTATTCCTCCTACATCTTCTCCTATTACTACAAGAGACTTAATACTTCCGTCCTTAACCTTGCTAATTATTTCTTTTCCAGATTTAGTGAATCCTAAATTTATAGCTCCCTGAGCATTAGCTCCATCCTTAAGAGCAATAATTCCTCTGTGAGGTTTATTAATCTTTCCAGATTTTTGTGCTATTTCCTTAATAAGATTCTGAACTTCTACTGATACTGATCTTTCATCTACTACAAACATAGCTTTATTAACTCCATTGTATGCCTTAGCTACTTTTAGTGCTTCTTCTGATACTTTTGCTTTTTCATTTTCAACAGCTTCTAGGACTTCTTTGAAAAAATTACCTAGATTAGTATGATAGTATTCTTCAGTAAACATATCTAATCTTGTGCCTTCTTCTGATATTGATATGTAAGGTTTACCTATATTTTTAATCTTTACGCCCATGGGCACAAAATTTTCGTAAACATTACCTACTGTTAGTATCAATTCTGTATTATAAAGTTCTTCGTACTTACTTGTTGAGCCAATCTCATTTTCATTAATATTCAAAGAACCAATCATATCAGTTTCTAAAGTTTCACTTATTTCTTTAACCACATTGAGTTCTTCATTTGTCAATCTTTGTGATACTAAGAACCCTATTGAATCTTTACCATTTATATATTTAATAGATTTTAGCTGGGAAACAATTTCAAGCTGAGCTTCTTTTAATGTTGATCTTTCTTTGTTAACTAATGAAGCTAAAATCCTATCTTTTTTATTGATATATTCAAATCCAAACTTACCGTCTTTACATAGTATTCCATCATCCTTATCTCTATTTGGAGTAACCTTATAAATTTTATCACCCTTGTGTTGATACACAATATTACATCCTAAGGAACACATACTACAGATAGATTCAGTCTTTTCTAGATTTAAAGGTATTTCTTTTTGAGTATTATTTTTTTCTTGGAAAGCTCCGACAGGACATACATCTATGCACTGACCACAGGATATACAGTCTGTGTCTTCAAGTCTTAAATCAAATTCAGGAGCTACTTTCGTATCGAATCCTCTATCTACTAAGCCAAGAGCTGTTATTCCCATTACTTCATCGCAGGTTCTAACACATAAGCCGCACTGTACACACTTATCTGGATTTCTATCTATAAATTCGTGAGTCTGTTCTTCATATCTCTTATGATTTACTCCGTAGTCTTTTTTAGTATCAATTTGATCATCCTGTACATAATGTATGAGTTGACATTCGAAGTAATCCTTGCATCCACATTCCATACATCTAGAAGCTTCTTTTAACGCTTCTTCTTCCGTAAAATATTTAGTTACTACTTCTTGGAAATTTCCTTTTCTATAATCAGCATCCAATACGTCTACTTCCAACCTGTGTTCAACTTCTATATCCTTAAAGTCTTCTTCTGTTAAATCATCCTGTTTTACTATAATAGTATCTTTTTGAGGTATTATTTCTCCTTGGAAGTAGCTGTTTATAACTCTTGCTGCCTTTTTTCCTTGATCTACTGCTTCTATAGCTATACCAGGTCCTGTTACAGCATCTCCACCAGCAAATATTCCTTCAATGTTTGTTTCAAAGGTAGCTTCTTTTGCTTCTATTGTTCCCCATTTAGTTGTATCTATACCTTTTATATTTCCTAAAGTAACTTTTTGCCCTATGGCAGCCACCACTGTATCAGCCTCAAGTTCCTCAAATTCCCCTTCAATAGGTACAGGTCTTCTTCTACCTGAAGCATCTTTTTCTCCAAGCTTCATCTTTTGGCATTTAACACCAACAACTTTACCATTCTCATCAAGAACTTTTACCGGTGATGATAGAAATTTGTATTTTAATCCTTCTTCTCTACCTTCTACTATCTCTATTTCTTCGGCAGGCATCTGTTCTTCGGTACGTCTATATACAACCGTTACGTCAGCTCCCAGTCTTACACTAGTTCTAGCAACGTCCATAGCAGTATTTCCTCCACCTACCACTACAACTTTTTTACCTAAATTTACTTCTTCATTTTGAGTTACCATTCTTAAAAAATCTATTCCACCAAGAACTCCGTCTAAGTCCTCTCCTTCACATCTCATACTTGAACTTTTCCAAGCTCCTATAGCTAACAAAGATGCATCATAGTTGTTTTTAAGATATTCTACTGTTATATCTTCTCCAAGTTTTGTATTGTATTTGAATTCTACACCCATTTTTTCAATAAGAGCAGTTTCTTTATCAACCACTTCTTTAGGTAGTCTATATTCAGGTATTCCATATCTCATCATTCCACCAGGCTTATCCATTGCTTCATAAACAACTACTTTTTGACCTGCTTGGGCTAAAAAGAATGCTGCTGATAATCCTGCCGGTCCAGCACCTACTATGGCTACCTTCTTTCCTGTTGCTTCTTTTATTTCAGGCATATATGGTTCTTCCTTATTGTCGTATAAATCAACATCTGCAACAAAAGCTTTTAATTTAGCTATTGATACTGATTCGTCCACCAGCTGTCTTCTACAATCTGTTTCACAAGGATGTGGACATATTCTCCCTATACAAGCGGGTATTGGTAATTGTTCTTTAATAAGTGCTACCGACTCTTTGTATTGTCCGTTAGCTATTAATCCTACATATCCCTGAACATCTGTATTAGAAGGACATCCCATTACACAAGGTGGTCTACAATCTCCTCTGTGATCTGATACTAAAAGCTCAAGAGCTGTTCTTCTTGCAGATTTAGTTCTATCTGTTTTAGTATTAACTACCATCCCATCTCTTACAGGTGTTGCACAAGATCTTACCAGCTTAGGGTTACCTTCTACTTCTACTACACAAAGTCCGCATCCACCATATGCTTCCATTCTTTCGTCAAAACAAAGATGGGGTATATCTATATTATTATCTAATGCTGCTTGCATTAGAGTTCTATCATCAGTTGTCTCAATTTCTTTACCGTTTATATTTATTCTTACCTTAGGCATATTTCCGCTCCTTCCTATTCAACATTTACTGCATCAAAATTACAAACATCGTAGCAGTTACCACATTTGATACATAAATCTTGATCTATTTTATGTGTTTCTTTTACTTTTCCAGATATTGCTTCCGTTGGACAATTTCTCGCACACAATGTACAGCCTGTACATTTGTCTGGATCTATTGTATATGTTAATAGTGCTTCACACTTCTTAGCAGGACATTTTTTATCAACAATATGCGCTTCATATTCATCTCTAAAATACTTAAGTCCTGTAAGTACTGGGTTTGGAGCCGTTTGCCCAAGACCACATAATGAACCATCTTTAATGCTTTTTCCAAGTTGTTCCAGTTCATCTAAATCTTCTATTTTTCCTTCACCTTTTGTTATTCTTTCAAGAATTTCAAGCATTCTTTTTGTTCCTACTCTACAGTAAGTACACTTGCCACAGGACTCCTTACAAGTAAAGTCTAAGAAAAATTTAGCAATATCTACCATACAAGTAGTTTCATCCATTACTACCATCCCGCCTGAACCCATTATAGCTCCGGTAGCATTAATATTCTCATAAGTTACAGGGGTATCTAAAAGTTCTGCAGGTATACATCCCCCGGAAGGGCCTCCCATTTGAACTGCTTTAAATTTCTTATCTTTTTTAATACCTCCACCTATGTCAAATATTACTTCTCTTAAAGTCATACCCATAGGTATTTCTACAAGACCACCGTTTTTGATTTTTCCAGAAAGAGCAAATACTTTTGTTCCTTTACTTTTTTCAGACCCTACTGATGCAAAAGCTTCAGCTCCCTTAGATATTATCCAAGGCACATTTGCCAAAGTCTCAACATTGTTTATGTTGGTAGGTTCCCTCCAATATCCAGATTGTGCTGGGAATGGTGGCTTAAGTCTAGGCATACCTCTTTTACCCTCTAAAGACTCTATTAATGCAGTTTCTTCACCGCATACAAATGCTCCTGCACCTTTTTTGATTCTTAAGTTAAAAGTAAAATCAGTACCTAAAATATTTTCTCCTAAATAATTTTTTTCTTTTGCTTGAGCCATTGCTTTTTCAAGTCTTTCTATTGCAAGAGGATACTCAGCTCTACAGTAAATTATGCCTTGGCTAGCACCTATTGCATACCCGCCAATTAACATTCCTTCAATCAATCTATGGGGATCTCCTTCTAGTACACTCCTATCCATAAATGCTCCAGGATCTCCTTCGTCTGCATTACAAACCATATATTTTTGATTTCCTTGAGAATTTAAAGCTGCATTCCATTTAAACCATGTTGGGAAACCAGCTCCTCCTCTGCCTCTAAGTCCAGAATCTTTAATTTCTTGAACTACATCTTCCTGACTCATTTCTTCTAGTACTTTTGTTATACCTTGATATCCATCATTTTCTATGTATTCTTCAATTTTTTCAGGATTAATAACCCCGCAATTTTCCAATGCTATTTTATGTTGTTTTTTTGTATAGTTAGGTGGAT
>Ga0209947_1001108_pt1 | contig 16242 bp, 16 predicted proteins | sample SalPonR2_B_D2_MG_FD_185706 | JGI IMG/M metagenome (GOLD analysis project Ga0209947, IMG submission 185706) | Salt pond soil microbial communities from South San Francisco under conditions of wetland restoration - Salt Pond MetaG R2_B_D2_MG... ... | reverse complement strand
TTCGCGCGGCTGAGATTGGTGCCTTTTTCTTGGATTTGACCTAGGGTCATGACGCTGTCGGCTATTGGTTTTCTTGAACAAAGACTTGACGTTTTGTGATGAATCCACACAAACTTGCGAACACTGAGAGGGGTTTTGATCCCTCAAACAGTGTCACAGCGGCCCCTTGCGGGCCGAACGAACCGCTCTCGAAAGAGTGGACAATCAGGAAGAGGTAAACATGAAAAAAACCGTATTTTTGGGCGCGCTGACCGTTGCCGGCGTTGCGGCCGGGGTCGCCTCGGCGGCGACGCTCGATGACGTCAAGGCCCGCGGCACGCTGAACTGCGGCGTGACCACTGGTCTCGTCGGCTTTGCGGCGCCTGACGCGAATGGCGTCTGGGAAGGCTTTGACGTGGCGGTGTGCCGCTCTGTCGCTGCCGCTGTTTTGGGCGATCCGACTGCCGTCGAATTCGTGCCGACAACCGGCAAGACACGCTTCACCGCGCTCGCCTCTGGCGAGGTCGACATGCTGGCACGCAACACCACCTGGACCTTCTCGCGCGACACCGACCTCAAGTTCGATTTCGTTGGCGTGAACTACTATGACGGCCAAGGCTTCATGGTGCCCAAGGCGCTGGGTGTGAGCTCGGCCAAGGAACTCGACGGTGCGACCGTCTGCATCCAGACCGGCACCACCACCGAGCTCAACCTTGCGGACTTCTTCCGCAAGAACAACATGAACTACGAGCCGGTGCCGATCGAGACCAATGCCGAAGGCCAGCAGCAGTACCTTGCCGGTGCCTGCGACACTTACACGACAGATGCCTCCGGCCTTGCCGCGACCCGCGCTGCGTTCGAGAATCCGACGGAGCACGTGATCCTGCCGGAAATCGTGTCGAAAGAGCCGCTCGGCCCGCTCGTGCGTCATGGCGACCATGAATGGGAAGACATCGTGCGCTGGACGCTCAACGCCCTGATCACGGCCGAAGAATTCGGCGTGACGAGCGCGAATGTCGAAGAGTTGGCCTCTGGCCCGACCGACAGCCCCGAGGTGAACCGTTTGCTCGGCACCGAGGGCAACCTCGGCGAGATGATCGGCCTCGACGCTGACTGGGCCAAGCGCGCAATCGCGGTTGGTGGCAACTACGGCGAGGTGTTCGAGAGAAACATCGGCGAGAATACCCCGATCGGTCTTGCCCGTGGTCTCAACGCCCTGTGGACGAATGGCGGCATCCTTTACTCGCCGCCCTTCCGTTAAGACCAGAACTGATAAAGGGCGCGGGTCATCCCGCGCCCTTTTCGCCTGACTGCTCTCAAAAAATCGGCCCACGGCGCTGACGCCGATAAAAAACCGGGTCGAAACACAGGGAAACCCAGATGACAACGGTAACCGACCCTCCTAAGGCGTCGTTCCAACTGTCGCAGCTCATCTACGACACGCGGTATCGCTCCTATACATTCCAGTTCATCGCCTTGATGCTTCTGATTGCGCTTATGGCCTATCTTGGGGCGAACCTCGTGCGCAACCTCGCCGAGCAGGGCCAGAACATCGCCTTCGGCTTTCTGTATGAGCCGTCGGGTTATGACATCAACCAGCGCCCGATCGAATATGACAGTCAGTCGACCCATTTGCGGGCCTCGATCGTAGGCGTGCTCAACACGCTGATCGTGGCGTTCCTGGGCTGTATCACCGCGACCATCTTCGGCGTGACGGCCGGCATCCTGCGGCTCTCGCCCAACTGGCTCGTGCGCAAGTTGATGGCCTTCTATGTCGAGGCGTTTCGCAACGTGCCGGTGCTGATCTGGATCCTGATCATCTTTACCATCATGACGGCGGTGCTGCCCGCGCCAAGCGCGTTTCGGGGCGACGACCCGGATTCGAGCATGTTGTTCGACGCCTTCGCCTTCACCAATCGCGGCGTGTATACCCCCGCGCCGATCTGGGGGCCGGGATCGGTCGTCGTTGTGCTGACCTTCCTCGCGTCGGTCTTCGGCGTGTTCTACTACCGCCGCTACGCGACCAAGCTGCTCTATGACACCGGCAAGCTGCTGCCGATGGGGTGGCCGTCGCTGGTCATTCTCTTCGTGCCGACCATCCTGATCTATTTCATCCTCGGCCAGCCGATCGGTCTTGAATACCCCGAACTCAAGGGCTTCAACTTTGGCGGCGGCATCCATATCCGCGGCTCGCTGATCGCGCTGTGGTTCGCGCTCGCGATCTATACCGGTGCCTTCATCGCCGAGAACGTGCGGGCGGGCATTCAGGCCGTCAGCAAGGGCCAGACCGAGGCCGCCGCCTCGCTCGGGATGCGGCCGCGCCGGATCATGAACCTGGTGATCCTGCCGCAGGCGCTGCGGGTGATCATCCCGCCGCTCATTTCGCAATATCTCAACCTGACCAAGAACTCCTCGTTGGCCATCGCGGTGGGCTACATGGATGTGACCGGCACGCTGGGGGGCATCACCCTCAACCAGACCGGGCGCGCCATCGAATGCGTCCTGATGCTGATGTTGTTCTATCTCACGATCAGCCTCGCCATCTCGGCGGTGATGAACGTCTACAACAACGCCATCAAGCTGAAGGAGCGCTGAGCCATGTCGGACAATCAGATTTCCTTCGTGCGCAAGCACATGCTCCCCGAAGCGCCGCCCCCGGTTGCGGCAACCGGGGTGGTCAAGTGGCTGCGAGAGAACCTGTTCTCGTCGCCCGCCAACTCCTTGCTGACGGTGGTTTCGCTTTACGTGGTGATCCAGATCGTGTTCTCGGCGGCGCCATGGTTTCTCAACGGCATCTGGGACAGCCCCAGCCTGAGCGCCTGCCGGGAGATACTCGACGGAAAGGTAGGGGGCTGTTTCGCGGTACTCTCCGAGCGCTGGAACCAGCTTCTTTTCGGGTTCAAATACCCGTCGGAGCTTTACTGGCGGCCGGGTCTGGCGTTCATCCTGCTGTTTGTTGCGGGCGCGCCCTTGCTGTTCTACCAGATATTCCCGCGCAAGATGCTGATCTTTACCGGGCTTTACCCGTTCATCGCCTATTGGCTGATCTGGGGCGGCTCGATCCTGGTGCCGGTCTTTGCCCTGCTGGGCGTGCTGCTTGGGGCCTTTGTCTACAAGCGCACAGTGGGGGCCAGCGCAGGCATGGCGGTGATCGCCGGTTTCGTGGCGGCGCTGATCTTCTGGATCCTGTCGGGGTTCGTCAGCGGGCCGATGGAGAATGTGCTGGCCATCGAGCCGGTGAATTCGCGCGATATGGGCGGCTTTATGATCAACCTGATGCTGGGCGTGGTCTGCGTGTCGCTCTCGGTGCCCTTCGGCATCGTTCTGGCGCTCGGGCGGCAATCGAGCATGCCGATCATCAAATGGATCTGCGTCGTATTCATCGAGTTCATCCGTGGCGTGCCGCTGATCACGCTGCTCTTCGTCGCCAACGTGGTGCTGGCCTACTTCCTGCCGCCGGGCACGACCTTTGACCTGATCCTGCGGGTGATCATCATGATCACCATGTTCGCCTCGGCCTATATCGCCGAGGTGATCCGGGGGGGCCTCGCGGCCCTGCCGCGCGGGCAGTATGAGGCGGCGGACAGTCTGGGCCTGGACTATGCACAGGCGATGCAGCTGATCATCCTGCCGCAGGCGCTCAAGATCTCGATCCCGGGCATCGTCAACGTGGCGGTGGGTCTCTTCAAGGATACCACGCTGGTCTCGGTGATCTCGATGTTCGACATCGTCGGCATGATCCGCGGCCCGATCCTCGCCTCGGCAGAATGGAACGGCGTCTACTGGGAGCTCTTTGGCTTTGCCGCTCTCCTGTTCTTCATCACCTGCTACGGCATTTCGCAATATTCTCAGTGGCTGGAGCGTCAGCTTCAGACCGATCACCGGTAAGGAGGGTCATCATCATGGCCGCAGAAACACAGCTCAAGGTCTCTGACGAGGTCGCCGTCGAGATCGCGAAGATGAACAAGTGGTTCGGCGCGTTTCACGTGCTGCGCGATATCGACCTGACCGTCTATCAGGGTGAACGGATCGTCATTGCAGGGCCCTCGGGCTCTGGCAAGTCGACGCTCATTCGCTGCATCAACGCGCTGGAAGAGCATCAGAAGGGCTCGATCACGGTGGATGGCACGGTGCTCTCGAACGACATCAAGAACATCGACCGGATCCGGTCGGAGGTCGGGATGGTGTTCCAGCACTTCAACCTGTTCCCGCATCTGACGATCCTAGAAAACTGCACGCTGGCCCCGATCTGGGTGCGCAAGACGCCCAAGAAAGAGGCCGAGGACATCGCGATGCATTTCCTCGAAAAGGTCAAGATCCCCGAACAGGCCGACAAGTATCCCGGCCAGCTTTCGGGCGGGCAGCAGCAGCGGGTGGCGATCGCGCGCAGCCTGTGCATGAAGCCGCGGATCATGCTCTTTGACGAGCCCACCTCGGCACTTGATCCGGAAATGATCTCCGAGGTGCTCGACACGATGATCGAACTGGCCGAGGAGGGCATGACCATGCTCTGCGTCACCCACGAGATGGGGTTCGCCCGCAAGGTCGCGAACCGGGTGATCTTCATGGATCAGGGCCAGATCGTGGAGCAGAATGAACCCGAGGAATTCTTCAACAACCCGCAGTCCGAGCGCACCAAGCTGTTCCTGAGTCAGATCCTCGGGCACTGATGGTATCGGGGGCGCTGCCCCCGTCGCGCGACGCGCGACTCCCCCGGAATATTTGGGGCAAGATGAAGGGGCGGTCCGCTGGGCCGCCTTTTTGCTGTCAGACCCAGGCCGCCTGGCGTCTCCGCAGGGTGTGGATGGCGGTGCGCAGATCGTCCGCGATGGCCCCCTCGCGCGGGACATCGCGCAGCGTGTCGATAAGCGCATCGGGCGGGACCGCAGGGCGGCGCGTCCATGTCAGCGCGGCGAGGACGGCGCGGGCGCGTTCGGGCAGACGGTCGGGGATCTCATACCCGTTCAGCGTGGCCCAGACGCCGGACCAGAGCCGGCCAACCGTCCATGGATTGTAGCCGCCGCCGCCAAGAACCAGCAGGCGCGGGCTGAGCGGGCGCAGCAGCGCCACCGCCTGCCAATGCGCGTTGTTCGAGAGATCGAGGCGCGAGAGCGGGTCTTCGGCTACCGCATCGGCCCCGCATTGCAGCACGATGGCCTCGGGCCGCATGGCCTGCAGGGCGGGCAGGATCACCTCGTGCAGCGCCATGGCGAAACCGCTGTCATTGGTGCCCTTGGACAGGGGCAGGTTGATGGCGGACCCGCCCGCCCGGTCGTTGAGTGCGCCGGTGAAGGGCCAGCGCCGCGCTTCGTGGGTAGAGATCATCTGCACGCGGCTTTCGCCATGAAAGGCCGCCGCCACGCCGTCGCAGTGATGCGCGTCGATATCGACATAGGCGACCCGCGTAAGCCCCTGCGCGAGCAGTGCCTTGAGGGCCAGAACCGGATCGTTGAGATAGCAGAATCCGCCCGCGTGATCGGCCATACCGTGGTGCGTGCCGCCGCCGGGATTGTACACCACGCCGCCGCCTGCGATGAGGTCTGCGGCCAGCAGCGAGCCGCCCGCCGCCGTTGCCGGGCGGCGGAACATTTCGGGGAAGACCGGGTTCGAGAGGGTGCCGAGGTGGTGGCGCGCGCGGGTCTCGGGGGTGACCATGCCCTCGGCCTCGGCGCGCCCGAGGGCGGCGATATAGGCGGGGGTGTGCCACGTCGTCAGAGCTTGTGGCCTGGCGCGCGGGCTGTTGATGTATTGCGAGGCGGGCAACCAGCCCATGGCGCGGCAGAGGTCGATCACGGTGGGCACGCGCGGGATCGAAAGCGGATGGCGCGCGCCGTAGCTCGATCCGCGATAGATCTGCGATCCGATGAAGCGCGGGGCCTGCATCGCGCTCAGGTCAGTTCGCGCGGGATGACGAACTGCTGCACCGCGCCGGTGCCGGGGATCAGGTCCGCCCAGTGGTCGATCTCGAACCGCACGACCAGTGTCGCCCCGGTGGGGTAGTCGTCGAATCGCTCATGCGCGGGGGCCGTGGCGACAAGGCTCGCGGCAAACTCGGCGATGCCGGGGTTGTGGCCCAAGATCAGAACGCGCGCGCCGCTGGCCCCGCGCAATAGGCGCAGCATGTCGGGCATTTCGGCCAGATAGAGCGCATCGTGCAACTCGGGTGATAGCGGCAACTTGAGGCGCGTACAGGTTTCCTGCGTGCGGGTGGCCGAAGAGCACAGGATCTGATCCGGGATCAGGTCTTGCGCGCGCAGCCACTCCCCCAATGCGGTGGCTGAGCGCTGCCCACGCTTGTTCAGATGTCGCGCGTGATCACGCAGCAGGGGACTGCCCCAATCGGATTTCGCATGCCGCATCAGGATCAATTCTTTCATCCGAAATACCCCATGTGAAAGGCGGATTGCGCAGGTGCGCGCCCGTGGGATTGGCTGATCGGGCAGGCGCGGCGCACCGCGCAGCCCCGCGCGCGGCAATCGTTGCCGTCACGGTCGAGATCGGCCTTGCAGGCGGGCACGTCGTAGGCACCGGGGCGCAGTGCGTCCACCGGGCAGGCGGTCAGGCAGGGCTGCGTCGCGCAGGTCTCGCAGGGGCGTCGCGCCGGGGCAGGAAGGGCGAGCCGCTCCGGGATTGCGAGCGCGCCGCGATAGGAGACCATCAGCCCCGCCACGTCATGCACCAGCAAGCCCACCGGCGACGGCCAGGCCCGTCCGCTGCGACGCGCCCAATCGATGAACGGGTGCCAGGGCGGACCGCCAAAGGGGAAAAGCGGCACCGCCCCGAGATCCCCGGCCAGCGCGCCTATGACGCGGGTTGACCAGCGATCCATCGGGTCGGGCGTACCATCGCGATACTCGGGCGTTTGCGTGAAGGCCGTCCAAAAGCCCGGCTCAAGCGGGCCCAGAAGCACCAGCGTCTCATGCCCCGGCACCTCGCCCGCCTCCAGATGCAGCGCGCCCATCACCGCGAGGTGATGCGGGGCGGCGCGGGTTTTGATGCACGCAAGCGTCATTTGCGGCGGAAGGGCAGGGACAAAGACCAGCCAAGATGCGACGGCCGGTCGTCTTGCCACTGTAGGCCGATGGTCATGTCGTCATGGCCGCGTTCCGGCTGCGCGATATAGGTGCCGAATATCCGGTCCCAGATGGACAGGGCAAAGCCGTAGTTGCTGTCATGCTCGGCCCGAAGATCGGAATGGTGCACGCGGTGCATGTCCGGCGTTACCAGAAATTGCCGCAGGAGCGCGTCCAGCCAACGCGGAAGCCGGATGTTAGCGTGGTTGAACAAAGCCGTACCGTTGAGGATGATCTCGAAAATCAGGATGCCGAGGGCCGGTGGACCGATCAGGTAGACCAACCCGATCTTGAGCAGCATGGAAAACGCGATTTCCACGGGGTGAAAGCGGATCGCGGTGCTCACATCGAAGTCGCGGTCGGCATGATGGACACGGTGAAAACGCCACAGGACCGGCACTTGGTGGGTGACAAGATGTTGCGTCCAGATTGCGAGATCAAAGATCAGTACCGTTGCCAGTACCGCCAGCCATGTGGGCAGGGCGAGGGCATTGAACAGCCCCCAGCCATGTGCCTGCGCATCCAGCGCCGCCCCCACCGCCAGCAGTGGCAAGGCGAAGGCCAGCAGCCTCAAGGTGAGTGCATCAAGCAAAACGATCGCGAAGTTGGTGACCCAACGGGTTCCTCTGGGCTGGGCACGACTGCGCCGTGGCACCAGTGCCTCGATCGCCGCGAACAGCAGGAACAGGCCCAGAAAGAACGCAAGGCGTATCGTCGCTTCGTTTTCCATGTCGCAAGAGTTACCGCCTTTCGCCTGTCGCGCAAGGTCGCGGAACGAATTGTCGCAAGCAGATTACTGCGCGCGAATGAGCGACCCCGCCCCGTGTTCGGTATAAAGCTCCAGCAGCGTGGCATTGGGCGCGCGCCCGTCGAGGATGACCACCGCCCGCACCCCGCCCTCGATCGCGGCAAGCGCGGTTTCGGTCTTGGGGATCATGCCGCCCGCGATCACGCCGTCGCGGGTCATCTGGCGGATCTGGTCGGCGCTGAGTTCGGTGACGACGCGGCCCGCCGCATCGCGGACTCCGTCGATATCTGTCAGCAGCAAGAGCCGGTCGGCCTTGAGCGCGGCGGCCACGGCGCCGGCCGCGGTGTCGCCGTTGATGTTGAAGGTCTCGCCGTTGCGCCCGGCCCCAAGTGGCGCGATCACCGGGATGATATTGGCCTCGAACATGGTGTGCAGGATCGCCGGGTTGATCTCGTCCGGCTCGCCGACAAGGCCCAGATCGGGGCTCGACGGGGTGCAGGTGATCATCCCCGCATCCTTGCCCGAGAGGCCCACGGCACGCCCGCCCTGACCGTTGATCGCCTGCACGATGCGCTTGTTGACGAGGCCCGAAAGAACCATCTCGACCACTTCCATCGTAGTGGCGTCGGTCACGCGCTTGCCGTTCACGAAATCGGACGTGATCGCCAGTTTCTCCAGCATCTCGTTGATCATCGGCCCGCCGCCATGCACGATCACCGGATTGACGCCGACCTGGCTCATCAGCACCACGTCGCGGGCGAAGGTTTCCATCGCCTCGTCGCTGCCCATGGCATGACCGCCCAGCTTGATCACGACGATCGCGCCGGTATAGCGTTGCAGATAGGGCAGCGCCTCGGAGAGGGTGCGGGCGGTGGCGATCCAGTCGCGGTTCATGTCTCTGGCCTTCATCCTTGTCTCCGGTATGGCATGCGCGCCTTGTTAGCCTTTGTGCAATGCCCTGCCAAGGGCCGTTGCACCTGCGCCCCGCTGCGCTAGGGTCAGCGCGAGGCATCAGGAAAGGACACGGGCATGACGGAACAGCGGACATTGCTTCTTACGGGGGCGAGCCGGGGGATCGGTCACGCCACGGTGCAGCGGTTCAACGCGGCGGGCTGGCGGGTCATCACCTGCTCGCGCCATCCCTTTCCCGCCGAATGCCCCTGGGGTGGTGGCGAGGCGAACCATATCCAGATCGACCTGGCCGATCCCAAGGACGTGATCGAGAAAGTCGAGGCGATCCGCGCGCGCCTGGGCGGGCGGCTCGATGCGCTGGTCAACAATGCGGGCATTTCACCCAAAGGGCCCGAGGGCGAGCGTCTTGATACGATCAGCACCGACCTGCGCACATGGGGGCATGTGTTCCACGTCAATTTCTTCGCCCCCGTGGTGCTGGCGCGGAGCCTGAAAGACGAGTTGGCGGCGGCCAAGGGGGCAGTTGTCAACGTCACCTCTATCGCGGGGGCGCGGGTGCATCCGTTCGCGGGGGCAGCCTATGCGACGTCCAAGGCGGCGCTGGCGGCGCTGACCCGTGAGATGGCATTCGATTTCGGCCCCCTTGGCGTGCGCGTCAATGCCATCGCCCCGGGCGAGATTCGCACCGCGATCCTGTCGCCGGGTACCGAGGATCTGGCCGAGCGGCTGCCGATGCGCCGATTGGGCGAGCCGCAGGAAGTGGCCGATACAGTCTATTTCCTCTGCACGGAAGGGTCGTCTTATATCTCGGGCACCGAGATCGAGATCAACGGCGCGCAGCACGTGTAAGCGGCGATTGCAGGCGGGTGTCGGCTATTCCAGCGTCGCGATCACGGCGCGCAGGGTGGCGATGCCATCGCCTTTTTCGCTGGATGTGAGGATCAGTTCGGGAAAGGCCGCAGGGTGCGTGGCCAGTTTCTGGCGCACTTGTTCCAGCACCTTGTCCCGCGCGGCGGCGCTGATCTTGTCGGTCTTGGTGAGCACGCATTGAAAGGTCACCGCGGAGCTGTCGAGCAGCGCCATGATCTCCTCGTCCACGGGCTTGATCCCGTGGCGGGCATCGACCAGCACGAAGGCACGGCGCAGGGTCTGACGGCCCGAGAGATATTGCTTGAGCAGCGCCTGCCATTTCTGCACCACCGCCACCGGCGCGTTGGCATAGCCATAGCCGGGCAGGTCGACCAGATAGCGGCTGTCGCCGAGGGTGAAATAGTTGATCTCCTGCGTCCGCCCGGGCGTGTTCGAAGCCCGCGCCAGCGCCTTGCGCCCGGTCAGAGCATTGATCAGCGTCGATTTGCCCACGTTCGAGCGGCCCGCAAAACAGACCTCCAGCCGGTCGGCGGGGGGCAGGCCGGACATCGCCACCACGCCTTTGACGAAATCGACCGGCCCGGCAAAAAGCTTGCGCCCCAGTTCCGCACTGGCCTGTTCGGGGGCCTCGGCTTCGGGAAAACGCATCTGCATCACAGCACCTCGATCCGGTCGCCGACGGCGATGGCGCCGGTCCGTGTGACCTCGGCATAAATGCCGAAATCCTGATGGTTCCAATTTGTGTCGAGCGCGGCCAGCGTATCCAGATCGCGCGCGCCTGTGGCGGGGTTGGCGGTGGTGGCCATGCAGCGCCGGATCGGCTCGCGGACCTGCAATTCCGCCTCACCGATGCGCAGGGTCCGGCCCACCAGACCGAATTCGGCCCAGGGCTCCAGCCCGTCCAGATGGATGTTGCAGCGCCAGCGCAGCGGCGACACCTTGGCCCCCATGCGCGCGGCCAGATCAGTGTTTGAGGCGAGATTGAGCAGGCTCACCGACGGGTAATCCGTATCGGTCACCCCGCGCCCGTCGAGCCGGAAGAGCCGCACCGATTGCGCGCGGTTCACCGGCATCAGCGGCCGCACCCAATCGAGAAACGCCTGCGCGTCGCGGTCGGGGTCAAAGGTCAGGTCGGGCCGGTCGGGATGGCTCAGCGTCACCAGCCCCGCCGTCTCGTCCACCCGCGCGTTGATCGCCATCAGCGCCGGGGCCTTGGCCCCGATGGAAAAATTGGTGCAGGGGGCCCATTCGCCCTCGGTCAGCCGCGCCAGTTCATGCGCCACGGCCCAAAGCCGGTCCCATGGCATGGCCTGCCCCTTAGCAAGGGTCACACCGGTCAGCGCCTCGCGCCCGTGCCCCTTGATGGGGTGCCGCCAGAGGGCGCTGACCTGCGTCATCACTTCTTCTTGCCCGAATCCGGGGCCGCCTTGTCACGCTTGAAACCCGACATGATGTTGCCGAACACGTCCGGCTTGTAGCCCTGGCTGCGCATGATCAGGTATTGCTGCGTGAAGGTGATCACGTTGTTCGCGATCCAGTAGACCACAAGGCCGCTGGCAAAGCTGCCCAGCATGAACATAAAGACCCAGGGCATCCAGGCAAAAATCATCTTCTGCGTCGGATCGGTCGGCGACGGGTTCAGCTTTTGCTGCAGCCACATCGACACGCCGAGGCAGAGCGGCAGGATTCCGATGAAGATCAGCGCCATGATCGAACCCGGCTCCGGCGCGGCCCAAGGCAGGATGCCCCAGAGATTGTAGAGCGAGGACGGATCAGGTGCCGACAGGTCGTTGATCCAGCCGATCCACGGCGCGTGGCGCAGTTCCAGCGTGACGAAGATCACCTTGTAGAGCGAGAAGAAGATCGGGATCTGCAACAGGATCGGCAGACAGCCCGAGGCCGGGTTGACCTTTTCCTTCTTGTAGAGCGCCATCATCTCCTGCTGGAGTTTCTGGCGGTCATCGCCAGCGCTTTCCTTGATCTTCTCCATCTCCGGCTGAAGCTCTTTCATCTTCGCCATCGAGACGTAGGATTTATAGGCCAGCGGCAGCAGGATGACCTTGATCAGCAGCGTCAGGCCGATGATCGCCCAGCCCATGTTGCCGATCAGCACGTTGAGCCAGTGCAGCACGGCAAAGATCGGTTTGGTCAGGAAGAAGAACCAGCCCCAGTCGATCGAGTCGAGGAACCGCTCGACGCCTTCCTCGTTCTGGTAATTGCGGATGGTGGCCCATTCCTTGGCCCCGGCGAACAGACGGGTTTCGGCGACCGAGGTCTCGCCGGGGGCGAGGCTGCGGGTGGCCTGCACGGTCTCGGTCTGGAAGATGCCGCGCTGCGGATCGTATTTGCTGACCGCCTTGAACGGGCTGCCCTGTTCGGGGATGAGCGTGGTCATCCAGTAGTGATCGGTGAACCCGATCCAGCCGTTCTCGGTGACCTGCGTGACCTCGGCGGGTGCGCCTTCGCGCGGGTTGAATTCGTATTCTTCGACATCGTCATAGTCGATTTCCGCGAGCGTGCCGTCGGCCATGCCGATGAGACCCTCGTGCAGGATGAAGAAATTCTTCAGGTCATCGGGCCGCCCGTGCCGCGCGAGAATGCCGTAGGGCGCGAGGCTCACCTCGCTCTCGCCGGTATTTTCGACGCTCTGACGCACCGAGAACATGAAGTCCTCGTCAACGCTCAGCTCGCGGCGAAAGATCAGGCCTGCGCCATTGTCCCAGACCAGCGTGACGGGGCTATCGGGCGTCAGGGTCTCGCCGCTCTCGACCTGCCAGAGCGTGTTGGCATCGGGCACGCTGTCGATGGTCAACCCCGCGCCGGGGGCCCAGCCATAAAGCGCATAATAAGGCGTTTCGCTGCCGACGGGTGACAGCAGGCGCACGATATCCGAGGCCGGGTCGATCGTCTCGCGATAGTTCTTGAGCAGCAATTCGTCGATCCGCCCGCCCTGAAGCGAGACCGTGCCGGTCAGGCTCGGCGTCTCGATGTCGAGCCGCGGCGCGTCGGGGGTTTCGGCGGTCTCGGTGCCGGTGGCGGCCTCGCCGGTGGTGCCCACGGGGGCATCCGCCGACGGTGTGGACGGAGTCAGTTGCCCTTCGGTCGCGGTGATCGGCGCATTGGGATCGGTCGGCGCAGGTTCCGGTGGCGGAAACATCACGAACCAGACAAGGATCACGAGAAAGCTGAGCGCCGTCGCGAGTATGAGGTTCTTGTTCTGATCATCCATATCCGGGGGCCGTCCGTCTGTTACATGTCACGGGCGTTCAACAGAGTGCGGCCCCAAAGGTCAAGCGGATTCCGTTGTTTTGCAGGCGGGCGCGGGGATTCGTCGCCTCTATGCGCGGGCCCCGGCTCTGCTGTCGGATGAGGACCCGGGGTGTGGCCCGGGGGTATGCAGAAGCAGGGCAGAGGGGCCGCGACGGGCCGCCTCGTCCAGCGTCACCATGAGGCCGTCGAGCAGGGCGGTGCCGGATCGTGCTGTCCCGGCCGGGGCACGGCAAAGGGCCAGTGACGCGGTCGGGTGAAGCGGTGTGCCATCGGTGAAAACCTGTTCTTGCACAAGGGCTTGGAGCCGGCGCCCGAGACGGATAAGCGAAGGGTCGTCAAGACCCGAAGCCGGGCCGAGCAGGAGGGCGATCTGGCCGTCCGAGAGGTCGAAAACCCGGTCCTCGGGGCGCAGAGCGTGGCGCAGGCGGGTGAGGGTCAGCGGGGTTATCTGCGCGGGGCTGACCCGAAGCAGGATGCAGGCCAGACCCTGGCCTGTTTTCAAGGGCTTATCCAGTTCCCGGTCCAGCGCGGCGCGCAGGTCCGTGGCGGCATCAGTGGTGCCCCGCCGATCCTGCAAGATCGGGATCAGGCCCAGAAAGACAAAGGGTACGGCAAAGATCAGCGCCTGCGTGCCGAACCACGACAGGGCAAGTGTCGCGGCCAGCAGAAAGACAAGGCCTGTGGGCAGATATGCCCGGAGTATCCCAGATTTATCAGGTATCTGTGCCATCTTTCCCCTCGATGGGGCGCAGCATGGCAGGCAAAGGTTAACGAAGCTTGGGCAAGCCTTCGGGATTTCCGCCGGATTTTAGCGATCCCGTGGTCAGCCCCGCGAAATCGAACAGCTTCGGATCGAGCAGATGCGAGGGGCGCGCATTCATCAGCGCGCGGAACATCACCTGACGGCGACCGGGCGAATTGGCCTCCCACCCGTCGAGGATCTGCTTCACCTGCTGACGCTGCAACCCGTCCTGAGACCCGCACAGATCGCAGGGGATGATCGGGTAGTTCATCGCCCGCGCGAAGCGCCCGCAATCGGCCTCGGCGACATGGGCGAGGGGGCGGTAGAGAAACAGATCGCCCTCCTCGTTCACCAGCTTGGGCGGCATCGTGGCCAGCCGCCCGCCGTGAAAGAGGTTCATGAAGAACGTCTCGAGGATATCGTCGCGGTGATGGCCGAGCACGACCGCCGTGCACCCCTCCTCACGCGCGATGCGGTAGAGGTTGCCCCGGCGCAGCCGCGAGCAGAGCGCGCAATAGGTGCGCCCCTGCGGCACCTTGTCGACGACGATGGAATAGGTGTCCTGATACTCGATCCGGTGCGGCACGCCGCGCTGTTCGAGGAACTCGGGCAGGACCGTGGCGGGAAAGCCGGGCTGCCCCTGATCGAGATTGCAGGCCAGAAGCTCTACCGGCAGAAGGCCGCGCCATTGCAGCTCATGCAGCACGGCCAGAAGCGTGTAACTGTCCTTGCCGCCCGACAGACAGACCAGCCATTTGCCCCCCGGCTCCACCATGCCGTACTGCTCCACCGCCTCGCGCGTGTGCCGCACGATGCGCTTGCGCAGCTTGCGGAACTCGGTGCTGGCGGGGGCCCCGTGAAAGAGCGGATGGATATCGTCGGTCTCGTCAAGCATGGGCTGGCTTTAGGGGTTTTGTGGGGGGCAGGCAAGGGTTTGGGGGGCGAGTGGGTGCTGGGCGTAAGATACTCGATATTAGGAAAAGTCAGAAAGAAAGCGGTAGAGCCGGTTTTTATAAAATGTCGGACAAGCTCGAGTTCCGATTTATTCGATGTCACTCAAAGAACTTAGCGTGAAACGGGGTCGGCCTTGGCCCACTTGAATCACATCAAATTTGACTGTGACAGGCCTATGTAACCAGTCACGGTTCAATGCGGATGTGTCTTCAATGTCTTCACCAAGGCGCCCTTTCAGAACCGAGTCATCATCATAAACTTTGAACTCGAAATTTCGGCCTACCGGCAGAAACCCTTGAAACTCTCCGCGGTAGGTTTCATCCCTCTCTATAATGTTTTCATTCCGCAGACGAGTTTCCGAAAGTTTCAGTTCTTCTAAATCGTCGTAACGGAAAAAATCGTTTCTAAATTCAAGCCCGCACCATGCATTTTGCTTTGATAAAATGGTGAGGAAGTCAGCAACTTTTCTTACCGCGCGTGGATGAATTTCTTCAACAATATCTGATATATCGTCATCTGTTCCTTCGGCGGAGACGCGAAGCAGTTCTTTAAATAGCGTTATAGCATCCGATGACTGTATCGGCTGATCAAATAGGTTTGGGGTATCTTGCGGGACCTCCATTTCAAAGCCAAACGAGCCTAGGGCGGTGCCAGTTATCATCAAAGGGAACTGTGCTTTATCGGGAATTGGGCCGGAATATCGCAGCCTTGAATTGATGCCAGCAAGAATTGCAGAAAATGCGTCATGAAAAGTCGCGGCAGCTTTTCCGGCGAAGTCGGCGGAAATAGCGCGGCTTCCAACTACGGGATCTCCGCGAAACGTAAGTGCAAGTTTTTCAGGCTCTTCCTGATCATCAGAAAGAAGCCCGAGATTGCTACTCAGTTCCTCTAGTTTTTGTTCAATACTAAAGCGGTCAATAACATTCTCCTCCGGAATGCCTTCGAGAATGGATTTAACTTGCTTTATTTCAGCTTTAAGGTTGTCGGCTCGTGTGTTCATGGAGCAAAACCTGATGCTTTCACCTGCGCGAGTGCTGCTTGGGCAGTAGTGTCGCTTGCAGGGTCCAACGCAACCTGCGCAAAGCCTTTCCACAGGCCGTCCCGTCGATGTGACCAGAGACTATACCAGTAGCAGATGATCGGTATTGTGACCTGCTGCAAGCTGAAGACGTGTGCATCGACTTTATATTTTGCTTTGGTGGCTTTCTTATCCATAAGAGGTGCCAGTGCTGGTAGTAGCGCAGCCTGAGATGTTCCAGTTGGTATCACTATATAGGTTACCACATCTATGTCGTTTGGGGGCCTATTATCGTTGGTTTCCACATCTTCTAAGAAGCTTCCATTAACCCATTGAAAACCATCTACTATTCCAGTCGCGTATAAGTCGGTTCGGTATTGAAGTAGCCCCCCCAATATCTGTGCTCGTTCAGGAGAGGTGGCAAACCTATTTACCAGATCATTTAGCGAAACATTATATGGTGAGCGATCAGGCCCAGCTGGGTCCGAGCCGGGTCGAACTGGTGGCAAAATCCCGGCCATCGTCCAATTCGGTAAGCTCACTATTCCATCCAATCTAGGCAGCACACCCATTAATTCTTGTTTAAGTGTATAGGTTTGTGATTCACTTCCGGGAGAACTTCGGTTGGGAGGATGCAAATGGCACGATCAGACATGAGCGATCTTGAATGGGAATT
>Ga0209947_1001107_pt1 | contig 16243 bp, 13 predicted proteins | sample SalPonR2_B_D2_MG_FD_185706 | JGI IMG/M metagenome (GOLD analysis project Ga0209947, IMG submission 185706) | Salt pond soil microbial communities from South San Francisco under conditions of wetland restoration - Salt Pond MetaG R2_B_D2_MG... ... | reverse complement strand
CATGCCGCCGGCCACCGCCATCAGCGTCGCGGCGCCGAACAGCAGCCAGAACCAGAGGTTGATGGTATCCGGGTCGTCGGCCATGAAGCCCTTGTCGATGACCTGGCCGACCGCTGCCGGAATCGCGATGGTGCCGGCGGCCGCGAGCGTCAGGAACAGCCCGATCAGCCCGATCTGGAGCTTGTAGCGGCGAACATAGGGCTTGAGCGCCTTCAGCGAAGTGACGTTGCGGCTGCTCGGCCGATCCTTGATCTGCTGTTGGTCAGTCATCGATTGACATCTTTTCCGATTCGATCAATAAGCTGCGCGAATATGCGCAATCAATGGCTCCGGAATTCTTCGGGTCCGGCGTCGAGACGATGTTAACCGCTCCGGCCCGCCGCCTCGGCGACAATTCTCCGCTGCTGACGCGTGCGTTGCCATATCGCACCCGTGTACAGCGCCAGCGCCGACCAGATCGCGCCGAATGCCAGGGCATGGTGCAGCGTGAAAGGCTCTCGGAACAGAAACACCGCCAGGCAGAACGAAATGGACGGCGCCAGGTACTGCATGAGCCCCACCGTGATCAACGGCAAACCGCGCGCGGCAGTAGCAAACAGCACCAGCGGGATCACGGTGACCAGTCCGGTGCCGATCAACAACAGATCCTGCGCGATGCCGAAGTCGCCGAACACCATCTCGCCATGGCGCGCCGTCCACAGCAGCCACAGCAGCGCCAGCGGCATCATCATCAGCGTCTCCCAGAACAGGCCCACCATGGGACCGACATCGGTCACCTTGCGGACCAGCCCGTAAAGACCGAAGGTGAACGCCAGCGCCAGCGCCAGCCAGGGCGGTTCCCCGACCTGCACGGTCAGATATATGGTACCGGCCGCGGCCAGGCCGACCGCAATGACCTGGGCGCCGTACATTCGCTCGCGCAGCACAAGCGTTCCCAGCAGCACGCTGACCAGCGGGTTGATGAAGTAGCCCAGGCTGGTCGACAGCACCCGATCGGAATTGACCGCGTAGACGAACACCAGCCAGTTGACCGCGACCAGCGCGCCGCTGAGCATCAGCGCAGCCGCGACCTTTCGGCTGATCGCGACATGCTTGAGAAAATCGCGACGATTGCGTATCGCAAGCACCAGCGCCAGAAATCCCACCGACCAGATCACGCGATGCGCGATGATCTCATCGGCGCCGGCAAAGGCAACCAGTTTGAAATAAAGCGGCACCAGGCCCCAGAACGAGTACGCGCCAAGGCCGGCGAACAGCGCTCTGCGTGCGGCGTCGCCGGCATGATCGCGCAACACGCGATCATTCATTCCGCCGGACCTCGTTCCGGCAGACTCGCGCGCCGCCGCTCAACCGACATCAGCCGCCATTGCCGCCTTCTTCGCTCTCTTCTTCCCTGGTCGCACGCTTCTCGAGGAAATCCATCACCCGCCGGCCCGCTTCTTCCTTAAGCGCCTCGCCCACGTCGGGAACGAGCTTCGGTTTGGTGAGCGTTCCTTCCAGGCCGATCGGAATCCGGTTGAGCTGCTCGCCTTCGAGCCGGACCTGGCCATTCAGGGCAAGGTCGGAAATGCCGATGCGGACATCGCCAGTAATGCCCAGCAAGTCGGTGATGATGTTGATTCCCGGCAGACGAATGGTGCCGTCTTCGATCGAAATCGCGCCCTCCAGCGCCCGGAATTCGGTCGTGCCGCCTACGCCGGTGCGGACGGCCTCGGCAATGTTGCGAGAACTCAGTCCCTCGACCATGCCGTCGAGATTCAGCCCCTTGATGCTGCCGTCGTGAAAATCGTATTTGCCGCGTCCGTTTAGCGTTGAAAGGATGGCGTCCACATCCAGGCCTTTCGCACTCAAACCCAATTCCAGGATGCCAGCACCGGTGATGAATTGGTCCAGATTCCAGGCGCTCAGCGCCGTTCCCAGGCTCTCCAGATCGAAGACCGGATCGATCTGGACCAGCGGCGGGGCGGTATTCAGATCGGCCACGACCACCGCATCGACTCTTCCTCCGGGCAAGCCGCCGGATAGCGGATCGATGGTGACCACGCCCTGAACCGAGCGCAGTCGCGCACGCACGTTATCAAGTTCGAGCCCGGACACGATCGCCCGCTCGAGCTCCAGCCTGGCATCCACATCGAATGCCTTGAAAAGCAACAACGGTGACTCTTCATCGTCGATGTCTTCGGCAGCCTCCTCCCCGCCCGGCATGACTGCCAGCAAGGCATCCACGTTGAGCATCTCGCCCTTCAGCAGCGCTTCGATGCTCGGCTGCTTGGTGTCCCGGTAGGTGAATGACGTTTCGAACTGCTTGCCGTTGAGGTTGAGCAATCCCTCCTCGAAGCGCGCCGTCAGCGGCGGGCCCGGGTCCAGCGTCGCCCGGCCCGACAGGCCAAGCGGCAAGCCACTGGCTTCGGCCGTCATCCCGAATTCCTGTACGACGATCGGTCCGGCATCGGAAGGCACCGTCAGCGTTCCCGCCACGTCGATGTCCTCGACAATGGCCGGATCGCCGATGCCGCCGGCGAATTCAAAATTCACCGGACGGTCGAAAGCGAACGATTTCACTTCCATGCGCTCGACCACAAACACCTGGCGTGCATCGGCAGCGTCATCGCTGACGGTCAGACGCGCACGGGAAAGCGCGATATTGCCCGTGGAAACCGAGGGCTGGCCCTGGCTGGATTGATCGCCGTCGGCACCGGCTTCCGCAGCACCGGTCAATCCGTCCAGTGAATTGCGCCCGGCGCGGTCGGTATGAATGGCCAGCCGCGCGTTATCCAGGCCGATATCGCCGGTTTCGATTTCGCCGCGCAAAAGCGGCAGGATCGACAGCGAAATGCGCAATTCGTCGGCCTCGAACAGATTTGGCCCCTCGAAGTCCTCCGGTCCGGACAACTTGACATCGTTGGCCACTAGCGATATCCGCGGAAAGATATCAAGCGTCAAGGGCCCGTCGATCTGAAGCTCCCGGCCGGTCTGGGCACGCACCTGCTCTATGGCAATCTGCTTGAGCCGCGCCTCGTCGAAATAAAGCACAAGCGTGGCCCAAAGGCCGAGAATGATTACGACGATCGCGGCGAGAAAAATCAGCAAGGCGCGCATGAGGCGGTCTCCAACCGGAAATTTGGCGCCATTGTAACGCCGGCGGGATCAACCGCGCCGGCTGCAGACAGGATTACGCGAGCATCTCGCGCGCCTTGCCCAGCGCCTCGAGAAATACGTCGATTTCGGCCGTCGTGTTGTAGACGCCGAACGAAATGCGCGCCGTGGCCGGCACTTCGAAGAACTGCATCACCGGCATGGCGCAGTGGTGGCCGGTGCGGATCGCCACGCCGAAGTGATCGACGATGGTGCCGATATCGTTGGGATGAGCGCCTTCCAGCGTGAACGACACCACCGGGCCCTTGTGTTCGGCCGTACCGATGATGGTCAGACCGTCGACGGCCTGCATCCGCTCGCTGGCGTAGGCCAGCAGTTCGGCCTCATGGTGGGCCATGGCTGCTATGCCCGTGCGCTGGATGAAGCGAAACGCCTCGCCCATGCCGATCGCGCCTGCGATATTCGGCGTGCCGGCCTCGAACTTGTGCGGCAGCTCGTTGTAGGTCGTTTCTTCAAAGCTCACCCGCGTGATCATCTCGCCACCGCCCTGCCAGGGCGGCATCGCCTCCAGCAACGCCTCGCGGCCATAAAGCACGCCGATGCCGGTGGGCCCGTACATCTTGTGCGCGGACAGGCAGTAGAAATCGCAGCCCAGCGTCTTTACGTCAACCTCCACGTGCGGGGTTGCCTGGGCCCCGTCGACCAGGGTCGCGACGCCATGGTCGCGCGCGATCCGGCATACCTCGGCGACCGGGTTCACGGTCCCCAGCGCATTGGAAACGTGGACGATCCCGATCAGGCGGGTGCGCTCGCTGATCAGTGCTTCCAGTTCGTCGACCAGCAGCTCGCCGCGCCGGTTGATCGGTGCGACCTTCAGCACCGCGCCGGTCTGCTCGCACAAAAGCTGCCACGGGACGATGTTCGAGTGATGCTCCATGTGAGTGATCAGGATCTCATCGCCCGGGCGGAGCTTCGGCCGCAGGTAGGACTGCGCTACCAGGTTGACCGCCTCGGTGGTCCCGCGGGTAAACACGATTTCGCGTTCGCTCTCCGCGTTTATGTGCTCGCGCACTGTCGTTCGGGTCCTCTCGAAGGCCTCTGACGCCTCCACGCTGAGCTGATGCACCCCGCGGTGCACGTTGGCGTTGTAGCGGCTATAGAAATCGCTGACCGCGTCGATCACCGACTGCGGACGCTGGGCCGAGGCGGCGCTGTCGAGGTAGACCAGCGGCTTGCCGTGCACTTCCCTGGTCAGGATCGGAAACTCGGCGCGTACGCGCTGGACGTCGAAGCCCGACGTCTCCGGCTGATCGTGCATCTTGCGGCTGTCCAGCGTTGCTGCCATCACAGGTGCTCCTTGAGTCGATCGGTAAGCCAGTCGCGGACCTCGCCCGGCGCCATGGTGTCGAATACCGCGGCGGCAAAGCCGTACTTCAGCAGCGCAATCGCCTCCGCCTCGCTCAGGCCCCGCGAGCGCAGATAGAATCGCGCATCTTCATCGAGCTGCCCGATCGTCGCACCGTGGCTGGCGGTGACGTCCTCGGCGTGAATTTCCAGTTCAGGCTTGGTGTTGATGCGCGCATTTTCACTGAGCAGCAGGTTGCCGGTGTTCATTTGCGAGTGACTGTCGTCGGCACCGGGCACGATGTGGATGCGTCCGTTGAAAACGCCGGTCGACTGGTCGTCGGCCAGGATCCGAAAGTTCTCGTGGCTTTCCGTGCCGCCCACGCGGTGCTCGATCGCCGTGTGGTAATCGACCAGCGCGCGCCCGGACAGCGTCGCGACGCCTGAAATACCGGCCGTCGCGCCCGGTGAGGCCAGTTCCGCCACCAGGTCCTGCCGGGTCAGCCGACCGCCACCGTCGAGTATGAATGCGCGATAGGCGGCCGCATCCGAAATGTGGGCCGTGGTGCGCTGAATGAGGGCGGTTTCGGCGAAGCACCTTTCAATGACGTGGGTCAGGCTGGACCGGGCGCCCAGCCGGAAATCCAGCACGCCGTTGATCAATCCAGCACCCGGGCCGCCCTGGGTTTCGATCAGGGTCAGCGCCGCGCCCTCGGCCAGTTCCACGCAGAGTCTCGGGTGAACCGCCACAGCGAAATCTTCGTCGCAGGTCGTGGCGACCACCAGCGGTTTGTCGGGCCGGCCCTGCACAAGCAATTTCCAGCCCTGATCGAAGCGCGCGAGATTCAGCCATGCGAACGCATCGGCCGGACCGGCGTCGTCCAGCATCGAAACGTCGATGTCGGCCGGCAGCATGCCGGTCAGCGAGACACCGTCGGGAAGCCGGCAGTTGTCCGGATCGAGGCGGCCGTTGTGAAAGTGGATCATGCCGGCCGCGAACGGACATGTCGGCGGCGATGGCGTCCCGGCCCCGCCGGGGACCGCGTCGCTGAAGGTGCGCTTTTCCAGCAGACCGAGCGGCAGATATTTCCAGTTCTCGGTCTTGCGATGCGGAAAGCCGTGTTGCATCAGGACTTTCTGCGCCTTCCTGCGCAAGGCGCCGAAGCTGCCGTCATCTTCGCCAGCGGCTTGCGGCAGCAGTTTTTCGATCAGTGCCGACATCCGAAATCAGGCCTCCGCGGTATCGAGGAAAGCGTAGCCCTCGCGCTCCAGGCGCTGGGCCAGCGAGCGGTCGCCGCTCTCGGCGATGCGCCCGTCCGACAGCACGTGGACGCGATCCGGCACGAGGTATTCGAGCAACCGCTGGTAGTGCGTAATGACGATGAACGAGCGGTTCTCGTCGCGTAACCGGTTGACGCCATCGGCGACCAGCTTCAGCGCGTCGATATCGAGTCCGGAATCGGTCTCGTCGAGAATCGCCAGCTTCGGTTGCAGCACGGCGAGCTGGACGATCTCGTTGCGCTTTTTCTCACCGCCGGAGAAGCCTTCGTTGACCGCGCGCTTGAGCAGCGCTTCATCCATTTTCAGCGACTTGAGCTGCTCGCGAACAGTTTTGAGGAAGGCCATGGAATCGACTTCCTCTTCGCCCCTGGCCTTGCGCTGGGCGTTCAACGCGGCACGCAGGAAATAGGCATTGTTCACGCCGGGAATCTCGACCGGATATTGAAGAGCCAGGAACAACCCGGCCGCGGCCCGCTGCTCGACTTCGAGTTCGAGCAGGTCCTGCCCGTCGAACTCGACCGAACCGTCGGTGACCTCGTAACCGTCGCGGCCGGCCAGCGCATAGCCCAGCGTCGACTTGCCGGAACCGTTCGGCCCCATGATCGCGTGCAGTTCGCCCGACCCGACCTCCAGGTCCAGCCCCTTGATGATTTCCTCGCCGCCGACGGCGACGTGCAGGTTGTTGATATTCAGCATTGCAATACTATCCAGTCTGTAATTGGCGTCACGCGCCGGAAAAAATCTGATTTGAGGATCAAGGTTCAAGGCGAAGATCCTTGATCCTTGATCCTTGATCCTTGATCCTTGATCCTTGATCCTTGATCCTTGATCCTTGATCCTTGATCCTTGATCCTTGATCCTTGATCCTTGATCCTTGATCCTTGATCCTTGATCCCGCGTTTACCCCACCGCCCCTTCCAGCGAGATTTCGAGCAGCGCCTTGGCCTCGACGGCGAATTCCATCGGCAGTTCCTTGAACACTTCCTTGCAGAAGCCGTCGACGATCAGCGCCACGGCTTCTTCTTCGTCCAGGCCCCGGGATTGGCAATAGAACAGCTGGTCTTCGCCGATGCGCGATGTGGTCGCTTCATGCTCGATCTTCGCGGTTGGATTGGCCGATTCGATGTATGGAAACGTGTGCGCGCCGCAGGTCTTGCCGATCAGCAGGCTGTCGCACTGGGTGTAGTTGCGCGCGCCGGATGCTTTTTTCGCAACCCGGACCAGTCCACGATAGCTGTTGGAACTTTTTCCTGCCGAAATACCCTTCGAAATGATCTTGCTGGACGTGTTCTTGCCCAGATGGATCATCTTGGTGCCGGTGTCGGCCTGTTGATGGTTGTGGGTCAGGGCGACTGAATAGAACTCACCGGCCGAACCGTCGCCCCTGAGGATGCAGGAGGGATATTTCCAGGTGATGGCCGAGCCGGTCTCGACCTGCGTCCAGGAAATACGTGAGTCGTCCTCGCGGCAATCGCCTCGCTTGGTCACGAAGTTGTAGATGCCGCCCTTGCCGTTTTCGTCGCCCGGGTACCAGTTCTGGACGGTCGAGTATTTGATCTTCGCCTGCTTCCTTGCAACAAGCTCGACCACCGCGGCATGCAGCTGGTTCTCGTCTCGCATCGGCGCCGTGCAGCCTTCGAGGTAACTGACTTCGGCGCCGGGCTCGGCGATGATCAGGGTGCGCTCGAACTGACCCGTGTCGCGGGCGTTGATCCGGAAGTAGGTCGACAACTCCATCGGGCACTTGGTGCCCTCGGGAATGTAGACGAACGAGCCGTCGGAGAACACCGCCGAATTCAGGCATGCGAAATAGTTGTCGCGATAAGGCACCACCGAGCCGAGGTATTCGCGCACCAGTTCCGGATGTTCCTGCACCGCTTCGGAGAACGAGCAGAAGATCACGCCGGCTTCCTTGAGCTCCTTCTGAAAAGTGGTGCCGACGGAGACCGAATCGAATACAGCGTCCACGGCCACGCCGGCCAGCCGTGCGCGTTCGTGCAGCGGCACGCCCAGCTTGTCGAAGGTCTCCAGCAGCTTGGGATCGACGTCGTCCAGGCTTTTGGGCCGGTCCTTCTGCTTGGGCGCGGAGTAATAATGAATCTTCTGGAAGTCGATTCCGGGCAGGTTCAGCTTGGCCCAGTTCGGACCCGTCATGGTCTGCCAGTGGTGGAACGCCTTCAGGCGCCATTCCAGCAGCCACTCGGGCTCGTCCTTCTTGGCCGAGATCATCGCAATGATCTCTTCGTTCAGACCGGCGCCGACGGATTCCGACTCGATGTCGGTGTAAAAACCGGCCTTGTAGCGGCCCTGGATCAGTTCCTCGACTTGCTGCTGGGTTTCACTCATGCCACACCATTCATTTTGATCAATTCATTTACCCGACTCGACCGCCGCCGTGCGCGTGACCAGTCTCAGACCCGGATCGCGCGGCGCCGCCAGGTCGGCCAGCGTCAGCGACTCCAGCGCTTGCTCGACCGTCTCGCCGATACGCTGCCAGTTGCCCTTGAGGCTACACTCGTGCTCGCGCGAACACAGCCCCGGCTCCAGCCCGCACTCGGTCAGCGCGATCGGGCCTTCCATGGCCCGGATGATCGCGGCAACCGAAACAGACTCGGCCGGTTGCCGCAGCCGGTACCCGCCGTTGACCCCGCGCACCGAATCGATGAGACCGGACCGCGCCAGCGTCTTGAGCACCTTGGCAACCGTCGGCAACTCCAGCCGCGTCGCTTCGGCCACTTGCGACGCCGACCAGCATTCGCCGGGGTGTTCGGCCAGTTCGGCCATCACCACCGTTGCATAGTCGGTCAGCTTTCCGATTCTCAGCATTGCCGGGCGTCCAAAATAAGGCTCCACTGGTATAGTGCCATCGAAGCCGTGAAAAACAAGACCAATTTGGTATTATTTTAACCGAAATGGCAACCGCGCGTCACGACGGGCGGACCTTGCGCAGGTCTGGGCGCTCGGCTCGAATGCCAGACTGTGTTCTCTTTCGTTCCAGCACATCGCCATCGGAGTCAGCCGCCTTGTCGCCCAGATCAATACCGCCCGGTCCCGCAACTGACCCGCGCACCGTTCAACTCCTGGATTGGGCCTCGAGCAGGGCCGGGTTCGATATTCACGATGCGGAACCGGTGTCGAGCGATGCCAGTTTTCGCCGCTATTTCCGAATCACTGGCGCTGACCAGTCGCGGGTGGTCATGGACGCACCACCCGAGCGCGAGGCCACCGCACCGTTCGTCGACATCGCAGGCCGGTTGCGCAGGGCCGGGCTCAACGCACCTGAAGTCCTGGCCGAAGACCGCCAGCGCGGCTTCCTGCTGCTGACCGACCTGGGCGAACGTCCCTGGCATGCCGTGCTGGACGAGCGCAACGCCGATGCCATGTTCGGCGATGCGATGGCCGCGCTCTCGACGATGCAGCGCAAGGTCGACGCCGAAGGCCTGCCGCAATACGATGCCGCACTGCTGTTGCGTGAACTCAGCCTGTTTCCCGACTGGTTCCTGGCCCGCCAGTGGGGGATCGAGCCCACCGACATCGAACTCGACGACTGGGAGATGGTCTGCATGACGCTGATCCGCTGGGCGCTGGACCAGCCCCGGGTGTTCGTCCACCGCGATTTCATGCCGCGCAACCTGATGGTCTCGGAGCCGAACCCCGGCATTCTGGATTTCCAGGACGCGGTATTGGGGCCCATCAGCTACGACCCGGTGTGCCTTTTTCGCGATGCCTTCCTGAGCTGGCCGCCCGACCGGGTCGACGCCTGGCTGGAAGATTATCGAAAGCGCGCCCTGGCCGAGGGCCTGCCCGTCCCCGAGGACTCGCAGCTATGGCGCCGCACCTGCGACCTGATGGGCGTGCAGCGCCACCTCAAGGTGCTCGGCATCTTTGCCCGCATCCGGTACCGCGACAACAAGCCGAAGTACCTCGAGGACGCACCGCGCTTCTTCGCCTACCTCAAGGCCGCGATCGACCGCAACCCGGAACTGGCGCTACTCGACCGGCTGCTCGGCGTCTGGCGCGCCAGGGCCGGGCTCGACGCCTGACTGCGCCGGCATCTCGCTGCTTTCATCGGGCACGTTTTGTTCGGGCTCGATCTCTTCCCCGCCCGCCGGCGGCTGATCCCGAGTTGCGGGTGTTTCCATGCCGGATTGCGACCCGACTTCCTCGGCTTCGCGCTCCTCGAGCGCCTCGGTCCGTTTTTCATCGAGCATGTCGAACAGCGTCTCGACCTCTTCGCGAAACGCATCGGCGGGCATGGGCTTGCCGATCAGCAACGCCGGCGGCAGCCATTGCTGCTTGAGCGGGAAAGCCTGCTGGCTGATGAAACGTCGCACCGAGTCCTCGGGAAGATTGTTCACACCAACCATTACCGCGACGATAACCGCGCTGATCACCGTTCGCCGTAGCAGCGAGATATGAAATGCAAGGTAAAGGATGCTCCAGAGGTAGATGAACAGCATCAGATAGCCGCGGGCCGAATCGAGCCAGTCGAGCAACGGGTACCCGCCATCGCCGCTGCTGAACACCGCGACCGACAGCCCGAACTCCAGCATCGCCGAAAGCAGGAACACCAGAATAAGCAGGCTCAGGTGAGCCAGGAAATTTCCGCCCCGCCTGAACAGCACCGAAAGGAAATACACGCCGACGGCCAGCGCAAAAAAGGTCAGGACCTCGCCCAGGTTGCGCTCGATGACCTGGCTCCAGCGGAATTCCCCAATCGTCGAAAGCCAGGTGCCCAGAACCTTCGCGGCCACGAACAGCAACGCCAGCATAACGGTCACCTGCGGCTTGCCCAGCCAGAGCAGAAATACCTCCGACATCCGGATCCTTACCGCCGGCGGCACGGGATGCGTGCCCAGAAAGACGCGAATCCTGCTGCGGCCGATCAGGAACACCTCGCCGCTCGTGACCTCGGTGCGCTCTATGTGAGCCTTGTGGCGCGGCCTTCGGATGCCGTTGACGCTGCCCAGATCCTCCAGCCAGAGGCGGCCGTCCTCGTCGAAGACAAGCTTGGCATGGCTGGCGTCGACGTGCTCATCGGACAGGATCACGTCGTTGTCGAACGCTCGGCCCAGCCAGACCGAATGCTGATCGAATTTCTGCCGATCCAGCACGTTGTTGGTCGTGCCCAGCTGTTCGACGATCATTTCCATGACAGTGCCCCCAGCAGGTGACGATGGAAGTCCATCGCTTTGTCTTGCCCGACCCCGGCCAGCGTGTAGTGCACGTGCAGCCCCTCCGAATCCGGCATCAGTGCGCGCGCCACGTACAGCACGTCGTAAAGGCCCGGATAGTCGAGGTACGCGCGCAGGCAGTAGCTGGCCTTGAAGGCGACCGGCGAAAGGCTCTCGAACGCCACCCAGTCTTCGCGGCACTCGAAGTCGGTCACATCGTCATCGCCGCTGCGGTTGAACGGCATGAAGGTGGTCTGCTCGAACACCCGCGCAAACTGGAACTCGTTGAGACTGTCGCTCTGGTACCAGCCGAAGATGAGTTCCACCGGACCGGTGTCCAGCGTGCGCGACAGATAGATGCGATCGTTCAGCGTGCAATTGGAGTGGCTCTCGACCCAGGGCGTTTCGGGATCGGCATCGCTGCCCGAACCGCTGCACGAAAGCCACGGGGTGATTTCGCGCGGAATCATCAGCGGTCCGAAGGCCTCGAGCGTCCAGTCGCCGGCCAGCAGGTCGCCGATCATCTCGCCCTGGTGATCGATGATGCGCTGGACCACGCGGCTTCGCATGTCTTCCAGCGAAGACGGCGTTTCAGGCGCTCTGGCCAGCAGCGCGCGAAGATTGCCGACAGGCACGAGAAAGCTGACCGAATTGCCAGCGCCTGCGACGTTGATGCCGACCACCCCCCCGGCGGTGTTGACCGCCGGGCCGCCCGACATGCCCGGATTGAGCGCACCGGTGAAATGAATGTTCTTGCGGTACTGATTCTCGAGCAGGCCGTTGTAGGTCCCGGGCACGAGACTGATTCCGATGTCGTAGGGGTTGCCAAGCGCAAGAATGGTTTCCCCCATGCGCGGCTCGGCCTCGGCCAGTTCGAAAGGCTGCACTGCCTCGGGCGGCGCACCGTCGATGAATCGCACCAGCGCCAGGTCGTGCAGAACGTCGACCTCGAGCACCTCCAGCGGTCCGGTCGCGCCGCCGGCGTCGCGATAGCGCAGCGCATACCGATCGGGATCGAGCACGAACTCCGAGACCACGTGGTAGTTGGTGGCCAGCACGCCGTCGCCGGTCACGATGAATCCGCTTCCCTGGGCATTCTTGTTGTTGCTGATCCGGTCGACGACCTCGACCGTGTACAGGCCCGGCTGCAGCGACTCGAAAAGTTCGCTGTACTGGGTCTCTGCCTGTGCCAGGGCATTCGTGACGAGCGCCAGTCCCGAGGGCACGGCCAGCACAAGGGCAAGAATGAAACGCAGTGATGAAGTCATGACGCGTGGTTGTCCTTTCGCGGAAAATGCAGCGTAACCGATACCGCCCCGAACCGGGCTGCAACACCTGGCCCGATCGCAAGGCTACATTATCGGGACTGAAAACATTGCAAAGGGTTTGCCATGCGCGCGATGATCCTGGCGGCCGGCCGCGGTGAGCGCATGCGACCGCTTACCGACCGCATCCCCAAGCCGCTGCTCGAGGCTGGCGGCAAGCCGCTGATCGTCCACCAGATCGAGCGGCTGCGCGCGGCCGGCATCGGCCAGCTGGTGATCAACCTGGCCTGGCGTGGCGCGATGATAGAGGACGCGCTGGGCGACGGCGCCGCGCTGGGCGTCCAAATCCGCTATTCGCGCGAACCGGAGGGCGCGCTGGAGACTGCCGGCGGCATCCGACATGCACTGTCGCTGCTCGGCGACGATCCCTTCCTGGTGATCAACAGCGACGTCCACTGTGACTTTCCGCTGGCTGGCCTGACGGCGATGGCCCCGGCGACGCATGCGCACCTGGTACTGGTCGACAATCCTGCGCACCACCCGCAAGGCGACTTCGCGCTGTCCAGGGGCCGCGTGCTGCTCGCTGGCGAACCGCGATTCACCTACAGCGGAATCGCAGTCTTCCGGCCGGCGATGTTCGCCGGTCTGAGCCCCGGATTTCGAAAGCTGCGGCCGGTGCTGGAAAAGGCCATTGCCGCCAATCGGGTATCAGGCGAACACCACGCGGGCACCTGGTTCGACATCGGCACCCCGGAACGACTGGACCGGCTCGACCGCGACCTGAGACGCTGAAGAGAGACGCCGGACCGAACGGTAAATTTCGTTCACCCGGGTTTTGATTGACGCTACACTCGGACGGGCTGCAGGACAACCGAAGGGTCGTCCCGTCGGAAACCTTCCCGGTCGCACGTCGCGTGCGACCGAAAAACGAGAACAACGCCAGGAGCACGCGAATGAAGATAGGTGCACCGAAAGAGACCGCACCGGGCGAAGCGCGGGTCGCGCTGACGCCCGAGAGCGCGGGCCGGCTGCAGAAGCTCGGTTACGAATGCCTCGTCGAGTCCGGCGCCGGGGTGGCCGCGTCGTTCACCGACGAGGCTTACCGTGCCGCCGGTGTGGAAGTGGCCGCCTCGGCGGCGGACCTCTGGAACAACGCCGACGTGATCGTCAAGGTTCGCGAGCCGTCGGCCGATGAAATCGATGCCGCCCCGGAGGGCAAAATCCTGATCGGCTTCATCTGGCCGGCGTCCAACGAGGCGCTGCTGGAGAAGATGAAGGCCAGGAACATGACCGTGCTGGCCATGGACATGGTGCCGCGCATCAGCCGGGCGCAGAAGATGGACGCGCTGTCGTCGATGGCCAACATCGCCGGCTATCGGGCCGTGATCGAGGCCGGCAACAATTTCGGGCGCTTCTTCATGGGCCAGATGACCGCGGCCGGCAAGGTACCACCGGCGCGGGTCCTGGTCGTCGGCGCGGGCGTCGCGGGACTGGCGGCGATCGGCACCTCGGTGGCCCTGGGGGCCATCACGAAGGCCTTCGACGTGCGCCCCGAGGTGGCCGAGCAGATCGAGTCCATGGGCGCGGAGTTCGTATTCCTGGACTTCGAAGAAGCACAACAGGACGGTGCGGAGTCCGGTGGCTACGCCGCCCCGTCGAGCCCCGAGTTTCGCGAGAAGCAGCTGGAAAAGTTCCGGGCGCTGGCGCCGGAGATCGATATCGTCATCACCACCGCGCTGATCCCGAACCGCCCGGCGCCGGAGCTCTGGACCGAGGACATGGTCGAGGCCATGCAGCCCGGCTCGGTCATCGTCGACCTGGCCGCCGAGCGCGGCGGCAACTGCACGCTGACCCGGGCCGACGAGAGGATCGTGACCGACAACGACGTCACCATCATCGGCTACACCGACTTCCCCAGCCGCATGGCCACCCAGTCATCCAACCTCTACGCCAACAATATCCGGCACATGCTCGATGATCTGACGCCGGACAAGGACGGCACGCCGGTCGTCGACATGGACGACGATGTGATCCGCGGCGCGCTGGTCACGCATGAGGGGGAAATCACCTGGCCACCGCCGGCCCCGAAGGTGAAAGCGATTGCGTCGGCCGCGCCGAAGAGGAAGGAACCGGAAGAGACGGCCGAGGAAAAATCCGCGCGGGAAGCCGCCGCGCTGAAAAAATCCCTCAACCGGACCGGCCTGATGCTGGGCATAGGTGGCCTGCTTTGTCTCGGTGTCGGTTACGTGGCGCCACCGAGCTTCATGCAGCATTTCATCGTGTTCGTGCTCTCCGTGTTCGTCGGTTACCACGTGATCTGGGGCGTGGCGCATTCGCTGCACACGCCGCTGATGGCAATCACCAACGCGATCTCGTCGATCATCATCGTCGGCGCATTGCTGCAGGTGGTGTCCGGCAGCAGCACGGTCATGATCCTGGCCGCAATATCGATCCTGGTGGCCTCGGTCAACATCTTCGGCGGGTTCCTGGTGACCCGTCGCATGCTCGCCATGTTCCAGCGGAGTTGAGGAGAGAATGATGAGCGAAGGCCTGATCACGGCCGCCTACGTGGTGGCCGCCGTACTCTTCATCCTCGCCCTGGGCGGGCTGTCCAACCAGGAAAAGGCCAAGCGCGCCATCTGGTACGGCATCGTCGGCATGACGCTGGCGGTGGCCGCCACCATCGGCACCCCCGGCGTCGGCCAGTACGGCCTGATCGCAGCGCTGGTTGTTGTCGGCGGCAGCGCCGGCTGGGTCGTCGCCAACCGCGTGCAGATGACGCAGATGCCGGAACTGGTCGCCGGTTTCCACAGCCTGGTCGGGCTGGCCGCGGTCTTCATCGGCATCAATGCCGACCTCGAGATGACCCGGGCGCTGGCCGCCCAGGACGCCGGCACGGTCGCCGAGCTGGCCGGATTCGCCGCGACCATCGCGAAGAAATCCGCGGTCGAGCTCAGCATCCTCAAGGTGGAATTGTTCCTCGGCATTCTGATCGGTGCGATCACCTTCACCGGCTCGATCATCGCCTACGGCAAACTCGCGGGAAAGCTGAGCTCCGCCGCTCTCACGCTGCCGGGCCGCCACGCGCTGAACCTGATCGCGCTGATCGCCTGCCTGGTTCTCGGCTATCTGTACCTCGACGGCGCCGGCCTGTGGACGATGATTGCGGTCGCGATCATCGCCGGACTGATCGGCTGTCACCTGATTCTTGCCATTGGCGGGGCCGACATGCCGGTCGTCGTCTCGATGCTGAACTCGTACTCCGGCTGGGCCGCGGCAGCGATCGGATTCACGCTGGGCAACGACCTGCTGATCGTGACCGGCGCGCTGGTCGGGTCTTCCGGTGCGATCCTGTCCTACATCATGTGCAAAGGCATGAACCGCTCGTTCGTCTCGGTGATCCTCGGCGGCTGGGGCGGAGAGACGCAGTCGGCCGCCGCGGTCGATGGCGAGATGATCGCCGCCGATGCCGATGCGGTGGCCTCGGCGGTCGCGGATGCCGACAGCGTGATCATCGTGCCCGGCTACGGCATGGCGGTGGCCCAGGCGCAGGCCTCGGTGTCGGCACTCACCAAGCAGTTGCGCGACCAGGGCAAGCGCGTGCGCTTCGCCATCCACCCGGTGGCGGGCCGCTTGCCGGGACACATGAACGTGCTGCTGGCCGAAGCCAAGGTGCCCTATGACATCGTTCTCGAGATGGAAGAGATCAACGACGACTTCCCGAGCACCGACGTGGTCATCGTCATCGGCGCCAACGACATTGTCAACCCGGCCGCCCAGGACGACCCGGGCAGCCCGATCGCCGGCATGCCGGTGCTGGAAGTCTGGAAGTCGCGCCAGGTGTTCGTCTGCAAGCGCGGACGCGGCACGGGTTACTCGGGCATCGAGAACCCGCTGTTCTTCAAGGACAACACGCGGATGTTCTACGGCGACGCCAAGGCGTCGATGGACGCGTTGTTGCGGGAACTGGGTTGATTCGGGGCAGTTTCTTAACTTTCACGCTTTAGGGATTTGGAGCTAGTTATGACGGTCGAAAGCCTTCTCGGCATACTGATCATCGGCGGACTGGCCGGCTGGATTGCC
>Ga0209947_1001104_pt1 | contig 16247 bp, 7 predicted proteins | sample SalPonR2_B_D2_MG_FD_185706 | JGI IMG/M metagenome (GOLD analysis project Ga0209947, IMG submission 185706) | Salt pond soil microbial communities from South San Francisco under conditions of wetland restoration - Salt Pond MetaG R2_B_D2_MG... ... | reverse complement strand
AAATAACTTTGGCGGCGCGGTCTTCGAGTTCGAAGATGAAGATATCTCGGCCTACGATACCCTGAAGTTCAGCATTGATACTTCCGCTTTCGCCGGCTTTGCGAATTTGACGGTGCAGTTCGAGCCCCCTGGTGGCGGCACGCCTGGCGGCAATGTGTCATTGGCGAGTTATACGCCGGTGGCGACCTCTGGCAATTGGCAGGTATACGAGATTCCTCTAGCCGATTTCACGGCGGTCAATCCGACATTGGTGAATAAACTCGGATTCTTCAATGCACGTGATGGTGCTGATGTCTTACTGGCGGGGACGTTGTATCTGGATGATATCCATCTGACGACGCTGGACGACGGCGGTGACGGCGGTGACGGCGGTGACGGCGGTGACGGTGGTCCCGGTGCTGGCGACATCGCCGTGAACGGCGGATTCGAAACCGGTGATCTCTCGGATTGGGCTTTGTTCCCGGTCAGCGCGGATCCGAATGAACAGACGGTCGTTACCACCAACCCTCGAACCGGGACCTACGCAGGGCGGCTCAATAATACGACTCCGGGTAGTGCGTCGATCATCAAGCAGGCAAACCTGTTACCGGTTGCGATCGGCCAGACGGCCACCGTGCGTTTCTCCGCACGCGGCAGCTTCGGACCTGGTGGCGTTGCTTTCGCCGAGTTCTTTACGGAGCTCGCCGGAGAAGGTACGTCCAGCGCCCAGATTCTCGGCGGTGGTCCTCTGACACTGGACGCCGACCCGGAGGTATGGAGCGATTTCGAGTTTGTGGTGCCGATTAATACGGATGTTTCCGGCGGCATCACATTACAGTTGACGGCGACCACGGGCGGTCCTGGGAGCTTTGCAGATGTTTACTACGACGACGTCTCTATCGTGATTAGCGGCGAGGGTGGGTAAGACAATGCAATTTTCCAGCCTTCACCAAGAAACCGGATATCACAAAAGAGTGTTCGCTATGGCGACAGCAAGCTTCCCCAAACGCGTGAGTGGACTCGGACGTGTCCTCAGTGTGGTCGTCCCGGCTCTCGTCCTGTCGGCCTGCGGCCAGGGCGACGGACCGGAGTCCATAGCCAACGAGCCGGCGACGCCGATACCGCCGGTTGCCCCCGGCTTCTGCGATCCGATCAATTTCGAGCCGGAGTGCTCCAATCCGGATATCGTGAACTTCAATGGTGGCGCAACGATCATCATCGACAATCCCGATTCGAGCGGCATCAATACCAGCGACCGGGTCGCGCAGATGCAGAAGTTCCCCGACGAGGTTTTCGGCGGCACTCTGTTGAATCTGGAGGAGCCCATCGACTTCAGCGAGGGTGAGTCCTATACGGTGAAGGTCTGGTCGCCGCGGCCGGTCACGGTCTCCTTCAAGCTCGAGGAGCAGGGCAACCCTGCCGGCGGGCTGACCGTCGACGAGGACCACAGCGGCAGCGGCAGCTGGGAAGAACTGTGCTTCGACTTCACGGGACAGGCGGTCCCGCCGCCTGTCGTCGCGCTGACCATTATTTTCGATAACGGTACCCTCGGCCAGGCGGATACCGACCCGGACAACTGGACCTTCTATTACGACGACATCACCCAGGTCCAGAGCTGTGAAGCCGCCGGCGGCCCCGGCGACATCCAGCCGGATGCGGCGCTGTACTCGAGTGGTGGCGCACCCGACCTGGTCGTCCCCGACGACTACGCCGAGCGCACCCCGTTCGGTTCGGGCTCGGTCATCGATCCGGACTACGCAGACGACGACACGTTCAGTCCGGTGCTGTCGGTCTTCAGCGGCACCGGCTACGGCGCCAACGTCGCCCAGGTCGGTTTCATCGGCTTCCCTGAGGGCTTCCTGACCCGATACGAGACCGTCGATTTCAAGGTCAAGGGCATGCCCGGTTTCGTCATCTTCGTGAAGCTGTTCGACGGCGTCGATGCTCTGCGCCTGAACCTCACGAGCAGTTCCTACTCCTCGGAGCTCAGCGACGGCTGGTTCCAGGTATCGATCCCGGTGGCCGACTTCGCCGGCGCGGACCAGGCGACCGGCATCGTCTTCGAGAGCGACGACTCGTCGGCAATGGAGTTCCGGATGCTGCTGACCGATACCGGCTTCAGCGGCACGGGCACCTTCGTGCCCGCCGATCCAGGCATTATCCCGGATATATCCCTGTACGATCGCGACGGCACCCCGGACCTCGTGATCCCGGATGACTTCGCAGAGATATCCGTATTCGGTTCGGGTGCGGTCATCGACGATGACTTCAGGGGCGATCTGGACTTCAGCCCCGCGCTGGCCGTCACCACCGGCTTCGGCTACGACATCTGGAATGCGCAGCTCGCATACCTGGGATTCGAGCCCGGCTTCGCCGCGCCCTACGCGACGCTCGACTTCAAGGTGAAGGACCTGAGCGGCGACGTGATCCGCGTGAAATTCCTCGATGACCCTGACCCGCCCTACGTCGATATCGATGTTACGACTTCGGCGTATGCAACAGCCCTCGGTAACGGCTGGTACCAGGTCTCGGCGCCGCTCACGGAGTTCGAGGGCTTGGCAACGGCGACGGGCCTCTTGTTCGAAACGATAGCGCCGGCGCCCGCCGAGTCCTTCACTTACCTCCTCACGGATATTGGTTTCAGCGGCCAAGCCCCGGTCGATCCTACGGTTTCCGTGGACTTCGAGGCTGATCCTGCAAGCTACAGCTTCGATAACTTCGGTGGTGGCGAGTCGACCGTGATTGCCAATCCGGACCAGAGCGGTATCAACACCAGCGGCCAGGTCGTGCAGATGACCAGGACATCCGAGTCCGATTTCGGCGGCAGCACGCTGGCGCTGCCGGACGGGGTGGACTGGAGCGAGGGTGACTCCTTCCGGATGAAGGTGTGGTCGCAGCGTACGGTGCCCGTCCTGTTCAAGGTCGAGGGCAGCCCGGCCGCAGAGCGGAGCGACACTCACGATGGTGGCAGTGCCTGGCAGGAACTGTGCTTCGACTTCACCGGTGAGAATGCGGGTCCGCCCGTGACGGGCATCTCGATCTTCTTCGATCTGGGCGCGGTCGGCGACGTGGAGAACAACCCGGGCGACTGGACGTTCTACTACGACGATATCCAGCAGGCGAGCGAGCCTTGCCCGGTGCCGATGCCGACGTCGGTGGATTTCGAGGGAGATGCCGGCAACTTCAGTTTTGACAACTTCGGTGGTGGCGAGTCGACCGTGATCGCCAATCCGGACCAGAGCGGTATCAACACCAGCGGCCAGGTCGTGCAGATGACCAGGACATCCGAGTCCGATTTCGGCGGCAGCACGCTGGCGCTGCCCGCAGGAGTGGACTGGACTCAGGGCGACATCTTCACGATGAAGGTATGGTCGCAGCGTACGGTGCCGGTGCTGTTCAAGGTGGAGGGGAGTCCGCCCGCTGAGCGGAGCGACACCCATGACGGCGGCAGCGCCTGGCAGGAGCTGTGCTTCGACTTCACCGGCGACAATGCGGGCCCGCCCGTGACGGGTATCTCGATCTTCTTCGATCTGGGCGCGGTCGGCGACGTGGAGAACAATCCGGGTGACTGGACGTTCTACTACGACGATATCCAGCAGACCAGCGAGCCTTGCCCGGTGCCGCCGCCGGAGCCGGAGTTCACGACGATCACCTTCGACGATCCGGAGACGACCTATACCCTGACCGATTTCGGTGGTACCGCTTCCACGGTGACCAACGATCCGGCCGGCGGTGCAAACCAGGTCGTGCTGACGGTGAAGTCGGATGCGGCTCAGGTATGGGCTGGCACGACCGTGTCGACGCTGCCGGGTGAGGCGGTGCCGGTGATACCGCTGGATGCTGCCAACACGGAAATGTCAGTGCGGGTGTACTCGCCGGATGCTGGTATCCCGGTGCTGCTGAAGATTGAGGATGCATCGAACGCGGCCGTTTTCGTGGAGACACTGGCGACCACGACGGCCGTCAACACGTGGGAGACGCTGACCTTCGACTTCTCGAATCCGGAGGCGGGATCGGCGTTCGATCCGGCGGCGACCTATAACAAGATCTCGATCTTCTTCAACTTCGGCACCGACGGGGCGACGGCGGGTGAGAAGACCTACTACTTCGACGATATTGACGTCGGCCCGGGTGACGGCGGATCGGGTGGTGGCGAGCTGCTGACCAACGGTGATTTCGAGGCGAGCGATACGGACAAGGCTCCCTGGATCAATCAGGGCACGATCGCTACCAACAATTTCTATACAGCCGATGCACTCGATGGCCAGCAGGTCTTCGAAACGAACCTCAGCCAGGTCGCCGCCATTGCCCAGGGTGAGGAGTATGTGCTGAGTTTCCGGGCCAGGGCGTCCGTTGCCAGAGACATCATTGCCGGTATCGGGCTCGCCGGTGCTCCGTTTACGGCGGAGACGGCAACGGCCTCGCTGACGACGGAGTGGCAGAGCTACACCTACAACCTCACTGCGGTGGCTGATATCGGTACTGCCGATAGTCGTGTGCTGTTCGATATGGGTGGTGTGACCAGCACCGTCGATATCGATGACGCAAGTCTTACCGTCGCTGACGCTGGTGGTGGCGGGGGCGGCGGCGGTGCCACCGGCGAACTGGCTGTCAACGGCGGCTTCGAGAGCGGGGATTTCACGGGGTGGGAGACGTCGCCGAACGGCGGGACGATCACGATAACGCCGGACAGTTCGGCCGGCAGTTTTGCCGCTAATCTCAATATCACCGCGGCAGGTAATCCGACACTGAAAGCGGCCAATCTGGGAGCGGGAGCCCTGACGCCCGGGCAGCAGGTTACGGTGTCTTTCGACTGGAAGGGCACCGATGCCAATGGCGGCGTCGTTGATGTCCGGCTTTTCTCGGAGCTGAGTGGTGGCGGCGTCTCCGCGACGGAAATCATTCTCGAGGGCGCCGGGTTTCCGGCGGACTGGACTACCGTTGGTCCGCTGACAATTACCACTGGGCCCGATGTCAGTGGCGGAGTGACGTTGCAGTTCACGGCGATCTGCGGCGCCGTTGCCGGATGCGTGTCGGATATCTACGTCGACAACGTCTCCATAGTGGCCAACTGATGGCCGGGCGGGGAATGGAAATGCAACGACTCGACGTTCATCAAGAAATCCAAGACCAGAAAAGAGTGTTCGCAATGGCGATATCAAGCTTCTTCAATCGTGTGAGCGCTGTCGGCGGCCTGCTTGCCATTGCGCTGTTCCTCGCCGCGCCCGACGTGAGTCACGCCCAGGCGAACAAGGTCGAGACCTACAAGGACGAGAAAGGCTGGAAACTCAAGGTCGACGGCGAGGACTTCTACGTCAAGGGCGTCGTCTGGGGCTACTCGCCGCGCGGCCAGAACTACAGCTACGGACTGTTCAACGAATCCGACGACTTCATCCGCAAGGTGCTGGACTACGAGTTCGGACTGATGAAGAAGATGGGGGTGAACACGATCCGCAGCTTCACGACGATCCCGCCGGAGTGGGTGGAATACATCTATCGCGAACACGGCATCATGAGCGTCGTGAATCCCCTGATGGGCCGCTACGGCTATACCGTCGGTGGGAAATGGGTGCCGTTCACGGACTATTCCGATCCGCTGACGCGGGAGACACTGAAGCGGGACATGCAGGAGTTCGTGCGCCGCTACAAGGACACTCCCGGCGTCCTGATGTTTGCGTTCGGCAACGAGAGCAACTACGGCCTGTCCTGGTCCAGTTTCGAGATCGAGAATCTGCCCGAGGGCGAGCAGAACACGGCCAAGGCCCGTTACCTCTACAGCTTGTACGAAGAGGTGATCTCCGCCGGCAAGTCCATCGCCCCGAATCATCCGTTCAGCATTGTGAACGGCGACATCCAGTACATCGACCTGATCGCCGAACTGGTTCCTTCCCTCGACATACTGGGCAGCAACGTCTACCGCGGCACGAGTTTCACCGACCTGTGGCAGCGAGTCGACGAGAAGCTCGACCTGCCGGTGGTCTTTTTCGAGTTCGGCAGCGACGCATTCAACGCACGCACGTTCCAGGAGGACCAGGCCGCCCAGGCCATGATCCTGAAGGAGCAGTGGCAGGAGATGTATCAGCAGTCCCATGGCAACGGCGGCGTGGGCAACGCGATCGGCGGCTATATCTTCGAGTGGCGCGACGAGTGGTGGAAGTACCTCCAGACCGAGAACCTGGACATCCAGGATACGAATGCCTCGTGGTCGAACCAGGCTTACCTGTTCGACTGGACGCCTGACGGCAACAACATGAACGAGGAATGGTTCGGCATCACGGCGCTCGGCACCCCCAATGCGGAAGGCGTCTACAAGGCGATTCCCCGCATGGCCTACGACGTCATGAAGGAAGTGTTCTCGATGGACCCTTACGAGGCGTCCAGAGGCGAGATCAACAGCATGTTCGCCACGATGGATGTGGACTACTACGAGTTACGGGGAGACGTCCGCCGGGTCAAGGCCGCGGTCGTCGAGTCCGAACGCCGGCTCAGGTTCACGGGCGGACGTTTCCAGGCGGAATTCGTCACCCGGGGCGAGGAGCAGCCCATCGAGGAAGAGGGTGAGAACGCCCTCGAGTTCAGCGACGGCCAGATGGTATTCCTCGACTTCGCTTTCAATCCGAACTCCAGGCTGGACGGCCAATTCACCCTGAACGTGCTCGGCGATGTCGCGGACAAGCGACCGCTGGAATTCTCCTACGGCGACCGCGGTCTGGAACGGGAGATCGACGTGGCGACCGAGGAGATCGAAGGTATCCCCGTGAGCCCCGTCCGCATAGACGACGGTCGGCGCATCGAGATCTACGACTTCAATGCCCAGTATCGGGGTGATAACTTCGATCTGGAGGCCTTCTATCACACGCCTCGATTCCACTGGGGCTACGAGGGCGATTTCTTCGGCCTCGTCGCGGAAGCCACCGACATCGCCGGCATCGACGTGTGGGACGCCAGCGCACCCTCGGGCGTCGAGGTCAAGGGCAAGGGTACGTGGGAGGGTCTCACGTTACTCGCCGGTCCGGAGGTCTACTGGGGCGCCAACCCGAAGGCCATACTGAAGTACGACTGGAACCTCGCGGACATGGACTGGACGTTCATCCATTCCGAAGACATCGCACGCCGCGGCGAGTCCGTGGGCGGAGCCGGGCAGACGGAGCGCCAGTCCCGGCAGACGACGATCTACACGAAGAAAGAGTTCGCGAACGGCTGGGAGCTGGAGCTCGGCGGTATCATGTCCGCGACGGAGAAGGTGGGCGAGACATTCGATCGCTACGCGGCAGGCAACGTCTTTCTGGACGAGGTCGACTGGGACGACACCCTGGGCTTCAAGGCCAAGCTGACCTTCCCGCTGCTCGGCACCCGCACCTTCGTTTCCGCGGAGCATGCCGGGATCGTCGCCGACGCCGGCCAGTATCATACGGTCTACGGCGTCTCCGACCCGAGTAATCTGCCGTATTCCGGCCTGGGTAACAAACAGGAGTACATCGCAGGCATGCAGATGTTCTTCGGCAACTGGATGGTGTTCCCGCGGGTCCTGTATCGCGACAACCTGGTCCACGCCAATCCGCTCATAGAGCCGGAGATCGCCGACGGCATTCTCGCCCCGGGTACCAATCCGCGTAACCGGGATGCGGATCCGTTCGCGGTGCTCGGCAACCGGGAAGCGCGCTCCGGAGAGATCTACTTCACGTGGGACCCCACCGGCGCGACGCCCTACTACGACTGGGACAACGAGTGGCGGGAGGACGCGCGGTTCGCCTTCGACTTCGGCGGCACCTACACCGAGTTCCCGACCCCCACCGATTCGTACCGGTTCTTCTTCGCGCCCACCGAGTCCAACGCGGCATTCGGCGAGGGCCTGCCGGCCGAGGATGTCTGGACCCTCTCCAGCCGCATGACGATCAACACGCCCAACCGCAATCGCTACATCATCAGGGGTATCCGGGGCTTCCAGCAGTCCACGGGGAGCCCGACCGGCGGCACACGTGACTTCTGGGAAGTGCACGGCAAGGCCGTATTGGGCGGTCGCCACGTCCTCTCCGGCTATTTCATGAAAGACCGCTGGGGCCCGTATGACTTCTACCGGCAGTTCAACATCACCTTCCCGGAGCAGTTCGAGCTCGACTACTCGTACCTGCTCGGCACCGGTTTCGGTGCGATATCGGACCGGACGTCCGAGGACCAGGCCACAAAGATCGGCGTCCGTGCCCTGTACCGTTCCTTCGGCGAAGACTCCGAATCCGAGGAAGAGTATCCGGGCAGCGACTACATCTTCAGCGTCAACGTCTACTTCATCTATCAGTTCTAGCGAAGTGCATGCACAGCCGAGGTAATATTGGAATGAGTGAGCTGAATCGACAAAATGCCAGGCCGGCTCGCGGCAAGCACCTGCTTCTTGCGCTGCTCGGTACGGCGGCGCTGGTCTCTGCCGGCTGCAACAGCGAGCGAGACGACGGCGACGGCGAGCTGATCAATACTATTGTCTTGCCGACGGATGTGGTGCTGGATCTCTATTGCGAGGACGTCGGTGTGCATCCGGAGACGTGTGTCCTGAATGACCCGGCGAATCCGTTCGCGACGACGACCATCATCGAGTTCGACGTCAACAACCCCGAGGCCTCGAACAAGTTCGACTTGTTCAATTCCCTGCCGCCGGGCCCCGATGGCGCGAAGGCCCGCTTCTACTTCTGGGCCACCGCGCTGGCGCAGCGCCCGTCCGGCGAGAACCAGTTCTACACCGCACTCGCTCTGCACGAATTGTTCGATGCGAACAGCAATGCGATTTCACAGGACGAGCTGGTTCGCGAGCAAGCCAAGAAGGCCTATCGCTCGTTGCTGGATAACTTCTTCGGCTCGGTTACGGTATTCGAGTGTTGTCCGGGAGCAAGTCCGGACGGCGAGCCCGTACCGTTCTCGATACCGCTCAACGAACTCACGGCGGACGCCCTGTACCGGACGGACGCCACCGGGTTCCGGCGTCTCGTGCCAGGTGCTCCGATCCTCGTGCTCGAGCTGCTGCTGGATTGGGGCTATTCGTATCAACCTGCCACGCCGCCCAACTTCGACAACGGGGTGGTGTCAGTCAACGAGGGCTGACCGGGGGCGCGAGGTGCGCGGAAGACTCCTCATAAAGGCCCTGCTGCTCGCGGGGCCTTTCCTTTTCTGGAAGCCGGTCATGGCGGAAGCCGTTCCTGTCGAGCTGCGACAGACCGAGCAAGGCTGGGAGCTGCTGCGCGGCGGTGAGCCGTATTTTATCCGTGGCGCCGGCGGGAACCACTCGCTGGAGCTGCTGGCGGCGGCCGGTGCCAACTCGGTGCGCACCTGGGGCGCGGACAATCTCGAGCCCCTGCTCGACGAGGCGCAGGCGCTCGGGCTCACGGTCACCGTCGGTATCTGGCTGGGTCATGAGCGCCACGGCTTCGATTACGACGACCCGGAGCAGGTGGCCGGGCAGCGCGAGCGCGTGCGCGAGGCCGTACTCCGCTACAAGGATCATCCGGCCGTCCTGCTCTGGGGGCTCGGCAACGAGATGGAGGGATTCGACGAGGGCGACAATCCGGCCGTCTGGAAGGCCGTGAACGACGTCGCCGCCATGGTCAAGCAGCTGGACCCCCACCATCCGACGATGACGGTCACCACATTCGTCCACGGTGAGCGTATCGAATGGGTCCACCACCGCTCCCCCGCCATCGACATCCATGGCGTCAATGCCTACGGCGGCGCCAAGGTCGTGCCGGAGTTGTTACGCGAAGGCGGCGCGACGAAGCCGTTCATACTGACCGAGTTCGGCCCCGCCGGTCCCTGGGAGATGCCCGCCACCGACTGGGGCGCGCCGCTGGAGCAGACCAGTGCGGAGAAGGCCGTGTCCTACCGCGAGAGCTGGGAGCAGGGCATCGTGGCGGCGCCCGGGCTGGCGCTGGGCGGCTATGCCTTCCTGTGGGGTCACAAGATGGAGGCCACCGGCACCTGGTTCGGCATGTTCCTCGAGGATGGCGCGAAGACGGCGGCGGTGGATGCCATGACCGGGATCTGGTCGGGTGAGCCGCCGGACGATCTGGCGCCGCGGTCGGCGCCGCTGGAGGTCGCCGGCTCCACCCGTGTGAAACCGGGTGCCACCGTCGAGGTTCGCGCGTCCGTCGAGGACCCGGAAGGGGGAGACATCCGCGCCCGCTGGGAGCTGCGGCCCGATTCGTCCGAGTACCTGACCGGCGGCGATTTCCGGCCCGACATGCCCGCGATCGAGGGCGCTGTCGAGGCCGGGGGCGTGGACGGCGCCAGGGTACGCATGCCGGAACAGCCGGGACCCTATCGCCTGTTCCTGTATGCCTACGACGAGGCCGGCCATGCTGCCACCGCCAACGTCCCGCTGCTGGTGGAGGGCGAGCTGCGCACGCCCCTGCCGTTCCCGGTCTACGAGGACGGTCTCGAAGGAATGCCCTGGGTGCCGTCGGGCTGGATGGGCGACATCGATCATCTGACGCTGGACGGCGAGCACACGGGCGAAGTCCGCGAGGGCGCGCACAGCATCCGCCTGCGCTTCGAGAAGCCGTTCGGCTGGGTAGGCGTTGCCTGGCAGGATCCGCCGAACAACTGGGGCGACCAGGAAGGGGGTTACGATCTCCGCGGGGCCAGGGAGCTGGAGCTCTGGGCCCGGGGCGAGTACGGCGGCGAGAAAGTGAGCTTCGGCGTCGGCCTGCTCGAGGAGGACAAGGCGCATCCCGACTCCGCCATCCGCAAGGTGGACGACGTCGTGCTGACCCGGGAGTGGCGTCGCTATACGGTGCCGCTGAAGGGAGCGGACCTCTCGAGCATCAAGACGGGATTCGTGGTGACGGTGGTCGGGCGTGCCACCCCCGTGACGGTCTACCTCGACGGCATCCGCTACGTCCGCTGACGCCGCCGGGGAGGCCCCTCAGGACCGCTCCGCGGACAGTTCCCCGGACGGCGCGGGGCCGGTCGATTCGCGGATCTGCAGCGTCGACGGGATGACCACCGTAGCCGGTTCCGGCTCCGGCTTGCCGAAGCCGTCGATCAACTCGAGCGCGGCCTGTTCCGCCATCTTCGACAATGGCTGGCGGATCGTCGTCAGCGCCGGATAGACCAGCCGGGCGAGCGCGCTGTCGTCGAAGCCGGCCACCGACAGCCGGCCGGGAACGTCGAGCCCCAGCCGGTAGGCCACGCGGATGACGCCCGCCGCCATGTCGTCGTTGGCCGCGAAGATGGCGGTGGGCGGGTCGTCCAGCGCCAGGAGGCGCTCTGCCGCCACCTCTCCCGACTCGATCGAGTTGTCGCCATATGAGACCAGCGTCTCCGAGTACTCGATGCCGCTTCCGGCGAGGCCGTCCCGGTAGCCCGGCAGGCGTTTTGCCACCGCCTTGTGGCGGCGGTCGCCGGCGATAAAAGCGATTCTCCGGTGTCCCAGGGAAGCGAGATAGCGCGTCATCTCCGCGCTGATCTCCCGGTCGTCGGTGGCGATGCAGAGTTCGTCGTGGCTGCGGCCGCCCGGCGAGAGGCGCACGAAGCGGCTGCCCGTGGCAGCGATGGCCGCGACAATGCGGGGCATGTTCGACAACGGCGCCGCCAGCACGACCCCGTCCGGCTGGGTCTGCTCGATGAGCGAGCCGAGTTCTCTCCGTACGTCCTTGCGACGGAGGTCGCAGGGATGGATCAACAGTTCGTAATTGGCGGTTCGGCAGGCGCGCAGCGCCCCCTCCTGCAGCCGGATGACGTAGCCCGCGCTGGGGGCCTCATAGGCGGCGGGGTCGTCGTAGACCAGTACGATCAGGCGGGAGCGCTGGCTGGCTAGGCTGCGGGCCGAGAGGTTGGGGCGGTAGTTGAGCTGCTCGATCGCGAGATCGACCTTGTCGCGGGTCGACTGCCTGACGTTGGGTTCGCGGTTGACCACCCGCGATACCGTCTTGATGGAGACGCCGGCCAGTTCGGCGACGTCGTCTATGGTGGCTCTCGGCATCAGGTTTCCGCGGCTCCCGGGTTTCCTTCGGCCGGGGCTGCTCAGCGGCTGACGGCCCGGTCGACGTCCGCTCCTGCGTCGGTCATCAGATCGGCGAACTGCGTGCGCATGACGAGTTTCGGGGTGCGCTCGACGGTGAACAGCCCCCAGTGCTTCTCCGGCTCCAGCGGATCCGGGGATCCCTTCCACGGCTCGTCGAAGGCCTCGAACACGAACGCCAGGATCTCCTCCTCCGTGGTCCATTCGATCAGCTGCTCGTAGTAGCTCGCCTGCAGTTCCTCGGAGGCGTTGTGCGGCTCGATGCCCCGGCCGTTGGCCGCCGTCGGCCAGCCGGCCTCGGTGATCACCACCGGCTTGCCGGGATAATGATCGGCCACGGAGTGGTAGTTCTGCTTCGTGTACTCCAGCGCATCGTGGATGGAGCGGTACTCCCAGGCGGGGTAGGTGTGCACGGCGATGAAGTCCAGCACCTCCGCCAGCGGCTCCAGCTTGTAGGTCCACGGCACGTAGTTCTCGCAGAACGTCACCGGCTGCTCTATGCGGCTGCCCACTGCCGTGGCGTACTCGACGAGGCGCTCGACCGGCACCATGTGATCGGTCCACTCCACGCTGGCCTCGTTGCCGACCGAGACCGCGAGAACGCTGTCGCGATACTCCCTGGACAACGCGACCAGCCGCTCCAGCTCCCGCTCGTTGCCGCGGCGGTTGGCGGCGAGCGTCTCGTCGTCGAAATCCGCCCCCCACGGGCAATGGGGGTTGCTCATCTCGGCCGCCATGTCGAGCCCGAGCATCACGTGGAAGTCGAGCCCCTCGTCACGGATGACCTGCAGCACGGTCTCTGCGTGGGGGCTGCAGTCGTAGAGGCGGAGGAATCTCCAGTTGCGCCGCAGTATCAGCAGGTCCTCGCGGATCTGCTCGTAGGACGGATAGATTCGCTCGATCGGGCTCTGCCCCTCCCGGTAGCCGGAATAGCAGATCGCATTGCCGTGGGCCAGCCGCTGTCCCGAGGGGTCGGCCATGAGAGTCTTCAGTCTGTCAAACATACTTGGGGTTCCCGTCCTTGTCCCACAGGCCCCAGTAGGCGCCGACGTCGCCTTCCGAGTCGACTTTCCAGGCCTCGTCGAAGCTGGAGAACCAGAAGACTTCGATGCCGTCTTCCTCTGCCCAGCGGCAGGTATCGATGAAGTACTTGACGGCGTTCTCCCGCGAGGGCACCGCGCCGCCCGTCGCCGTGCCGATATTCGGCCAGCCGGTCTCGCTCACGACCACCCGCTTGCCGCCGCCGGCGCGCACCGCACGCCGGTACATCTCCTTCATGTAGGAGTGCATACTCGGCCGGGCAACCCTCCCAGAACGGATAGCAGTTGGCGAGTATCACGTCGCAGGCAGCTGCGAGGCGGGGATGGTCCTCGAACTCGAAGTAGGCGTCGACGTAGCCCACGTCGGTCTCCGGCACCGCGGCCTTCGCCCGCTCGAGATAGGCGATGAGCTGGTCCTCGGTCAGTTCGCCCCGCAGCAGCACCTCGTTGCCGATCCCGAGGATGTCGGCGTGGCCCGCACCGGCGATGCCGATCGCATTCGCCAGCTCGACCTCGTTCTTCTCCAGGTCGCCGTCGAGCCACGCGCCCACCATCGTGCGCAGGCCGAACTCCCGGGCGATCGCCGGGATCCGCTCGTTGCCGTCGGTGCAGGAGAACGTCCGGATCCACTTCGTATACGGCGCGATGATCGCCAGCCGCTCGCGGATCTGGTCTTCGCCGACCTTCGTGCCGGGGCCCTGCCCCTCGACGTAGGGGCTGAACGACAGGCCGTGGATCTTCTGCTCGAGGATCCCGCGCACGAGCTCCTGCAGTTCGGCCTCCGACCAGTTCGCTACGTTGATTCCGGCCAGAGACAGTTTTCTCTGATACAGGTTCGACATCGGGTGACCTCTTGAAGCTACAGAGCGAGCAGGGTGTCCGGGTTCACGGTGACCGTGAGCCGGCGGATGCGCCCGTCGCGGCGGAACAGCGATGCGCTGTCCTCGGCAGACAGGCCGTTGGTCTCACGCGACTGGCTGGTGCCGTCCCGGTAGGTAACGGTCAGGGGCGAAGCCGGCCCGTCCGCCAGGCGGTAGACCACCGGGACCTGGCACCAGGTGAATGCGAGGCCGGCGTCCGGTATCGGCACGCTCGACCACGTGCCGTCGACGTCCAGGCAGCGCAGCGCAGGGAGGGAGTCGGAGAATTCGCGCCGCCGCAGCAGCTGCGGGTCGAATCGGACGCAGCCGTCGGCGACACGCACGCCCAGCTCGCCGAAGCGCGCCAGTATCCCCTCCTTCACCTGGCCGGTCATGCCCGGCTGGCGCGCACCGCCATAGCGCGGCGTGTGCGAATAGGGGTCGGTGGGGAATGCGCCGTAGGCAGCCGGCGTCTTGTTGAAGCCGAGTCCCGCCCGTACCCGGTAGTACTCGGCGCCCAGGCGCTTCAGCGCCGTCTCGTCCGCGCCGCCGTCCAGGGCGGAGAAGAAACTCTCCTGCACGGCCAGGAGCAGCTTCGAGACCATGTGCCAATAGATGCAGCCGAGGCCCTCGAAGCCGAACATCGTGCCCGAGCGCCCGGTGAAGAACTGATGGCCGAAGGTCTTCTCGAACAGCGCCCGCAGCGGCTCGCGGGCATCCTCCACCTCGCCGCCGCGGGCGCGGGCCAGGTCGTCCAGCTCCGCCAGCAGATCGCCCGCGTTCGCGAACTCGGCGCTGAAGCGATAGCAGCCGTCGGCGTCCTTCAGGACGATGCGGCGGTTCCCCTCGGCCAGCAACCGGCCGAGCAGCGGGATGCGCTCGACCTCCTGCTCCGGTATGCGGTTCTTCTCGAGGAAGCCGGGCAGCCGGCGGTCGGGATACAGCATGAAGCTGTCCTGGTCTGCCCGATAGACGTCGCTGGCGAACAGCGACTCCAGTATGTGACAGGCCTCTTCCGGCCCGATCGCCCCCGAGCTCAGGGCGGCCACCTGCCCTTCGAGCATCGGATAGAGCGTCTCGACGCGGATCCCGTCCGATTCCTGCTGGAGGAGGTTGTAGGCGTGGTAGAGGCCGTCCTCGCGGCGGTTGTTGCCGATGCTGTGATCGGCCACGGCGAGCACGTCGGCCAGCAATTCCTCCACCCGGCTCATGGGCCGCGTCTCGCTGCCGGACAGACCGTCCTTGCCGTAGACGGCCTCACGATAGCGGCCGGCCGCCTGTCCGAGTTCCGTCAGGGCCTCGAGGCGCCGTCCGGCGCCGATGTCGCCCTCGTGCAGCGCCGCCCGCAGCCGGCCGAGCGCGGCCGCGGTCTCGTCCAGCCAGGTGCAGACTTCACTGGACAGCTCGCAATGGCCGTCCTCGTCGCCGAGGAACTCCTGCAGGAAGCGGACATAGCGGCGCAGGTAATACAGCGTCACCATGGAGAGCCCCTGGCCGACCAGCGCGTTGTTGGCGTCGTTCCATTCCGGGCGCTGGGTATTCATCCAGATGCCGCCGTCCACGACCAGGTTGCCGAGTTTGGCGAGCAGCGGCACGATGAGCTTTTCGAGCAGTGTGACCAGGCGGACCTCGCCGTCCCCGTCGAGGACGAGTCGCGCGTCTGCCCCGATCTCGGCCTCGAGCCGCTCGATCTCCGCGGCGAGACGATCGTCGTAGTCGATCGTATTCTTGGGGTGCTGCAGCAGCGCCTCGAACGGCCGGATGCGATAGGGCACGTTGGCGTAGGCGAAGACCGGCTCGTGCAGCAGCCGGGCGAGGCGCGCCGGATGGAACCGGCTCGAGATCTCCAGCAGTTTCAACAGGTAGATGATCTGGTGGTCGCCCCAGTAGCCGATGTAGCTCCAGGGGTCGTCGGGGTCTTCCACCTCCCAGTCGATGCCTCCCTTCGTGATGCGGTAAGGGTTGTAGCCGTCCATCGTGGAGGCGTTCACGAACTTCGCGATCATGTTCTCCACGAACTCGGGATAACTGACCGCGAGCGCCTCCCAGTTCTGGAAGATGTCCCGCCAGTTGCCCTCGTACCACAGCACCGGATAACCGTGCCGGTCCTTGAGGCGGATGGAGAAGTGGTTCCAGGGCCGGCTGGGATCGCCGTGGCGCCGGCCGAATGTGATGGGCAGGTACTCGTGGCACAGCCGCTCCAGCTGGCGGTCGCCCCGGTCATCCCGGTCACGTATCGCGTCAAGCAGGTCGGGGAACGGCAGCTTGTCGGGCAGGCTGTCGAGCAGCGCGGCGTTGCGCTCGTACACGCGGGTATTGAAACTCCGGACCGTCTCCCGGAAGTCTCGCCCGATCACCTCGTAC
>Ga0209947_1001096_pt1 | contig 16311 bp, 12 predicted proteins | sample SalPonR2_B_D2_MG_FD_185706 | JGI IMG/M metagenome (GOLD analysis project Ga0209947, IMG submission 185706) | Salt pond soil microbial communities from South San Francisco under conditions of wetland restoration - Salt Pond MetaG R2_B_D2_MG... ... | reverse complement strand
TCGATGCAAAATCAGGGCGCAGATCAGCCGTGAGATCATGAAACCACAAAGGCTACCAAAAACACATCCGCTACCAAAACATGACGCTCATGAATTATTGCGGTTAACCGTGCACCGCGCGGGCGAGGGGCAGTTTATCTGGCGGATAGAGCCATCGAACGTGCGCCCCAATCGTGAAACCGACAGCCATTCCCTGCCCATGCTGATCGTCGGTCGCAACGACGCAGTGCTTTACATGAATCCGGCGGCACGCCAACTGGTGGGCGCGCGTGTGCGCTCTCTTGACCAGATTTGCCCGGGGCACCGGTTTCAGTCGGGCGAGGTGCATCCTCTGCAAACCCCCGACGGCCCTGTGGATTGTCTGATGGTTGAGCGGCAGGGGGTCGCCGGACGGCGTGAAATCTACCTTTTGCCCGGGTTGTCCGGACTGGATCGCCCGGTAGATGGCTGGGCCTTCTTCGACGAACTGCCGGTGCCTTTGTTAAAGCTGCGGCGCGATGGCGCTATCGCGCTGTTTAACCGCCCGGCGAGGACTCTCCTCGGAATAGAGGGCAGCACGGATCGTCGGTTGGGTGATGTGCTGGAGGGGCTTGGGCGCTCCATCTCTGACTGGCTGGATGATGCCGCAGCGGGTCGTGGCACCGTGCATTCGGAGTTCCTGCGCGTGCGGCGCGATGACCGCGAGGTTTTTGTTCAGGTCACTCTCAATCGCGCGACCGAGGACGGCGAGGTGGTGTTGATTGCGGTCATGAGCGACGCGACCGAGTTGAAGTCGCTCGAAGCTCAATTCGTCCAGAGCCAGAAAATGCAGGCGATCGGGCAGCTTGCCGGCGGCGTGGCGCATGATTTCAATAATCTTCTCACCGCGATCACGGGGCATTGCGATCTGTTGCTTTTGCGCCATGATCAGAACGCGCCCGATCATGCCGATCTCATGCAGATCAATCAGAATGCAAACCGCGCGGCAGCGCTGGTGAGCCAGCTGCTGGCCTACTCGCGCAAGCAGACGTTGCGCCCGCAGGTCATCGATCTGCGCGACAGCTTGTCGGATCTCACGCACCTGCTCAATCGGCTTGTGGGAGAGAAGGTGTCTCTGACGCTGAGTCACGATCCCACTCTGCATGCGATTCGCGCCGACAAACGGCAACTCGAGCAGGTATTGATGAACCTTGTCGTGAACGCGCGTGATGCCATGCCCGGAGGTGGCGAGATTCGCATCGTCACCGAGAATCTGACCCTTGCAGAGCCGATGCGCCGCGACCGGGCTGTTGTCGCACCGGGGCGGTATGTTTCGGTGCGGGTCATCGACGAAGGCGAAGGTATCTCGCCCGACAAGTTGCAAAAGGTGTTCGAGCCGTTTTTCACCACCAAGCGCACCGGTGAGGGGACAGGGCTTGGCCTGTCAACGGCCTACGGCATCATAAAGCAGACCGGTGGCTTCATCTTTGCCGATAGCGTGCCCGGCGAAGGGGCGACGTTCCAGCTGCTTTTTCCGGCGCATACCCGGCCGCCGACATTGGATGTGCCTTTCGAGGCGGAGCCGGACGGGCGTGAGAATGTGAGTGGTACGATACTGCTTGTCGAGGACGAGGCACCGGTGCGGGCCTTTGCCAGCCGCGCCCTGCAGATGAGGGGGCTGACCGTGCTCGAGGCCGAATCCGGTGAGGACGCACTCGAGATTCTCGAAGATCAGGACCTTGATGTGGATGTGTTCGTGACCGATGTCGTCATGCCGGGCATCGACGGGCCGACATGGGTGGTGCGAAGCCTTGAAAATCGCCCGTCGGCAAGGGTTGTGTTCATGTCCGGATATGCCGAAGAGACATTTGGCGATGTCCAGGACAAGATCCCGAATTCGATATTTCTGCCGAAACCGTTCTCGTTGAACGAGCTGACGGATACCGTCTTGCGCCAGATGGGATAAGGCCGACGAATGACGCGGCGTTATGCCTTGGCATCCGGTTTCGGGCGTGGCGGCTGTGGCGTATAGATGCCTCTGCCGGTAATCCCGTCCCAGAGGGCGAAATCGGCCGCGTGTCTGCGGCGAAGCCGGGCTTCTGATCTCGAAGAGAGGTCCAGTTGCATTGAGGGAGACTGGTTCTGCTGCGCGGGTGCGATCGTGATGCCGAGGCGCTCCTCCAGAAACCCCCGGAAGCCCAACTGGTCCTCGTAGCGAAACAGATGCGTCACCCGTGTGCCATTGCGTTGCGGTTCGAGAAACTTTGCCTGTGAGCCCACCTGCGCAAAGCCCGGCGGATCACCTTTACAATAGGCGGTCACGAAATCGTCGAAACTCAGCCCGCGCGTGCTGTTGGCCTGTCCCTCGAGGGATGGGCGCTGACGGTAGCGATACCAGCTGCCAAGCCAGCTGATAGGCTCGCGCATCACCGCCACGATTTCTGCATCCCCGCCGATGAACCGTTCGACCATCTGCCGGAAAAAGCGATTATACCGAAACAAGGGCGCATGCTTGAGTTCGGGCGGCGCGCTCACGACAATCGAGGCATGTGGGGCAAGCGCGGCCTCGTAGGCTGTCGTCCCGGTTTTTGGGACCGACAGCAGAACCAGGCGCTGCTTTGAAAACACGAGCATGTTTCGCCTCTTCTCCGGATTCGTCCCGGTTGTTTACGAGCATAAACCACTTGTTAATGCTTAATGGGAAAACTGTCACCACAAACAAACCTCTTGAAATGTTCTTGTTTTACCCTCATAAGGTCAGGAACAAGTCAAGAACAAACGCAATCATTGCCGCCCTTGGCCGGGTGTGGAATAAGGAAGCGAATGAATGGCAACGGCAGATCTTCTCTCCATGGATAACAAGCGCAACGCGGACAAGCAAAAGGCGCTCGACAGCGCCCTGGCCCAGATCGAACGGCAATTCGGCAAGGGCTCGATCATGAAAATGGGCGGCGACAATGCGATCGCCGATATCGAGGCGACCTCGACCGGGTCGATCGGGCTCGATATCGCGCTTGGCATCGGTGGCATTCCCAAGGGACGCGTGGTCGAGATTTACGGCCCCGAAAGCTCGGGCAAGACCACGCTGACCCTGCACTGCGTCGCCGAGGAGCAGAAAAAGGGCGGGGTCTGTGCGTTTGTCGACGCGGAACACGCGCTCGATCCGATCTATGCGCGCAAACTCGGTGTTGATCTGGATGAATTGCTGATCTCGCAGCCCGATACCGGCGAGCAGGCGCTCGAGATCGTCGATACGCTGGTGCGCTCTGGCGCGGTGAGCCTCGTCGTGGTCGACTCGGTGGCCGCTCTCACGCCCAAGTCTGAGCTTGAAGGCGAGATGGGTGACAGCAGTGTAGGTGTGCATGCCCGCCTGATGAGCCAGGCGATGCGCAAACTCACCGGCTCGATCAGCCGCACCAAGTGCACGGTCATCTTCATCAATCAGATCCGCATGAAGATCGGCGTCATGTTCGGCAGCCCCGAAACCACGACCGGCGGCAACGCGCTGAAGTTCTATAGCTCGGTGCGGCTCGACATCCGCCGAATCGGCGCGATCAAGGATCGTGACGAGGTGGTTGGCAACTCGACGCGCGTCAAAGTCGTCAAGAACAAGGTGGCCCCGCCCTTCAAGCAGGTGGAATTCGACATCATGTATGGCGAGGGCATTTCCAAGACCGGAGAACTGCTCGACATGGGGGTCAAGGCAGGCGTCGTCGAGAAATCGGGCAGTTGGTTCAGTTACGGGGACGAGCGTATCGGACAGGGCCGGGAAAACGCCAAGACCTATCTCAAGGAGCATGCGCATATCGCGCTCGCCATCGAGGACAAGATCAGGGCGGCCCACGGGCTCGACTTTGACATGCCTGAGGCGCCCGACGATGATGGTGATGACATCATGGAAGGGTGATCCCCGCGATCTCATGCAGAAGGCCCGGGATGTCATTCCCGGGCCTTTTTTCTTGCGGTGGACATGCGGCGATGGCCCGGCTAAATCTGCGCAGACGCTGGCCACCCCATGCCCCGGAAAGAGATGCCCATGCCCACGCTGAATGAAGTCCGTTCGACTTTTCTCGATTTTTTCGAACGCAATGACCATCGGATCGTCGACAGCTCTCCGCTGGTGCCGCGCAACGATCCGACGCTGATGTTTACGAATTCCGGCATGGTGCAGTTCAAGAATTGTTTTACCGGGGTCGAGCATCGCGATTATACCCGCGCTGCGACCAGCCAGAAATGCGTGCGCGCCGGCGGCAAGCACAATGATCTGGACAATGTGGGTTACACCGCGCGCCATCATACGTTCTTTGAAATGCTGGGGAATTTCAGCTTTGGCGATTACTTCAAGGAACAGGCGATCCCCTATGCCTGGGACTTGCTGACCAAGGATTTCGGGATCGATAAATCCAAACTGCTGGTGACGGTCTACTATACCGATGAAGAAGCGGCGAATATCTGGAAGAAATACGCAGGCCTGAGCGATGACCGGATCATTCGCATCGCGACCGATGACAATTTCTGGTCGATGGGTCCGACTGGCCCTTGTGGACCCTGTACTGAAATATTTTACGATCATGGGCCGGAGATCTGGGGCGGCCCTCCGGGCAGCGCAGAGGAGGACGGCGACCGTTTTATCGAAATCTGGAACCTCGTCTTCATGCAGAACGAGCGTTTTGCCGACGGCACGCAGCGCGATCTGGACATGCAGTCGATCGATACCGGCATGGGGCTGGAACGGATCGGTGCGCTGTTGCAAGGCAAGCACGACAATTACGACACCGACCTCATGCGCCATCTCATCGAGGCGAGCGCCCACGCCACGAGCGCTGACCCGGACGGACCGGGCAAGGTGCACCACCGTGTGATTGCAGATCATCTGCGCTCGACATCCTTTTTGATCGCGGATGGTGTGATGCCGTCCAACGAGGGGCGCGGGTACGTGCTGCGGCGGATCATGCGCCGGGCGATGCGGCACGCGCATATCCTCGGGGCCAAGGACCCGGTCATGCACCGGCTGGTGCCCGCCTTGGTGGCGCAGATGGGCCAGGCATTTCCGGAACTTGGGCGCGCGCAGGCGCTGATCGAGGAAACGCTGCGCATCGAGGAGACGCGGTTCAAGCAGACGCTTGACCGAGGGCTGCGGCTTCTGGACGATGAACTCGCACATTTGCCCGCAGGCGCGGCGCTGCCGGGTGAGGCGGCGTTCAAGCTCTACGACACGTTTGGCTTCCCGCTCGACCTGACGCAGGACGCCCTGCGCGAAAAGGGTCATACGGTCGATACCGACGGGTTCGATGCGGCCATGGCCGAGCAGAAGGCCAAGGCGCGCGCGGCCTGGGCGGGTTCGGGCGAGGCGGCAGATCAGGCGATCTGGTTTGACATCGCCGAGGACAAAGGCACGACCGATTTTCTGGGCTATGACACCGAAACCGCCGAAGGCGAGATCGCCGCGATTGTCGCCGATGGCGCGCTGTGCCGTGGGGTGGACAAGAACGTTTCCTGCCAGATCGTCCTTAACCAGACGCCGTTTTATGCGGAATCGGGCGGTCAGGTCGGCGACTCGGGCACGCTGGAGACCGAGACCGGCCGTGCGCGGATCACCGATACCAAGAAGGTCGCCGGGGTGTTCATCCATTTCGCGAAGGTCGAAACCGGCGAAATCAAGAGCGGGCAAGCGGCGAAACTTGCCGTCGATCACGACCGTCGCAGCGCCATCCGCGCCAATCACTCCGCCACGCACCTGTTGCACGAGGCGCTGCGCCGGGCGCTTGGCGAGCACGTGGCGCAGCGCGGCTCGCTCAATGCGGCGGATCGGCTGCGGTTCGACTTCAGCCATGCCAAGGCGCTCAGCCCCGAAGAAATGAGCCGGGTGGAGGCCGAGGTGAACGCCTATATCCGGCAGAATGCGCCGGTCGAGACGCGGATCATGGCGCCCGACGATGCACGCGATCTGGGCGCGCAGGCGCTCTTTGGCGAGAAATACGGCGACGAGGTGCGGGTCGTGTCGATGGGCACGCTCGACGGGTCCGGCAAGGGCGGTGACGGGCGCACCTATTCGATCGAGTTGTGCGGCGGTACGCATGTGCGCCAGACCGGTGACATCGGCACTTTCGTGGCGCTTGGCGACAGCGCGTCGAGCGCAGGCGTGCGCCGGATTGAGGCGCTGACCGGGGCGGCGGCGTTCGACTATCTTAGCGGTCAGAGCGCACGGCTGGCACAGCTGGCGGGTGACCTCAAGACCCGGCCCGAGGACGTGCCCGAGCGGGTGAAATCTTTGATGGAGGAGCGCCGTGCCTTGGCCAACGAGGTGGCGCAGTTGCGTCGCGACCTAGCCATGTCAGGCGGCGCGGGGCAGGGTGATGCCGTTGCCGCGCGCGACGTTGGTGGGGTTGCTTTCCATGCGCAGGTGCTCTCGGGCGTGCAGGGCCGCGATCTGCCGCCGCTGATCGACGAGCACAAGGCGCGGATGGGCAGCGGTGCGATCTTGCTTATTGCCGATACCGGCGGCAAAGTGGCAGTTGCGGCGGGTGTCACCGATGACCTGACGGCGCAGCTTTCGGCGGTCGATCTGGTTCGGGCGGCGGTAGCGGAACTGGGCGGCAAGGGCGGCGGTGGCCGACCCGACATGGCCCAGGGCGGCGGCAGCGATATCGGCGGGGCGGAGGCCGCGATCAAAGCGGCAGAGGGGGTTCTGACCTCCTGAGGAGGATGAATGCGCGCCTATATCATCGGACGGATCACGGTCAACGACCCGCAGGACTACCAGGCCTATGCCGAACAGACCGTGGCCCTTGCCGAGAAGTTCGGCGGACGTTTTCTTGTCAAGGGCGGTGAACAGACAGCGCTTGAGGGCAACTGCCCGGAGCGCCATGTGATCATCGAGTTCCCCGACCGACAGGCCGCGCTCGACTGGTACCACTCCGACGACTATCGCCGCATCCTGCCGCTTGCCCTCTCGTCGAGCAGCCGGGACATCGTCATCGTAGATGGCATCTGAACAGACAGGAGTTCGCCCATGCCCGCCCTCTGGATCGCCCATGTAACCGTCACCGACGACGAGGCTTATGGCCGCTATGCCGCGCTTGCCGGCCCTGCCATCGCCAAGCATGGCGGCGCATTCATCGCGCGCGGCGGGCGGTATGTGCAACTCGAAGGCACGGAGCGGGTGCGCAATGTCGTCGCCCGCTTTCCGAGCCTTGAGGCGGCGGAGACCTGTTATCACAGTCCCGAGTATCAGGAGGCGCTCGACCATGCGCGGGGTGCATCCGAGCGTGAACTGGTGATCGTCGAAGTGACCGAGTGATGCGGTCAGGGCCGTTCGTAATCCATGCGAATCCGGCCCGCCATGACGTCGCCGATATAGGCGCAGGGATCGGGCCGCTGCTGGAGGTGGATCCAGGCCCAACTCAGAAATATGTCCGGGTTCATATAGAGGGTGACCGGGTTTAACGAGTCCCTCGAAACCTTCTTGTCCATGTCGAGCCCAGCCTCGAGTATGGCGATATCCGCATCCGGCAGCGACATGATCTGCATCGTGTAGGCGATATATTCACTGGCGGTGATACAGCTTTCGAAGGGGCAGGGTTGTTCGTCAAAGGCCGCATGGGCCAGTTCATGCGTGAGGATGCTGCGAAAGAAGCGCTGGCGCGACACATGCGACAGGCTGCTGTCGGCCTTTCTCATCGACTGCATCGTGTCGGGTGTGGGGATCTGGATGATATCCTTGCCGCAATGATAAAGACCAAGACAAGACTCTGGCATCTCGGTCATGACTTCGATCCGAACATGGCGGCTGTCGGAAATTTGAATATTGCAGGCTACGAGCTGCTCGGCCGCCTGTTGCGCGATGGAGCAGACCTGCTGCGTCAGGGCAGCGTCATCGCTCAGGACTTCGAAGCGCGAGTCGGGGCATAGGGTGCTTTGAGCATTGGCCGGAATGGCACCGAGCAATGTCGCGATCATGATCCATTTGAGCGGGCTCGCCATCAACATCTCCGGTGCACATTTCTTGTTTATGCCCCGGAGTGTATGCGTGTGGCAAGGCTGCCCGCTGGTCATGCCGTGACGCGGCGCTAGCTTCCGTCTTCAGGAAAGCGGGAGAGAGCGATGCGAGCAATTTTGGTTCTTCTGATACTGACATGGCCGATACAGGGTGTGGCCGATGATATGGAGGCGCTGAAACAGCCAGGGGTCGTTGCGCTGATGCGGCACGCGCTTGCCCCGGGAACGGGAGATCCGGCAGGTTTCGCGGTCGCTGATTGCAGCACGCAGCGAAACTTGGATGCCCGCGGTCGTGAGCAGGCCCGGCGCACTGGCGATGCACTGCGCGACGCCGGTGTCACGTTTGATCGCGTCTGGACCAGCCAATGGTGCCGGGCACGCGACACCGCTTTATTGATGGAAATGGGCGATGTGCAGGAAAAGCCTCCGCTCAACTCCTTCTTTGCCGGGCGTGGCGACCGGGCGGGCCAGACAGCGGCAACGCTTGATCTGATCGCGGCGTTACCTGCGGATGAGCGGCTCCTGATCGTGACGCATCAGGTCAATATCACGGCGCTGACCGGGCGTGGCGTTAGCTCGGGTGAGATTATCGTGACCCGGCGCAAGGGTGACGGGCTTGAGATGGTTGATCGTTTTCTAGTCGCTCCATAAGCGTCTAGCGTTTGCCGTAATAGAGCCCGACGACGTGCTCGGCCTCGGCGAAGAACAGCCAGCGTGAGGCGGCGATACCCGCAACATGGGTCAACACGGCGACGAGCGCCAGCATATGCGAGAACGGCAGCAGCAGGAGTGCAACGGGCAGCACATAGCCAAGCCCGAAGGCAATGACGCGCAGTTTCATCGCATGTTTGCGCCCGACTTGATGCACCATTTCCCGCAAAAGGTAGTTGGTACCGGTATGCGGCGGCTCGAACGCGCGCACGGTGCCGATATTGCCGAGGCCCGTCGCGGTGGCCATGTTGGTGCCTGATGTGGCGAAGGCCCCGTCGCCACGCACCCACCACAGGATTTGCAGCACACCTGCGATGGGAATGAGGATCAGCGCGGCGCTGAGTTCTCCGGCCAGAAGTGCGCCCCCGGCCAGCGAAATGGCGATCAGCAAGGCGGGTGTCAGGGGGGTGTTCCAGCGCGGCACGGTTTTCATCTGAGTGTAGATCATCGACGTAGTGAAGACCGTGCCGAGCGACAGCAGGGCCCCGACCCAGCCGAGCAGTGTCAGGCGGGTGTCGAAAAACACCAGCCCCGCGCCATAGGCGGCCATGACCAGAAGCGCAGCAACCGCGCAAACGCCTTCGCGTGACAACCAGCTAGAACGCCACTGACTGAACGCCTTCCAGGCGCGTTCAGGGTGCCCTAGGTGAAAGGTCGAGGCCAGGAGCCCGCCCACGGCGAGCGCATAGGCAATGGCGAAGAAAGCGAAGGCTGTCCAGCCGGTGACCGCTGGCAGGCCCAGGCCCAGCCAGATCAGCAGGCCGAAGCCAAGCCCCGAGAGGGTGGTGAAGACGATGACGGACGGGGCGGGATGCATCAGATCTTCTCCAATGTGCGGTCTAGCCAACCGAGAAAGCCCTTGGGCTCTTCCATCACCGGCTCCAGAAACGGGGCGAGGATATCGATGTCTCCCGCCGGTTTCGGCTGATCAAGCGTATCCTTGGGACGGGGCGGCAGGTATTGGTTGACGGGTTTGGTGCCCTGCTCGGGCATGAGGTCCATGCCGCCGCGCTCGGCCACAAGCTGGCTCACGTCGCTGTCAGGATCGCCCAGATCACCGAAGTGCCGCGCGTTCGATGGACAGGTGCGCACGCAGGCCGGCACGCGATCCTCCTCGGGCAGGTTGTCGTTATAAATGCGGTCGACGCAGAGGGTGCATTTCTTCATCACCCCTTCGGCCTGATCCATCTCGCGCGCACCATAGGGGCAGGCCCAGGCGCAGAGGCCGCAGCCGATGCAGTCGGTCTCGTTGACCAGCACGATGCCGTCCTCAACCCGCTTGTAGCTGGCCCCGGTCGGGCAGACGGTGACGCAGGGCGCATCCTCGCAATGCAGGCAGGATTTGGGGAAATGCACGAGTTGCGCCGCAGGATGCGGCATGGCCGAGGTCGCCAGCGGCTGCACCTCGTAGCTGTGCACGCGGTTGAGGAAGGTGCCGGTGGGATCGGCACCGTAAGGGTCCTGATCGCTGAGCGGTGCGCCGTAATTCTCGGTGTTCCAGCCCTTGCACGAGACCACGCAGGCATGACAGCCGACACAGGTGTCGAGGTCAATGACGAGGCCGAGTTTGCGGGTCGTGCTTTCGGGAAGCGTGGTCATGCGGGGCGCTCCTCAATTATGTGGGTGCGGCTGCTCACCGGCTCTTCGCGGGTCTTGTCCCATGTGGCGATGAACCAGATGAACGAGCCGACACCGAAGGCGACAAAGGCCAGAATGGCAAGTAATGTCAGGGTCTTGCCGCTCATTTTCTGACCTTCCATTCGAGGTGGTCGGGGCCTTGACCCACCGGGGATTTGATCGGGGCGAAGGCGGGTTGCGCCTCTGCCGGGGCGGCGGATTTCTCGATCTTCACCCGCAGGTCGAACCACGCCGCCTGTCCGGTGATGGGATCGGAATTGGACCAGCGTAACCCGTCGCCCTTGGGCGGCAACAACTCGTGGATGAGGTGGTTGAGTAGGAAGCCGCGCGTGGCCTCAGGCGCATCCTCGGAGAGCGCCCAGGCCCCCTTGCGCTTGCCTATGGCGTTCCATGTCCAGACGGTATTTTCGTTGAGCGCCGCCATGTGGGCCACTGGCACGGTGATCTCGCCATGCGCCGAGGTGACGCGCGCCCAATCGCCGTCACTAAAGCCGTGTTTTTCCCAGAGCTTCGTCGGCAGGTAGAGCGGGTTCTGCCCGTGGATCTGCCGCAGCCAGGCATTCTGCGTGCCCCAGCTGTGATACATCGCCATCGGGCGCTGCGTCAGCGCATGCACCGGGAATTCCTCGGTATTAACGCTGTCGTCCTCGAAGGGCGGATACCAGATCGGCAGCGGGTCCATCATGGATTTGATCCGCGCGCGCAGGTGATCGGGAGGTTGACGATCGCCATGCCCCTCGGCGGCAAGTTGGAACTTACGCATCGGCTCCGCGTAGAGGTCGAAGATATAGGGCTGCGGCGCGTCGAAAATGCCCATGCCGACGGCCCAGTCCTGATAGGCCATGTTCCACGGCTTGTAGTAATTCGCGCCCTCAGGGATGTGGCTGACGAAAAAGCCGCCGTTTTCGATATAGCGGTCGATCTGCGCCGGGTTGGGCGCGCCGCGTCCCACATCCTCGCCATTGCCGCGAAAGCCCGCCAGCGGGCCGATGCCCGGCTTGCGCTCGTGATTGACCATGTAATCGGCGTAATCCTGATAGCGCGGCGTGCCGTCCTCGGCGGTAAAGCCCGGCAATTTCAGCTTGTTGGCGAGTTGCACCAGCACCGTCTGGAAGCCGCGCACGTCTCGGTCCGGCTCCACCACCGGCCAGCGGATCGCGTCCGCCGCCGCGTCCGCCTCGCAGATGGGGCGGTCGAGTAGCGAGATGCAGTCGTGCCGCTCCAGATAGGTGGTGTCGGGCAGGATCAGGTCGGCATAGGCGACCATTTCGGAACTGTAGGCATCCGAATAGATGATGCGCGGGATGACGTAGTCGCCGTTCTCGTCCTGATCGGTCAGCATCTCCATCACGCCGCGCGTGTTCATGGACGAATTCCACGACATGTTCGCCATATACATGAAAAGCGTGTCGATCTTGTAGGGATCACCCGCATGGGCGTTGGAGATGACCATATGCATCAGCCCATGCGCCGACATCGGGTTTTCCCATGTGAACGCCTTGTCGATGCGGGCGGGGGTGCCGTCCTCCTTGAGCGCGAGGTCTTCGGGGCCACGGACAAAGCCCAGATGCGGGCCATCAAGCGGTTGCCCGGGTGCGTATTTGCAATGTGGCGTGGGGTGGGCGCTCACCGGCTTGGGGTAAGGCGGCTTGAACCGAAAGCCGCCGGGCACCTCGACCGTGCCGAGTATGATTTGCAGCACATGCAGCGCGCGGGCGGTCTGGAAGCCGTTGGAATGGGCCGAAATGCCGCGCATGGCGTGGAAACTGACCGGGCGGCCGGTCATGGTCTTGTGCGTCTCGCCGCGAAAGTCCGTCCATTCGTGATCGAGGGTGAACGCCTCGTCAAAGGCCACGCGCGCAATCTCAGCGGCGATGCGGCGGATCTTGTCCGCCGTGATGCCGCAGCGCTCGGCCACCGCCTCGGGGGCGTATTCCGGGTCTAGATACCGCTCGGCCATCAGGTGCATCACCGGGCGGTGCGTGATCCCGTCGGCCTCATGCGTCGCGCTGAGGTCAGGGCGCACGCCGGGGGTGTCGAACGCGGTGAGCTTGCCGGTGGTACGGTCGATAACTGTCGGTTTTCCGTCGGTATCGCGTAGGAAAAGCCCGTGCTCGGGCGAGTTGGGATCGGCGTTCACCAGAACCGGTGCGTTGGTGTAGCGAGCGAGGTAATCGAGGTCGATTTTCCCCGCGCGCATCAATTCATGGATCAGCGACAGGATGAAAAGCCCATCGGTGCCCGGCGTGATGCCCACCCAATCGTCGGCTACGGCGTTGTAGCCGGAACGGATCGGATTCACTCCGATCACACGCGCGCCACGCGCTTTGATCTTGCCGATCCCCATCTTGATCGGGTTGCTGTCATGGTCCTCGGCCACACCGAACAGCATGAAAAGCTTGGTATGATCCCAATCCGGCTGCCCGAACTCCCAGAACGCGCCGCCCATCGTGTAGATGCCGCCAGCGGCCATGTTGACCGAGCAAAAGCCGCCATGCGCCGCGAAATTCGGCGTGCCGAAATTCTGCGCCCAGTAGCCGGTGAAGCTCTGGCTTTGATCGCGCCCGGTGAAGAACGCAAGCTTGGACGGATCGGTCTTGCGGATCGGCTCGAGCCAGTCACATGCGATTTGCAGCGCCTCATCCCAGCTGATTTCCTCGAATTCGCCCGAGCCTCGGGGGCCGACGCGTTTCAGGGGCGCGCGCAGACGCGACGGGGCGTTGACCTGCATGATCCCCGCCGAGCCCTTGGCGCAGAGCACGCCCTTGTTCACCGGGTGATCGCGATTGCCCTCGATATACGCGACCTTGCCATCCTTCATATGCACATTGATGCCGCAGCGGCAGGCGCACATGTAACAGGTGGTCTTGCGCACCTCATCGGAGACGTGGGGCGAAGTGTCGATGCGGGGCTGATGATGCGTCATGGCTGGCCTTGTCCTTGGTCGGCGTCACGTTAGGACAGAAGAATTCTGACCGCGACCGTTTTCTGATATCTTTCCATTTCCCGAACATCTGTCTTGGGAATTCCGAAGACTGCGGGCAATTTTCCGGTTTTCATGGTTGCGTTGCATTCAAGAGATGGAGTGCGTCGGCGGCGATCATGCGTTCTTCCTGCGCCGGCACGATCCAGCCGGTGATGGCGGACTCCTTGGTGTGAATGCGTGTTTCACCGCGCGTGTTCGCTGCCTCGTCAAGCTGCGCGCCGAGCCATGCGAGACGCTCGAAAATACGCGCGCGGATCGGGGCCGCGTTCTCGCCGATGCCACCGGTGAAGGCCACGGCATCGACCCCGTCCATCGCCGCGATGAGCGATCCGGCGTGGCGCAGCGCCCAGTAGCAGAAATGCTCGATGGCAAAGCGCGTCTCGGGCGTGTTCGCCTCCAGCAGCGCGCGCATGTCCGACAGCCCGCCCGACAGGCCGCGCAGCCCGCTTTCCTTGTTCAAGAGGTGCTGCGTGGCCGCGATCCCGTCTTCCTCGGCGAGACGCAGCACGGCATTGCCGTCAATCTCGCCGGTGCGGGTGCCCATGGTCAGCCCGCCGAGCGGGGAGTAGCCCATGGTCGTGGCCACGGACCGCCCGTCGCGGATGGCGCAGATCGAGGCCCCGTTGCCGAGGTGAAAGGCGAGCAGACGCTTGGGCAGCGCCGCGCCGGTCAGCCCCGGCATATGCCGCACCAGCGAGGCGTAGGAGGTGCCGTGAAACCCATAGCGCCGGAGGCCGCGGGCCTCGATCCGCGCGGGCAGGGCATAGCGCGCTGCAACCTCTGGGTTGGTGGCGTGAAAGGCGGTGTCGAATGTGGCAGTTTGCGGCAGATCAGGGACGAGTCGCGCCAGGGTCGTGATCGCGGCAAGGTTATGCGGGTTGTGCAGCGGGGCAAGCGCCGAACAGCGGTCAATCGCCGCCATCACCTCGGGTGTAACACGCGCCGGTTCGGTCAGTTCCGTGCCGCCATGCACCACGCGGTGCGCGGCGGCGCGAAAGCGGCTGAAGGGCAGACCATTGGCCTCCAGCCCCGCCAGCACCGCCTGAAGGGCGCTTTCATGGTCGTGGAAATCCTGCGCGGTCTTGACGTTGCCCAGCTTCAGACTGCCCGTGCCGCCGATGCCATCGGCGATCCCGGTCAGCGTCTCGGCCAGATCACCGTCAAATACCGCGAGTTTGATCGAGGACGATCCGGCGTTCAGGACCAGTATGAGATCGCCTTGCGCCGGATCGTCCATGGATTCAGACCTGCTGAGCGTGCATGTCGGCGGGGTCGATACCAGCGACAGCGACGGGCTTTTTCATCGCGTCGCGGCGGAACGGGTCGCCGAGTTCCTGGTTGAGCAGCACCTCGATCAGCGTCGTGGTGTTGTTCTCCATCTGATCCTTGATCGCCTGATTGAGCGCATCGGTGAGCGCGTCCATCGTCTTGACCTGCACACCCTTTAGGCCACAGGCCTGCGCGATCCCGGCATAACTCACCTTTTGGTCAAGCTCGGTGCCGACGAAATTGTCGTCAAACCACAGGGTCGAGTTGCGCTTTTCCGCGCCCCACTGATAGTTGCGGAAGACAATCTGCGTGACCGGCGGCCACTCCTCGCGGCCGATGGCGGTCAGCTCGTTGACGGCGATGCCGAAGGCGCCGTCCCCGGCAAAGCCCACGACCGGCACGTGGGGCTGGCCGATCTTGGCGCCGACGATGGACGGCAGGCCATATCCGCAGGGGCCGAAGAGACCGGGGGCAAGGTATTTGCGCCCCTCCTCGAAGGATGGGTAAGCGTTGCCGATAGCGCAATTGTTGCCGATATCCGAGGAAATGATCGCCTCTTTCGGCAATGCGGCCTGAATGGCGCGCCACGCCATGCGCGGGCTCATCCAGTCGGGCTTGTCGGCGCGGGCGCGTTCATTCCAGTTGGTGCCGGGGTCGTCCTCTTCGTGATCCATCGAGGACAGCTGCTGCGCCCAGGTGGATTTCGTCTGGGCGATCAGCGCCTTGCGCTCGTCGCGGCCCGCGTCGCCCGCGCTGTCGGCAAGGCTGCCGAGGATCGAAGCCGCGACCTTTTTGGCGTCGCCCACGATGCCCACGGTCACCTTTTTGGTCAGCCCGATGCGGTCGGGGTTGATATCGACCTGAATGATCTTGGCGTCCTTGGGCCAGTAGTCGATGCCATAACCCGGCAGGGTCGAGAATGGGTTGAGCCGCGTGCCGAGGCAGAGCACGACATCGGCCTTGGCAATGAGTTCCATCCCCGCCTTGGAGCCGTTATAGCCCAAAGGCCCGGCAAACAGCGGATGCGAACCGGGGAAGGCGTCATTGTGCTGATAGCCCACGCAGACCGGCGCATCGAGGCGTTCGGCCAGTTGGCGCGAGGCGTCGATGCCCCCCGCCAGAACCACGCCCGCGCCGTTTAGGATGACAGGGAATTTCGCCTCGCTCAGCAGCTTGGCGGCCTCGGCAATCGCCGTCTCGCCGCCGGACGGGCGCTCGAACTCGACGATTGCGGGCAGGTCGATATCAATCACTTGCGTCCAGAAATCGCGGGGGATGTTGATCTGCGCAGGTGCCGAGGCGCGCTTGGCCTGAAGGATCACGCGGTTGAGCGTTTCGGCGATACGGGTGGGGTCGCGCACCTCTTCCTGATAGGCGACCATATCCTCGAACAGTTTCATCTGCTCGACCTCCTGAAAGCCGCCCTGACCGATCGTCTTGTTGGCGGCTTGCGGGGTCACGAGCAACAGCGGCGTGTGATTCCAGTAGGCGGTTTTCACGGCGGTCACGAAATTGGTGATGCCGGGGCCGTTCTGCGCGATCATCATAGACATCTTGCCGGTCACGCGGGTGTAGCCGTCGGCCATCATGCCCGCAGAGCCCTCATGCGCGCAGTCCCAGAAGGTGATTCCCGCCTTGGGGAAAATATCCGAGATCGGCATCATCGCCGAGCCGATGATCCCGAATGCGTGTTGGATTCCATGCATTTGCAGAGTTTTTACAAAGGCTTCTTCGGTGGTCATTTTCATGGG
>Ga0209947_1001093_pt1 | contig 16331 bp, 10 predicted proteins | sample SalPonR2_B_D2_MG_FD_185706 | JGI IMG/M metagenome (GOLD analysis project Ga0209947, IMG submission 185706) | Salt pond soil microbial communities from South San Francisco under conditions of wetland restoration - Salt Pond MetaG R2_B_D2_MG... ... | reverse complement strand
GGGCTTATAAACTTGTAAATAAAGATGCTCCACTTAAAGTTAGCGGAGTAGTTTATAATGAAATGAAAGGTGCTCTTTCTTCTCCAGATAGTTTGATGTGGAACTATGTTCAATCTAACCTTTTACCCGGTACAACTTATAGCTATGAATCAGGCGGAGAACCCGAAGCAATAAGAACAATCACACAAAAAGAGTTTGAAGAATTCCATAATAAATATTATCATCCCTCAAATGGTGTTATTTATTTATACGGTGATGGTAATCTAAAAGAAGAGTTAGAATTTATTAACAAAAATTACTTATCAGAATATAATTATAAAGATGTTGATTCAAAAATAAAAACAGTTGAATCTTTTAAAAAACCTGTTGAAAAAGAGTATTTTTATTCTATATCCAAAAGAGAAAGCACAAAAAATAAAACCTATCATTCTTTAAGCTGGTCTATTGGTGAAATTTCAGATCTGGAACTTAGAATGGCTTTTGATATTCTTAACAGGGTGCTTGGCCAAACAAACGGTGCTCCATTAAAAAAAGCTCTAATAAATTCTGAGATTGGTAAGGATGTGTCAACCTATTTTTATGATGGAATCAAACAGCCTTTATTTAATGTTAAAGTTGTTAATTCAACAGTAGAAAAAAAAGAAAAATTCAAAAAAATTATTTTTGATACATTAGAAAAAATATCTAAAAATGGTATAGATAAAAATATGCTTGAAGCTGTTTTAAACAGTTATGAATTTAGATTAAGAGAAGCGGATTTTGGAAGATATCCAAAAGGCTTGGTTTATAACTACATGCTTTCAAATAATATACTATTTGGAATAGATCCTTTTAAATCTTTAAACAGTCTTGAAAGATTAGAAAAAATAAGAAATAAAGCTGAAAAAGGATATTTTGAAAATTTAATAAAAGAATATTTATTAAATAATAATCACAGGGTTTTGATTACTTTAAAACCTAAAAAAGGAATGCTAGCAGAAAAGAGAAAAGAGATTAATGAGAAATTACAGGAAAGAAAGAAAAACATGTCAGCTGAAGAAATAGAAGAGATAGTTAAAAAAACAGAAGAATTGAAAAAATATCAGATGAGAAAAGATTCAAAAGAAGATTTACAGAAAGTACCGCTTCTTTCTCTTGATGATATCAAAAAAGGTGTAAAGAAAATTAATCTTAAAGAAGAAGAAATTGCAGGTGTTAAAACCTATTTTTATGATGCAAGTACAAATGATATTGTTTATCAAAATCTTTATTTTGATTCCAGTGTAGTGAAAAAAGAGAATATACAGTACATTGAGTTATTAACCTACTTGATGGGAAAACTTGGTACAGATAAATTTGATTATGAAAAGTTTAATAACATGATTAATATAAATACCGGTGGTATTAGAGTTAATCATGGAACACTTCTTTATAAAAATGAACCTTCTAATATGAAACCTATAGTTACTGTATCCTCCAAGGCGTTTTCCAGAAAAACACTGAAAATGGAACAATTATTAACAGAAATGTTAACCAATCTAAGTCTTGATAATAAGGATAGAATAAAAAAACTAATCAGCGAACTAAGGTCTTCTCTTGAACGAAGTATGGGATATTCTGGAGCAAGAGTCGCTTCATCAAGATTAAGTGAAAAGCTATCAGAAAATGGTGCTTATAATGAACGAACCGGTGGTTATAAATATCTTGAATTTATAAGGAATATTGATGATACATTTGCTAATGAGGGAGAAAAGACAATTTCAACTCTAAAAAATGTGTACCATACTCTCTTTAACAGAAATAATCTTCAAATGGGTATTGTAACAGAAGAAAAAACTTTTAAAAAATATAAAGAAGATATTGCAAATATGATTAACACATTGAATAATAATAAACTTGAAAAAAATGAGTATGATTTTGAGATTAAGAAATATGATGAAGGAATAGCATCTTCAGGATCCAGAGTTCAGTATGTTTACATGGGAGCAAGGTATGATAAGCTCGGGTATAAATATAACGGCAAATTGAGAGTTTTAAGCAGAATTTTGAGCCGTGATTATATACACAAGAAAATCAGAGTTATGGGAGGAGCTTATGGCGGCTGGAACGCTATAACAAGTTCCGGTAAAATATATTTTGGATCTTACAGGGACCCAAACCTTAAAGAAACAGTAGAAGTCTTCAAGAAAATTCCTGAATATTTAAAGAATTTGGATTTATCAGAGAGACAGATGACCAGATATATAATTGGTGCTGTTTCAAGATATGAAAGCCCAATGTCTCCGAAAAGTGAAGGTATGAATGCCATAAGAAGAAAATTGAGCGGAATAACTCACGGGTATAGAGAAAGAATAAAAAAAGAAATACTGGATACCAACTTAGAAGATATAAAGAATTTTGCAGGTATGATAGAAGATATTATAAAAAATAGTAACATTGCAGCTTATGGTAATACACAGGTTATAGAAAAAAATAAAGATTTATTTGATTCAATTATCTATATCAATAAGTAATTAAATTTCTATAATAAAATAGGAAGAGAGCATATCTCTCTTCCTATTTATCAATATTTTTACATTTCTTGACAAAAAAAACTACAATTGTATAATCTTTTTGGGAAGTGGTGATTTGATGGAAGAAATAAAGAAACTACTAAAATATAGTAAAAAATACTGGTATCTTTATCCATTTGCTATTATTTTCATGGTTATTCTGGGACTTACCCAAAATGGTCTTGCTTATATAGTTCAGCAATTCATCAGATCCATAAAACTTGGTTCTGAAAATGGATATGATTATTTGTTTATGGTTATTAAACTTGGAATTATTAATATATTAGTTCTTTCTTTATCAAAATTTGGACAGGATTATACCCTTTTTTATATCGGTCAAAGATTAATAATAGATTTGAAGCTCGATTCTTTTAAAAAGATTTTATATTCACCAATGAGATTTTTCAAAAATATGGAGAGTGGAGAAATTATTTCAAGATTGACCAATGATGTAAACAAGATACAGAATTTTTTCAAACGTGGAATCCCAGATATGGTTAAAAATACATCCATGCTGGTAGTTGCTGTTTATTTCATGATTAAAATTAATTACAGGTTATTTTTAATTATAATTGCTGCTGTTCCATTCATGGTTGTAATACTCCATTTTCTGGGAAAATTCATGAAAAAATATATTGAAAAATCCCAGGGTAAGCTTGCTAAAACAGTTTCGTGTCTTCAGGAAGTAATTCAGGGTATTGAAGTTGTTAAACTGTTTTCTTCTGAAAAAAGAGAACATCAAAAATATGATGATAGAAACCAGGATTATCTTGATATTGCAATGAAAACAATCAGGGTAAAAACAATTAATCTTCCTATAGTGGAATTATTCGGTTACATAGCTCTAATTATAATATTCTGGATTAGTGGAAAAGAGATTCTTCAGGGGAAAATGGAAATTGAAAATTTCATGGCATTTTTTGTTTTAGCAGGAAATGCATCAAATGCTGTAAGAAGAATAAGTAATCTACATATATTTGTAAATGAAACCTCTGCATCTGCAAAAAGAGTTTTTGAATTAATGGATGTAGATAATGAAATTTTAAAAAACAATGGAAATATAAAGAAAGATAAATTGAACGGTGAAGTTGAATTTAAAAATGTTTATTTTAAATATAAAAATAAGGATATCTTAAAAGATGTAAATTTGAAAGTTAATGCCGGAGAAACAATAGCTTTTGTAGGAGCAAGCGGAGCCGGTAAAACCACACTGGTAAATCTAATACCGAGACTTCATGATATTTACAGTGGAAAGATATTAATAGATGGAATCAATATAAAAGATTATGATGTACATAATTTAAGAAAACATATTTCTGTAGTGAGTCAGGAAAATTTCCTTTTTTCAGGAACTGTTATGGATAATATTAAATATGGAAAACCTGAAGCAACTGATGAAGAGGTAAAAAAAGCTGCCAAAGCTGCTTATGCAGATATCTTTATAAAAAATCTTGAAAATGGTTATGAAACAGATATTGCTGAAAGAGGAGTTAAAATATCCGGGGGACAGAGACAGAGATTAGCCATAGCGAGAGCTATACTTGTAAATCCCGAAATATTATTATTTGATGAGGCTACCTCTTCTCTTGATAGTGAATCTGAAAAGTATGTTCAGGATGCCATAGATAATCTCGTTCAAAATCGTACTACATTTATTGTTGCACATAGATTATCCACAATTCTTGATTCAGATAGAATAGTTGTTATGGATAAAGGGGAGATAACTGACATTGGGTCACATGAATCACTCCTTGAAAGTTCAGAAATATATAAAAAGTTGTATGATTTACAGTTTAACGCGTAGGGTTTTTTATGAAAATTCTTCATCTTGATTCATTTACGGGATTTGGAGGAGGACAAAAAAGGTATTCCAAAATTTCCCGGGACTTAAAAGCACTGGGACATGAGATGGTGCTTGTTTCAAGAGCAAAAAATAAAGTCAGAAGGACCTTTCCCGGAAAATGTTATACAGCTTCTTTTTTAGGAGATCTTGACCTGTTTTCATTTATAAAAATATTTTATATAATCTTAAAAGAAAAACCGGATATTATAAACACCCATTCACATCAGGATCACTGGATTGGTGGAATTCTATCGAAACTTTTTAAAAACATTAAGCTGGTACATACCAGACATGTTGATTTTAAAGTAAAAAATAATTTTATAAATAAATTTATTTACAAAAATTTAACAGATTTTATCATAACAAGCTGTAAAAAAATAAAAGATACACTCATCAGTTCATTTCCGGATATTAAAAATTTTGATAAAAAAATATTTCCTGTTTTGACATTAAATATTCCAGAAAAAAAATGTGAAAAAAATATATATAAAGAAAGTTATAATATAAACCAGGATACCAAAATTGTTTCAATGATAACAAGATTGGTATCCTGGAAAGGCCATGAATACTTTTTAAAAGCTATTCCTCTGATTACAAGGGAAATTAACAATGTTAAGTTTTTAATTGCTGGAAAAGGCCCTTTTGAGTCAAAATTGAGAGAGTTGGTTAAAAAAATGGAAATTGGAGAATATGTTATTTTCACAGGATTTATTGAAGATGTGGAAAATTTATACTGTGATAGCTATATTTCTGTTCTTCCCTCGGAAATGGAATCACCGGGTGTTAGTATTGCTGAATCAATCTTTTATGAAACTCCTGTCATAACATCAAGGGTAGGGGGAATACCTGAAATTGTTGAAAATGGATATAATGGTTTTCTCATAGAGGTGGGAGATTTTAAAAAAATTGCAGAAGTCACAATAAAACTTCTAAAAAATGAAAAGTTATATAAAAAAATAAAAGAAAACTGCAGAAACTGGAAGCAGAACAAATTAAAAGATAAAACACCTGCTGAAAAAACTCTGAATCTCTACAGAAAATTTTTGAATGTATCATCATCAAATTAAATTTAAAATCAAAAAAAATACTAATAATTATATTTTTTATAAGAAAAATAACTAAAAACAGAAGCAGCAATGAAGAATAATATTGAAAGTATAAATACACCATTGATGCTGAATATTTTTTTTACTGCTAAACCAAGTAATGGTGCTAAAACACCTCTTACCCCTGTAAAGGTTACATGGATACTTTGATACATGGAAGCATCTTCATCTCCAGCAAAATATACAGAACCCATGTTCCATGCAATACTTATAGCAGCTCTTGCAATTCCAAAGAATAGAAAACCAATTAATACAAATATTATACTTACTGTTTCAACATGAAGAATATTTGATAGAAATAAAAATAGAGGATAAAAAATTAAAAATCCGAAAGAAAATACATTATACAGATTTGGATGCCATCTGTCATGCAGTTTACCCATGAATGGGGACAATATAAAAATTCCCAGCTGTCCGATTATCGCTTTTGATAGAAAGCTCATTGTATAATTGAATTTCATTATATCTACAAGATATATTGGTACGGCAAGCATCATCATTATGAAACCCATTCCATATAAAATAAAACTGATTTCGAATCTGGCAAATTCGGTTTTCTCCCTGAGAATATATTTTGCCCTTTTAATTGGATCTAAAATTACTTTAATAATCGATTTTTTTACTTTATTAAATTTCTTTTTTTTCTTTTTCTTAATATCAACGAAATAGAGAACAAATGTGTTAAAGAAACCAATTATCCCTATACCAACTAAAATGTATTTAAAATATAGTTCATTTACATCCAGTATTCTTCCGCTGACATAGGAAAATCCCATGCCTATGAGGGTTGTTAAACTTAAAGTAACTCCAAATAGCATACCTCTTTTTTCGGGGCTGAAATTTGATTGGAAGAGGCTGTTTCTCGCCGGAATAAATGCAGAATGAAATAGAAATAGAAAAAACATTAAGAGAAGAAATTGATTCATTGTAGTTATCCAGAAACCGATTATCAAAATTAATCTACCAAATAAAGAAATTAGTATGAAATATTTTGATTTATTTCTTGAATTTTCGAGCAGTTTTCCCCACCATATAGATAAAAAATTCATGACCGGAAAAATCATTATGAGAAGTGAAAGCTGAAAATCTGAAGCATCAAACGCTTTTCTGGCAATGATATCTCGAACCCGGATAAATCCCAGAAAGAAGCCATAAAAAAAGGTAGAAATTAATATAATTATAAAAGCTCTTTTTTCTTTTTTGTTAAAATCAAAGAAAATAATATGCTCCTTTATGAATAAAATAACAGAAATAATTAGTTTTGTCATCTTATTTCTTTAAGCGAAAAATTACCGGGTTTTAATATTTAAATATTTTGTTTATAATAAAATATATGAAAACTGTTTATATTCGATTTTATGCAGAATTAAATAATTTTATTCAAGAAAAATATCAGTTTAAAAGATTCCGGTATTTACTACCGGATAATGGTTCTATTTTAAAAATTATTGACAAGTTTGATATTCCATTAGAGAATATTGATCTTATTCTATGTGATAATAAATCTGTTAATAAATTTCATCTACCTGATGAGAATTCTAAAATTAGTTTTTATCCGGTGTTTGAAAAATTTGATATTGATGGTTTAAGTAAAATTAGAGAAAACTCTTTAAGAAATACAAAATTTGTTGTTGATGTCCATTTAAAAAAAACTGCAAAATATTTGAGATTTATGGGATTTGACAGCCTTTATTCCAATCGATTTGAGGATGAAGAAATAATTAATATTTCATTAGAAGAAAAAAGAATAATTATTTCAGGAGATAGAGATTTAATTAAAAACAGCAGGGTAGAAAGGGGTCTGTTAATAGTTAGTAATATACTTGATAAAAAATTGAGAAAAATAATAAAATATTTTCAACTGGAAAAAGAGATAAAATTATTTTCAAGATGTATGGTTTGTAATACTGTATTAAAGAAAATTAATCCCAGGAAATATGATATTTCAAATTATCTAATTGAAAATCATAAATGTTTCAAGAAATGTGAGAATTGTAATCAAATCTACTGGAAAGGTTCTCATTATAGAAAAATGAAAAATAAAATTAATAAAATATTGAGGAGTATATAAAGCTTGACTATGAAGATAAGTTTTATATTATAAATTACATGAACAGTTTAGATATAAAAAAAGATAAATCATTAAAAGATTATAATGCTTACTGTGTTGAATCCAAAGCTAAATATTATTATAACATGAAGTCAATAGATAAACTAAAAGATGTTTTAAATTGGGCCAGTAAGAAAAATCTAAAAATATATATTTTAAGTGGTGGGACAAATATTCTCATTACAAAAAAACAGATAGATGGATTGGTCGTTCACATTAATAATAAATATATATCCATGAATGATAATAGAATATTTGCTGGAGCAGGTGTTGATACATCATTACTTGTAATACATGCTTATTTAAATAATTTAAGCGGTCTTGAATTTCTATACGGTCTTCCTGGAAAACTTGGAGGTGCTGTTTACATGAATGCCAGGGCATATAATAGATCTATATCTGATGTAATTAAAGAAGTTAAAGTTATTGATTATAACGGGAATATCAGAGTATTAAAATTTGAAGAAATGGATTTTGGTTATAAAAAATCAATTTTTCAAAATGAAAATTTTATAATTCTTGAGGCTTCTTTCCAATTAAAAAATGAGAAGAAAAAAATTATATTAGAAAAGATGAATTATAATTTAAATCAGAGAATAAAAAAAGGACACTTTGAGAATCTTTCCTGTGGTTCAGTTTTTAAAAATCCATATCATGTGGGTATTCCGGCAGGTAAAATTATTGATGATTTAAATCTAAAAGGAACAAAAATTGGAAATGCCAGAATATTTAACAAGCACGGTAATTTCATAATAAATGAAGGTGAGGCTGACGGAAAAACAATTTTAAAATTAATTAATTATGTTAAAAAAGAGGTAAGAAAAAGAAAAGATGTAAATCTTGAGGAAGAAGTTGAAATCTGGTAGATTTCTAAATTTACTATTTATACTTTTAATTTTTTAATATTATTATATAATTTATAAAATATAAAAAACAGGAGGGTAAAAATGAAAAAACTAATGGTTGGTATTTTGGGACTGATATTATTGTTGTCAATTAACTCGTGTAAATCCTGCAAGAAATTAGCTGAGAAGAAAGATAAAATCATGGAAGTTGTGGAAGAAGTTCAAAAAGAAGCTGAAAAACAGGGGAAAAAACTTAAAGAGGAATCTTCAGAAATTGCATCAAAAGTTAATGAAAAAATGGCAAAAGATGGAAAACCGGAGAAATTTCCATCAGATGCTGTAAAAGCCGTTGAAGATTCATTTGCGGAAGGATCTTCAGAATTAAGCATGGATAAAATTGATAGTTTGATTGCCGTTCAGAAAGAAATTAATGATCTTGATCCTAATAATGAAGAAGAATTCAAGGATATTTTGAAAAAACATAATTTTTCCGGACCTGAAGAATATAAAAAAACCTACATAAAAACACTTACAGGTATTACTGCAATTCAGGCTTTAAACGGGATGCAAAAAATTATGGACTCATCATCGGAAGAAAAAAAAGCTGCTGAAACATTCAAAATGGATGAAGCAACTAAAAGTTTAGCTGTTAAAACCATTGAAAATGGAAATCTGACCAAAGATGATTTGAATTTTATTTATAAAAACTGGGAAAAAATAATTATAATTGATAAAAATTAAAATTTTAATATTATCTGCACTCCGGAGATTTTCTCCGGAGTGTTTTATGAAAAAATCAAGTATTAAAAACCTTTTTGATACGATCTAATCCCTCGATAAGTGTTTTTTCAGGACAGGCAAAATTTAACCTCATGAATCCTTTTCCATTTTCACCAAATGATTTTCCATCATTTAAACCAACTTCTGCTTCATTGTAGATTTTCTTTTTTAATTTGTCATGGGATATATTTAATTCATTGAAATCAAGCCATGCTAAAAAAGTACCTTCAGGTCTTGTAAAATTAAGACCATCTATATCATTTATATAATTTTCTATTATATCTAAGTTGTTGTTGAGATATTTTAATAATGAATCAAGCCATTCTTCTCCCCGGGTATATGCTGCAATAGTTGCTTCTATTGCAAAAATATTTGTACTGTAAAGATGCAGTTTCATGAGAAATTGTTTAAATTTATCCCTTAATTTTTTATTTTTGATAATGATAGAGGAAGATTTTAATCCTGCAATATTGAATGTTTTACTTGGTGCTATTCCTGTTATGGTTCTTTTTGATAGATCATCATTAATAGATGCAATTGGTATGTGTTTATTATCAGGATAGATAATATCTGAATGAATTTCATCAGAGAATATTAATAGATTATTTTCTTCTGCAATTTTACCGAGTTTTTTTAGTTCTTTTTTTGAGAACACTCTGCCTACGGGATTGTGAGGGTTGCAGAGAATTATCATTCTTGTATTTTTGTTAATTAGATTTTTTAATCCTTCAAAATCTATTTCATATTTATTAAGTTTTTTATTAAAAATTAATTTATTATCAAGTAATTTTCGATTATTTTGTTCAACTGAATGAAAAAAGGGTGAATATACGGGTGATTGAATGATAATACCATCTCCGGGTTCTGTATAAATTTGAATGGCAATGTTGATTGCCGGTACTATACCAGGAGTATAAACTATCCACTCTTTTTCAATCTCCCAATCATATCTTTTTTCTGTCCAGTTAATGATTGATTGATAATATTTCTCAGGCTTCATTGAATACCCATAAATTCCATGTTTTGCTCTTTCAATGATGCTCTTTTTTACTTCTGGAGGGGATTCAAAATCCATGTCGGCAACCCACATTGGAAGCAAATTTTCTTTATCAAAAAGAAATTTCTTATAACAGTCCCATTTAATAGAGTTAGTATCTTTCCTATTAATAATTTTATCAAAATTAAATTTCATAAAGCCTCCTTCAAATTTATTTTCCTGATAAAAATATTAACATAAAAATATCATTTGCATAATAGTAAAAATACGATAATATTTCTTAGGCCAAAATAGGAAAGGTTATGAAAGTAAAAAATAGTTTAATTGAAGGTAATATATATATACAGCTTCTAAAAATTTCGCTTCCAATTATTGGTACATCCTTTATTCAGATGACATATAGTTTGACAGACCTTTTCTGGATTGGAAAGATAGGAAGCGGAGCTGTTGCAGCTGTAGGGACTGCTGGATTTTTCATCTGGCTTGCAAATGCAATGACTCTTACCACCAATGTTGGTTCTCAGGTTACAGTTTCACAATCAGTTGGTTTAAAAAATTATGATAAAGCTAAAATATATTCCCTGAATTCTTTTAAATTGGTTTTTCTTTTTTCAATTATTTTAAGTTTTTTAATATATCTTCTTGCACCAAGTCTAATGAGTTTTTTTGATTTAGGTGTTGATGAAACAGGTTTTAATGTTACAGGTGCAAGTATTGATTACTTGAGAATAATTTCTTTTGGTCTGCCATTTTTCTTAACCAATTTTACATTTACCGGAATAATAAATGGTTACGGCAACACAAAAATTCAATTTTATATAAATGCTGTGGGTTTGTTGTTAAACATGATTTTGGACCCCTTATTGATACTGGGAATTGGTTTTTTCCCTAAATTGGAGGTTAAAGGTGCTGCACTTGCAACATCTTTTTCCCAGATTGTTGTCTTCATAATCTTTATTTTATTTATTTATAAAAAAGAAACTCTATTTTCATTAAAAAGAATTTTTGATCCTTTTAGTTTTGAACATATCAAATCTATATTAAAAATTGGGGTGCCCATATCTCTTAGAAACAGTCTTTTTGCAGTATTTGCAATGATATTAGCAAAAATTCTTACAAGATGGGGAGCTATACCAATAGCCGTTCAAAAAATTGGAGCGCAGGTAGAAGCCCTGTCATGGAGAACTGCGAGTGGAGTCGGTCTGGCTTTGAGTACTTTTGTTGGACAGAATTTTGGAGCTGGCAAATACTCAAGAATTATATCAGGATATAAAAAAGCAATTTATATTATCTCAATACTTGGAGTATTTGTATCACTATTTTTTATATTTGAAGGAGAGTTACTGGGAAAATTATTTTTTTCAAGAAGTGATGTAATTGACGCTGCTGCTGTTTATTTTAGAATTTTAGGTTATTCCCAGATGTTCATGTGTCTTGAGATTGTTACCGGTGGTGCATTTAATGGACTTGGTAGAACTCTTCCACCTTCTCTTGTGAGTATTATATTAACTGGAATGCGAATCCCCCTGGCTATTCTTCTATCCTCGATAGATTATTTTGGCTTGAATGGTGTTTGGTGGAGCATTTCTTTTACAAGTGTGCTAAAAGGTATAATAGTTGTTATATGGTTTAGGCATTATTTAAATAAAATAAAAGATAAAAAAATATTTGTATAATTATCTACTATTCCTTCTAATTCTATATATATTAAGTTATTGATAATAGACTGATATATGTTATAATCAGCTTTAGTATAGGGAGGACTATGAATAAAATTGTAACTTTCCTGGATAATAATAAAAAAGAATTTTCAAAAAAAGTAGTTAAAAAACAGTTAGAAATAAATAAAAGATTAAATGAAAGATATACCCCATCAGATATTAAAAAATGTGAAAGAGATGTAGAGTATTTACTTGCTTATTTTATAGAATCATTTCAAGTAGATGAAAAAACTTTATTTGAAGATTATTTATTATGGGCAAAGAGATTATTAAAAAAACTAAATATACATGAAAAAGTTGTTATTGAAAATATTGAGATAATTATTCAGCTTTTAAAGGAAAAATTTGATATTATTGTTGAAAATAAGGCTATTTCTTTTTTAAGAAGTGGAATTGAAAAGATAAAGAGTTCAGATTATAAAAATAAATCTTATCTAAGCGAAAAAAATAAATATTCGGATCTTGCAAAAAAATATTTAAATTTTTTGATAGAAGGAAAAAAAAGTAAAGCAAACAAATTAATAATGGATACTTTTAAAACAGGAGTTAGCATAAAGGATATCTATTTAAATATTTTTCAGCCTGTTCAATATGAAGTTGGAAGATTATGGCATGAAAATATTATAACTGTAGCACAGGAACATTATGCAACTGCAATAACACAATTAATCATGTCAAGATTATACCCCTATATAATAAAAAATATTAATCTGAATTATAAAATTCTTGCAGCATGTGTTGGTGATGAATTGCATGAAATGGGCATACGAATGCTGGCTGATTTTTTTGAGATGGAAGGCTGGGATACATATTATATTGGTGCAAATACTCCAGCAGATTCAATTATACAGAATTTAAAGTATAACAGAATTGATGTTCTGGCATTATCAGTTACCATGACTTTTCATATAAAAAAAGCAAAAACTTTGATAAAAAAAATTAGAGAAGAAGAGGATTTAGATAATTTGAAAATCCTGGTTGGAGGGTATCCCTTTAAAATAGCAGATGGATTATGGAAAAAAATCGGTGCTGATGGTTTTGGCAGAGATGCTGATGAAGCAATTACAATTACAAGAAGGTTTCTGGAGAATTAATTCATGAAACATAAAACTGTAATAATAATAAACACTTCTGGGAAAATATTACAGGTAGTAAAGGATGAAATTGGATTAAAGAAGAATTTTACAAAAACTGAGTTAATGGTAGATATAATAAAAAGAGAAAATCTCGATAAATTTAATAGATTTGTGGATATATTTAATAATAAATTAAGGTTGATTAACTGGAACTTTAGTTTAAAGAAAACAAGAGATAATTTAGTATATTTTTCAGGATATAAAATTGATAAAAATGAAATTCTTTTATTAATAACAGTGAATAAAATAAATAAAAACAAACTTCTTAAAGCTGATAATATGGATGCGAGTGATGAAATAGAAAAAACTTTTTCCGATGAAAATGATGAAAAGACGATTGGAAAATTAACCCGGTTAAATAATGAGTTGATTAATGTTAAAAGAGATCTGGATAAAAAGAATTATCAGATAAATCTTCAGAAAAATAAATTAAATGTAATTTTAAATAGTTTGAATGAAGGGGTTATAACATTTAACCGTCAAAAAGAAGTTACTTTTATTAATCATTTCGCCGAAAATCATTTTGGGAAAAAAGAAAAAATTATTGGGAAAAATATAACTGAACTAATACAAATTAAAAATGGAAAAGGAAATGAAATTATAAATAAATATAAAATGGTTGATCTGAATGATAAAAATGGTTTCAAGGAGTATGAAAACATTTTTTTCAATACTCCGGAATCTTCTAATGTTTTTGGTGATATAAATATAACTCCTCTCGTGGATGAAAATGAAATTATAAGTGGTGGTGTTTTAGTCTATAGAGATTTAAGAGAAAAAATGGAACAGAAACAAAAGATCAATTTGTTTAATAATGCATTAGAAAATATAACTGAAAGTCTTGTAATTACTGATGAGGATAACAGAATAATCTATATTAATAATTCTTTTATAAATAAATATAAATATGAAAAAAGTGATATTTTAGAGAAAAACTATTCAATTTTAGAATCGGAAAAAGATGAGGAAGAATTTTTTGATTTTGGTGAAGATATGATGGAGAAATATCATGTAGATAAAAATGGTAAAAAATTTCCAGTCATTATTTCTTTTGCGGAGATTAATGATGTTTTTACAGATATTAAATTCAAGGTTCATGTTATAAGAGATGTTACAGAAATTAAAAAAATGGAAATGAAATTAAAGAAAAAAGCTGGATATGATGAACTCACTGGAGTTTATAATAGAAGAGCAGGAATCGAATTTTTAAAAAAATATTTAAAGATTGCAGATAGAGAAGAATATTCATTAATTTTAATTTTTATAGATATTAATAATCTTAAAAAAGTTAATGATACAATGGGACATAAAACCGGAGATGAATTGATAAAAAATACATCAAGAATAATTGAAGAATCAATAAGAGCTTCTGATGTAATCTCCAGAATAGGAGGGGATGAATTTCTGGTAGTTCTGCCAAACTGTAATCTCACCGAAAAAAGAAAAGTAGAAAAACGAATTGAGAAAAAAATAAAGAAATTTAATGAAAATAATCAAAATTATGAAGTAAGTATCAGCAGGGGCGCTTCAGAGTATCAGCCCGGAAGTAACATGCAATATGATGAATTAATTCAAATTGCAGATGACAGGATGTACAAAAATAAAGAAAAATATTATAAAAATTGATAAAATAAACATATGTTTCTTCGCAATACAAAGTTTTTGTTTTACATAAAAAACTTGATTTTTCTACCATTTAACTGTATACTTAAGAAAATTTTAAAAGAGGGTGGTCTTTATGGATAAAAATTTAAAAGAAATTATGGAATATTTAAAAACGAAAAAAAGAAACAGGGAGTGGAAAGAAGAAATATTAAATATACAGAATTATATATCTTCAAAAGGTGCTGATAAAAATTTAAAGAAAGAAATTGATGAAGATATTATTGAAAGCATAAAAGAAGTTGACTTGCTGGATTTAGTTTATACAGATAATAATGCAGAATTGAATAAAAAAAATATGTTTTCTGATATTTCAGAATTTTATCGTGCTGGAATTGAGTATTCAAAAGATCGTGGAATTAAAAGTATAGCAACTATTGAAGCAGATAAAATATTGGCTAATTCACTATCTCTAATTGATAAATGTGAAGATATCAGAAACGATCTCTATATTTCTAATGATTTTAACTACAGGGTTTTCAAGCAAAAGTATGAGGATGATGAAACTGTAAATGTATATAAAATTGAAACTACCGAGGAAAATGATTTTGATGATGAAATTGATATTTATGATTATTTAATTAAAATCCACGACGTAGATCTTGTCATGGCTCATCCTGATAATGGAAGAAAATTTTTGAAAAACCCTGATAATAAAATTGTAAAAGAAAATAGAAAAGAAGTAATGGCGATTAATAATCTGCTTCAATCAATACCTGAAGGTTCGGAATTATCAATTATTGTTCCTACAGGATTTTTAACTTCTAAAGAATCTAAAACTCTTAGAGAAAAAATTATTCCTGTTGAAGGAAAAAGCGAATATAATGTAATCATAAACTATATTTTTAAACTGCCAAAATTTAAAGAGTATTCATCAATCAGTTTAGCAGCCTGTCATTTCGAAAAAATGAAAAATGTTCCCGGTAATTATAAATTAAAAATCGGTGAGGTTGATATTAAAAATTCTGCTATAAGAGAAAGATTTTATGAAGAAATTGATTCTTCTAAACTTTCTGGTGGAAAAAGATGGGGAATTGAAGAAAATCTCGATCGGGATTCATTTTGGGAAAAAATCGAAGAAATGGACACAAAAAAATTGGATGGAAATTCAATGCTCATAAGAGGAAAAGCAATATCAAAAAAATTTCTGGATGATAGTGGAAAACATATAGTTATCAATCTTTCAAATATATCCAAAGGTGTTCTTGAATACCATGAAGATACGGTATCGATAGCTAAAGAAAATAAACCCAAGAGTTTTATAAAATATGAGGTTAATAAAGGTGACGTTGTTGTAGCCTGCAGGGGTACTGTTTTTAAGAGTGCTTATATACCGGATTTTGATGATGACAAGGAAACAAAGATTTATTTGAAAGGAGACCAGAGAGATAAATTAAAGAAATATAAACTTTTAGCATCTGTTAATGTTATAATTGTGACACTGGATGAAAACAGCGGGATTCTTCCAAAATATTTAAATGTTTTATTTAATTTGCCTGCTGGACAGAAGCTGCTTGAAAGTATTCAGCGTGGAGATGTTATAAAAAATATTAATCCGAGTGATTTGGAAATGCTTAAAATACCAAATTACGGCATTGAA
>Ga0209947_1001091_pt1 | contig 16348 bp, 13 predicted proteins | sample SalPonR2_B_D2_MG_FD_185706 | JGI IMG/M metagenome (GOLD analysis project Ga0209947, IMG submission 185706) | Salt pond soil microbial communities from South San Francisco under conditions of wetland restoration - Salt Pond MetaG R2_B_D2_MG... ... | reverse complement strand
CCCTCCTTTGTAACCCGGCCATCAGGATTATTCACCCAGACCCGTGGTTTTGTGTCTCCACCTCTCGATGGATTTACCCTACTGGAGGAACAGAATAAATAAAAATGCCCCTTGCATTGAACAAGAAACAAAAGTTGAATCCTGTTCCTGCTTCGGCAGCCGGGCGACCATAATCATTTCTGATCTTAGGTCCCTTCAGCTTTGCGACCTCCATCTTTCAATGAAGTTAACCTTTTTCGTTCTTAGGAACTTTATATTTTTGTATTATCAATATATCATAGTTATCAAAAAATATCAATATGCCGAATTAATGTTTTTCTGTCAGGCTTTTGTAGGGGGCAACTTCCTCACAATAAGAAAAATATCTTTTAATTCTTTTTTGATGTTTATTCATCTTTATCTAAATTCATCTTAGAAATAACGAATAAACACAATATTGTGATTAAACCAGAGTTTTTAAGTAAACAAACTTTCCTTAACTTGTTTTTTTAAAAAGCTAACTCATTTTTTTTATGTTTCAAACCGTATATCTAAATATATTTACATTATTCCTTATAAAGATTAATATTTCCTTTTGTAAACTTTTTGAACCTCTTTTTATCCTCTAATTAAACAATTGATATTTTCTGTTATACTTATATTTACTTATGTATTATTTTTTTTATTTTCTATAAGCAAATATAATAAAAGTTATTGTACAAATTCCCAAATAAACAATCATAAAATATTTACCATTAAAATCAGAAACCTTATCGATACCTATCACATTCATGGCAATTATACCCAAAAGATATGTTGTAGGAATTAATACTAACACATACGGAGATAATTTCTCAGCCTTTTTACTGATCAGAATAAATAGAAATCCTGTAAGATAATTTGATATACCAAAAACTGCCAGTAAAAATAATTGATCCTGAGCAGCAAAAGATAGATTCAACCTTGCAATATTATTTGCAGCCCAATTAATATTAAAGGTATGCATATAACCTCTCAAAATATCTATTATTCCTATTATGAATAATACGATTGAAGGTAATCGATATACATTTCTGTTTTTTGACATATGGCCTTCACCCCTTTCTTTTAATATACATTTCCACTATTATGATAAGCTGTCATTATTTATTAATTATATATGACGCGTTGTCACTCATCAATATTATATTCTTTGTTCTTTAAATATTTTTTTGACATATCGTAAGGGTTCATTTATAATATATATCATAATGACACTTTGTCATTATGATATATATTAACTGAGGAGGGTCTAAAATACCTAAAGAATTATTTTTTAATATCAATCAAAAGAAAAGAAAAAAAATTATGCAGTCAGCCTTAAAAGAATTCTCAAATAGGATTTATACCGAGGCTTCAATAAATAAAATAGTTCAGAATGCTAATATTTCGAGAGGAAGTTTTTATCAATATTTTGAGGATAAACAAGATATATATTTTTATATAATTGATACTATATTTATCAAACAATCATACTCTTATATCAAAAAACTAGTTGCCGATAGCAATAATGACATTTATGATATTTTTAGAATGTTATTTAAATTTAACTTACAATTAATAACAGAAAGTGAGTACAGTAATTTTTTTAAAAACTTATTTTTGAGTTTAAACTATGATATTTCACGTCATCTAAACATTAATATTAATAAATTCAAAGAAGAATTATTACAAAAAATTTTAAATAATAGATACAGAATAATTCTTACAAAAAATGAAGATTATGCTCGGGAAATGATTAATATATTACAATTAATAAATAAAAATATGATTTCAAAAAAAATAGTAGAAAACATCGGCCAAAATAAAATTATGGAGTTGTATGATATAAGGATTAGAATTTTAAAAAACAATAATTGAGCATAATAAATAAGAACTATAATTGAATATATCTATAAATCAATATTACCCAAATTTTTAAGACTTTCTAAATAAAGCTGAACCGCAGTACTTAATACTTTTTCATCAAAATCAAAATTACTGCTATGGTGTCCTGCTTTAAGATCACTACCAAACATTAAATAACAGGCCTGACCACCCTGAGTTTGTACCTTTTCCATTAACAAACTAACATCTTCTGAACCTCCCAGGCTGTCCTCTTTTATTATATGTTTTATATCTTTAACGTTTTTAGCTGATTTTTTCACTATATCAATTAATTTTTGATCACTTTTGACAGCAGTTGCTTCTCCCACAATTTTTAGCTTTACTGAAACATTGAACATATCTTCAATACCGTTAAAAATATCCTTAACCTTCTTAAACAAATATGAAATTACTTCATCGTTTTCACCGCGTATTTCCATTTCAATTTCTGCATTTTCAGGGACTAGGTTTCTATAAGTACCTGCCTTCAATTTACCCACATTAAGCCGTGACATACCACTACCATGTTGAGTCAGGGAATATAATGCTGAAACAGCATTAACTGCTGCTAATAAAGCATTTTGTCCCTCTTGAGGTGCAGCTCCTGCATGGGAAGATTTACCCTTAATACTAATATCGAATTTTTTCGTATATAAAGAATTAGTAATCCCACATATTATCTGCCCTGTTGTATCTGATTTAAAACCAATATGACCAGATAAAAAATAATCAACCGCTTCTAATAAATCTGTATCTGCCATTGCCCTGGCTCCTCGCACACCTTCTTCAGCCGGTTGAAATATGAATATTACTTTACCCCGTAATCTATTTTGTAAAAAAAGTTTTTTTACACATTTAGCCAGGCCTAAGCCAATTGCTATATGTCCATCATGGCCACAGCTATGTACTGCATTAGGATTGATAGAATTAAAATTCTCTCTGTTTGGTCTGTGCTCATCTGAACAATCTTCCTGAGCACCAATAGCATCAATATCAAATCTTAAAGCCGTAGTTGGGCCTGGCTTATTAGAATTGATAATGGCGACAGCCCCCGTAAAACCATCTTTTATTTCATCTAAGAGTGTAGAATCAGCTCCCCATTTATAGGCCCTTTTCCTGGCTTTTTTAAACTCTAAGTCAGTGGGTAATCCCTGTCGTGAGGATTCTTTCAGAATCTGTTTTCCATATTTTAAATCATAAGCAAGATTATCTAAATACTTAATAATTTCTACTGTTGTATAAAGCTCTAACCAACCTCTTTCCGGATGTTTATGAAATTTTCGCCTTAGATTTATTAATTCTTTATTTTTAGAATTAACAATTTTATTTAATAAGTTCAACTTGGCTCTCCCTCCAGCAGATCAACTTTATTTTTTACTTAAAACTTTTAAATATCATGCATTGTTTTTTTATCTAAAAAACTTTGATGCCAGCTAAAAGCATCCTCTAAATTATGAGGGGTATGACCCCCTTTTCTTTTTGCTTTATTGTAATATTCTTTAAGCTTTTTTCTATAATTAGGATGTGCACAATTATTTATTATTTCAAGCGCCCTTTCTCTAGGAGATAGTCCCCTTAAATCTGCTTTCCCCTGTTCTGTAACTATCAGATCAACATCATGTTCAGTATGATCTGTATGGGAAACCATCGGTACTATTGTTGAAATATGACCATCTTTAGCAGTAGAAGGGGTAACAAAAATACTCAAATAAGCATTACGGGTAAAATCACCAGAACCCCCTATCCCATTAACCATATTTGTACCCATTAAATGTGTTGAATTTACATTACCATAAATATCAATTTCTAAAGCAGTATTGATAGCAATACTACCCAATCTACGAATAATCTCTGGACTATTACTAATCTCCTGAGGCCTTAATATTATCTTGTCTTTGTAGTAATCTATTTTTTCAATAAAATTTTGATAAGCTTCCGGTGAGAGGGTGATTGAAGTTCCCGATGCTATTTTAATCTTACCACAGTCGATCAAATCAAAAACGGCGTCCTGGATAACTTCTGAGTAAAAAGAAAGTTTGCCAAAAGAAGAGTTCTTAAGACCAGATAATACAGCATTGGCAATTGAACCCACCCCGGACTGAAGTGGTAATAAATTTTTAGGAAGATTATTTTTTTTAACTTCTTTACTAAAAAAATCGATAATATTATCTGCTATATATTGGCTTGTTTCGTTTTGAAAAACCGATAAACAGATATCATCTTTTTGATCAGTTATCACAATTGCTGCGATTTTATCATCTGCAACTTCTATATAATGATTACCTATTCTATCATGAACCTTATAAAGAGGAAGGGGTTTTCTATGTGGAGGATCTTCAGGTTGATAAATATCATGATATCCTTTTAGCTCAACTGGTTTATTCATATTAATTTCAACGATAATATTTTCGGCCTCTGATGCTAAAGTTGGTGAGATGCCAACAGAAGTAGTTGGTATTATATTCCCTTCTTTAGTTATTTGAGCAGCTTCAATAATAGCATAATCTATTGTACCGTAATAACCATATCTTATTTCTTGAGGAAAGTGACTGAGGTGTATATCTTTATAGGCAGTATAACCGCTGTTAATTCCCGTACGTAAATTAGCATCAGACTGATAGGGAAATCTTCTTTTAATAATACCTGCTTTTGCCAGTTGTCCATCTAATTCACAACCAACAGAGGCCCCTGTTAATAAAGTTATATTACAATCCTGACCCGAACTTTTGATTCTTTCAGCTAAAGCAGCGGGAACAGCTTTGGGATATCCCGAAGGAGTGAAACCGCTACAACCTATCGTCATCGAATCCTTTATTAAATCTGCCGCTTGATCTGCTGTACAGATTTTTTTGTTTAAACTCTTATCTCTAACTCTATTGTCCATTAATTTCATCTCCCAATCAATAAAAAGTTGTTATACTTTTAACTAGAAGAATTATAAATTAAGATGTGATAATCAAATACAGATTTATATTAAAATAAGTTTAAATCATTATTAGAGAGGATTACCTTTTAAAGACAACAGTAAATCTACCGCTAATTTAAATCTAGACTCAATTGTATCTAATTCTAAATATTCATCTACACTATGGGCTTCACCACCGGCTGGTCCCAAGCCATCAATAGATGGTACACCTTGATTAGCAGTAAAGTTAGCATCTGAGCCACCACCGGTTGCCTGCCAGTTTATATTCATGCCATGTTTTTGAGCTATCTTATCAACCCTCTCCCATAATCTCATAGTTTTTTGAGAGGGATTCATAACAGGCCTCATTCCCCGGTGTACAACTTCTGTCTTAATACCATCTACAAAAGGGTTGTTTTGAAGTTCCTCGAGCTTATCTTCAACCTTTTTTCTCTCTTCTTTACTTTTGAACCTAAGATCAAGGCTGGCGGTTGCTTCTGCAGGTATAACATTAGAAGCAGTTCCACCTTCTATTAAATTAAGACTTACACTTGTACCTATCTCATAATTATTAAGTTTATCTAATTCTAGTATCCAGTTACCCAACTCCACAACTGCATTGATTCCTTTTTCAGGTTCAACACCTGCATGGGCTGCCCTGCCTATAAACTTCAGATTATAGCCTGAAATACCTTTGCGTTCCAGGACACAATCCCCATTGGCTCGACCAGGTTCAAAGACAAGGCTAACTTTACTATTTTCAGCCTTTTTCTTTATCAAAGTTCTGGAATTTTTAGAACCTATCTCTTCATCACCATTTAAAACTACACATATAGATAAAGGATCTTCAGTAACTTCACTCTCTACAGCTTTGATTATATAATATATCAATAGCAAACCTGATTTCATATCAATCACACCAGGTCCATAGGCCCTTCTACCTTTAATAGAAAAAGGCCTTTCTGCAGCTGTTCCTTTAGGAAAAACCGTATCCATATGCCCAATGAGCAGTACATCATATTCTTTTAAATTTGTATTGGTGATCTCAAGACTGCAGCCTGTATCTGAATCATTGCCAACAAAGTGCTTCTTAACCTTAAAATCTATATTTTTATATTTCTCTTCAAAAAAATCGGCTACCCTGCTAATTCCTTTAATATCATTACTTCCACTATCTATGTTGACTATTGTTTCAAGATCAGATAAATACTCATCTAAATCAAATTTCATCGAAATTCCTCCTCATCAAATATGCTTATATATAAATTGAGAAACAACTTTAAAAACCTTATATAAAGACTTCATGTCTCTTTTAAATCTCTATAAGAATTACCTTATATTATTAAACTCATTATTAATCGCTTCTCTTAATTCTGGTTTTGTTAAAATATCATAACCGGTCATAGCTAAACCCTTGGCTGCCTTTATTATTACTTCTTCAGCCCGGGGTGCTATGGCAGCCTCTGCAAATTTTTCTGTATGGGCTGGAACATTCTCTTCAACGATCTTTAAATAGGAGTGAATGGCTGGCAGTTTTATTGTAACATTACCGATATCTGATGATCCCAGGTTCATATCTGGATCAGGATAGTTCATTTTTTCATGTAATTTTTCCATATTCGTTTTGAATTGTTCTGCCATCTTCATGTTGGGGTATCTCTCTGCATAAATAATACCCTCTTTGACCTCAGGTACTGCTCCTGTGAGGATACGAGCAGCTTCAGTTACGGTGATAATCTTTTTTATTACCTCCTCTAAATCATCACGAGTAGTTGCTCTTACAGTAAATTCAGCGGCTGCAAAATCCGGAATAATATTGGAAGCCTCGCCTCCCTCTGTAATAATCCCATTTACCCGAGTATTTTTAGCAAAATCGGAACGCAAGGTATCAATACCTCTAAAAACTTCTAACAAAGCCTTCAGGGCATTTATACCATCCCCTGGATTTGATGAATGAGCTGCTTTCCCCTTAAATTCAATTACTAGCTTGCTAGCTGCTAATCCTCCCCGTCCAATTAAATTAATAGAACCGGGATGAATCATAAGGGCATAATCTACATCCTCAAATTCACCCTCTTCTAAGAGGATAATTTTTCCTCCTCCCCCTTCTTCAGCTGGTGTACCAAGCAGTATAACCTCTCCTGCTATGTCCTTAATCATCTTACTTAAACCGATAGCTGCCCCGACAGCACTGGTTGCTATAATATTATGTCCGCAGGCATGACCCTTACCGCGGAGAGCATCATACTCAGCTAAAAATGCAACCCGTGGACCAGGCTTTTTGCCTTTAAAACTCGCCTTAAAGGCTGTCTCTAATCCACCGGAGTTATCCTCTATCTTAAAACCATGTTCTTTCAATATTTCTTTCAACCATTTCACTGCCTTAAATTCTTCAAAACACAGTTCAGGATTAGAATGAATATCATTACTCAATTTAATTAAATCAGCTTTAATTTTATCAATGCTTTTCTGAATATTATCTTTGTAATTATCCATTTTTCACTTCCCATTTCTAATATTAATCATATTTTAGTTTATTATTTGTATATTTATCATCTATCATAAAAGATGACAGGCCACCATATGATCTTCTTCTAACTCAACTAATTCAGGCCTTTCTTCTTCACATATTGGCATCCTGTAAGGACACCTACTGTGAAAACAGCAGCCCTGTGGTAAATTAACGGGATCAGGAACCTGCCCTTCTAACTCAATTATTTCATCAAGATTGGCTCCATCAATGGTTGGAACTGCAGAAAATAGTGCCTTTGTATAAGGATGTTGAGGATTACTAAATATTTTTTTCTTATTCCCTTTTTCCACCAAAAAACCCAAATACATAACTCCCAACCTATCACTTATATGTTTTACAACAGACAGGTCATGAGCAATGAAAAGATAGGAAAAATTAAATTCTTCTTTTAAATCCATCAAAATATTTAAGATTTGGGCTTGGATGGAAACATCCAGAGCTGAAACCGGTTCATCGGCAATAATAAATTCTGGTTCAACAGCTAAAGAACGGGCAATTCCTATTCTCTGTCTTTGACCTCCGCTAAATTGATGGGGAAATCTGTAGGCATGTTCGCGCCGTAACCCTACTTTTTCAATAATATCAAGCATTTTTGCATAGGCTTCTTTCCGGCCAGACACAATATTATGAAACAACATCGGTTCCATAATGATATCCTGTAACCTCTGTCTAGGATTTAAAGAAGCATAAGGATCCTGAAATATCATCTGAATATTTCTTCTAACTGGTAACATTTCCTTATAGTTATAGTTACTGATATCTTCCCCATTAAATATTATTTTCCCAGAGGCTGGTTCATATAGCTTAATAATTGTTTTAGCGGTAGTTGATTTACCACAACCGCTTTCACCGACCAGTCCAAAAACCTCACCTTTTTTTATGGAAAAATCAACACCATTAACTGCTTTTACCATTTTATTTACAAAGCTAAGTTTACCGTTTTTGAATTTTATTTTATCAAGAAAGTCTGAGTGTAGGTCAAATTTTTGTTTTAAATTTTTAACCTTTAATAAATTATTCATGGCTATCCCTCCCTGCTCAGAGGATAGTGACAGGAAACCCTGTGACCCTCATGAATTTCTCTTATTTTTGGCTCTTCTTGCAAACAGCGCTCCTGACAATAATCACAGCGTGGAGAATAGTTACACCCTTCTGGTAATTCAAACATGTTGGGTACCATACCTTCTATTTGGGATAAGCGCTTCTTTTGATCATCCAATCTGGGTATCGAGTTCAATAAACCGTAAGTATATGGATGAATTGGTTGATGGATTAAATCATCAATTTTACCTGTCTCCATAACCTGTCCACAGTACAATACTATCGCCCTATCGACCATTTCAGCCACAACTGCTAGATCATGGGTAATTAAAAGCAGAGAAGTATTTTTTTCCTTTACAAGCTTTTTCATCAGTCTTAATATTTGGGCCTGTATTGTTACATCTAGAGCTGTTGTCGGTTCATCAGCTATTATTAATTCTGGCTCTGCAGCTAAAGCTGCTGCTATTATAGCCCTCTGTCTCATACCGCCGCTAAATTGATGAGGGTAACTTTTAAGGCGTGCTTCTGGTTGAGGAATACCGACATCATCAAGTAGATTAATACAGCGCTGTTTGCGCTGTTTCGCATTCATATCAGTATGAAGTTTTAATACCTCTTCTATTTGCTGTTGTATTGTATATAACGGGTTCAATGAAGTCATGGGATCTTGAAAAATCATAGAAATCTTACTACCCCTGATTTCCTTCATCTCTCTCTCACTTTTATTAACCAGATTCTCACCATTAAATATAATTTCTCCATTTTCTATTTTCCCGGGATCTTCTATCAATTTCAAAATGGAAAAGCCTGTTACAGATTTTCCTCCTCCTGATTCTCCTACAATTCCCAGAATCTCTCCTTTGTTGAGTTTAAAACTAACACCATCCACTGCCTTTACAATTCCTTTGAATGTATGAAAGTGTGTTTTTAGGTCTTTTACTTCTAATAATTTTTCTACCATCTAATTCACCTCAATCTATTTTAACCTGGGATTTAATTCATCTCTCAGAAAGTCACCCAGCATATTAATTCCAAAAACTAACAACATGATAAATAATCCGGGAAAAGTTGATGCCCACCATAAACCACTAAATAAGACATCAAAACCATTTTTAACTAAAAGACCGAGTGAAGGCCTGGTTACTGGTACACCTACCCCCAAAAAGCTCAAGGTGGCTTCAGTTAAAATAAAGGTACCAACCTGGATAGTTGCAATTACGATCATAGAGGTCATAACATTAGGAAAAATATGCCTGGTAATTATTTTTCGGCTGGGTAATCCAATCACTTTTCCAGCTTCCACATATTCCTTTTTTTTCTCAGAAAGTGTGGCTCCTCTAACAGTACGCGCATATATGACCCATCCAACCAGGGTTAGAGCAATCAATAAGTTATCTATACCACGTCCTGCAATAGACATAATAAAAAGAGCAATTAGAGTTGCCGGAAAGGATAACTGTATATCAGCAATTCTCATAATAAAGGAGTCTATTATGCCGCCGAAATAACCTGCAGCCAAGCCAAGTACTGTACCAATAAAAGCTGATAATATCATACCAGTTAAACCGATAAATAAAGAAATTCTGCTTCCATAAACAACACTGCTTAATATATCCCTGCCCTGTGAATCAGTTCCGAGGGGGAACTTCAATTCTCCTCCATCTACCCAGGCAGGTGGTTTATAGGCATCCATTAGCTGTATTTCACTTAAATTATAGGGGTTTTGTGTAACCAACAAGGGACCAATAGTTGCCATCAATAAAAATATTATAATTATTATAGTTCCAATAATTGCCGGTATATTCCGCTTATAATTAAAGAAAAATTCCGATTCCATAAATTCTTTTAATCTATTTTTCTTTTTAATCTCTATATCTTTGTCTATTTTATTTGTTTCAGCCATTAATATCACCTCAAATCAATACGAGGGTCTATACTCGTATACACAATATCTACAATAAAATTTAGTAAAACAAATATAAAAGCAACAATCATTAAATAAGCAACCATAACCGGTCTATCAGACCTGTTGATAGAATCTATCAACAATTTACCCATACCAGGCCAGGAAAATATGGTCTCCGTTACAGTTGCAAAAGCAATTATTTTACCAATTTGAATACCAAAAACGGTAATAACAGGAATAAGTGCATTTTTTAAAGCATGTTGAAATAATAAAGAATTCTGCAGTACTCCTTTAGAACGAGCAAACTTTATATAATCTTGTTTCATAACTTCCATCATACCAGCTCTTGTCAATCTTAAAAGAATAGCTAAACTCTGAATTGAAAGCATCACAGCCGGTAGTATAATATGTTTAAATCCATCAGCGGTAAATATACTTATCCTCATACCTAAAAAGTTGACTACCTCACCTCTACCTGAGGAGGGCATCACCCTAAAATGAACCGCAAAAACAAATATTAACATCATCCCCACCCAGAAGTTAGGTAGTGAAATACCGAGGAGAGAACCAAGCATAATGGTTTTACTGCTCTTCTTATTAGGAAAGGCACCTGCAAAAACACCAAGTGGTATAGCTACAATAATCGAGAGCAAAACTGAGACAAATACAAGTTCTAAGGTTGCTGGCATTCTCTCTATTATTAACTTTATGGCAGATTGCTTAAAAACATAGGACTTACCAAAATCCCCTCTCAATATATTCTTAACAAAAATGAAGTACTGAGTTATTAAAGGTTTATCCAATCCCAGTTCCATTCTAGCCCTATCTATTTGAGCCTGAGTGGCATCCGGGGTAACCATCATTAACACCGGATCACCAGTGAAACTCATCACAAAAAATACAATAATTGATACAACAAATAATACTAAGATCATTTGATATACACGTTTTGTAACATATTTGAACATTTACCCTATCCTCCCTTCTTGAATCTCATAGGAGGCGGGATCACTCCGCCGTCCTTGCCCAATCTTCTTTTAAATTGTAGTTAAATAAATGTCTTTTAAATATCATTATATAAATTTATAATGATTAAACAACTTACTATAAAATTAAGAATTTATGGCGATATATATATAACTATTATTATAAGTTCAGCAAAACTAATAAATAATGAGCTAAAATTAAAAGAGGGAGGTTGCCCTCCCCCATTGATTAGTCTATTTATTGATACTCATTTCAAAAGCAAATACAGAATTATCAACTCGGGGTGTAAATTCAACAAATGATTTTTTAGCCAATAGATCTTCTTGATAATATAATGGGATTAGAGCTAGATCATCAAAAGCAATCTGGGTGGCTTCCTGTAAATGTTGATCTCTTTCTTTAAGAGAAGCAGTATTATTGGAAGCAATAACTGCCTGATCAAAATCATCATTTGTATAATGACCTCTATTAGAGCCACCTAATCCTTCATATTTATCTCTGGTTACCAAAAATACTTCATACATTCTACCACTGTCACCTGTAGTTGCAGACCATCCAGACATGACAAGACTTGATTTGTCACCTGGTCTGACATAATCAAAGAAGACAGATTTAGGCATTAGATTAAGTTCAACATTAATACCTATTTTGGAAAGCTGACTTGCAATAGCCTGGGCTACTTCAGCATCATTTACATATCTATCATTTGGTGCATCCAGGGTAACAGTAAATCCATCTGGATAACCTGCTTCTGCTAATAGTTCTTTTGCTTTCTCGGGATCATGGTGATATCTTTCTATACCATCTACATAGCCTAAGAGGGTAGAAGGCACATATTGATCAGCGGGATATGCATGACCATTCATCGTAAATTCAACAATCTCATCCACATTAATACCGTAATAAATAGCCTGCCTTACTCGAAGATCCTGCATTGGATTACTTTCTAAATCTATCGTAGGTGACTTTTCTCTCCAGCCATCAACATGAAGATATATTAATCTTAAACTCGGTTTTTCAATTAGAGTTAAATCATCATTGCTGGCAATTCTTTCTGCATCCCTAACAGATACATCATTAATAAAGTCAACATCTCCACTTAAAAGAGCAGCTGTTCTGGTTGCATTATTTGTTATAGGTCTAAAAGTAACCTTTTTAATTTCAGGCGCTCCATTCCAGTAATCTTCATTAGATACCATAGTTATATGATCTGATTTAATCCATTCTACAAGTTCGTAAGGACCTGTACCGACCGGTTCCATGTTTAACTTTTCGTCGCCAACTTTTTCTGCATAATCTTCATCTACAATCATTATTTTTTGTAAATCTCTGAGTAATACAGCATAGGGTTTAACTGTTTCTATTTTTAATGTATAATCATCTACTACCGTAACTTCTTCTATATTTGCTACATGGCTTGCAATAATAGTATCTCTAATCCTATCAACTGAATACTTGAAGTCGGAAGCTGTAAATTCATTACCATTATGAAATTTCACTCCCTCTTCTAAATAAAATACCCATTCAGTATCACTATTTCTTTCCCAGCTTTTTGCTAAAGACGGAACAATTTCCATATCAGCTGTATGGTTAACTAGGGAATCATATATGTGTTTACATAACATATTTGTAGTAGTCTCATTTTGTTGATGGGGATCAAGATAAAGGGCATCATTAGCAAGACCAACCACCAACTCATCATCTTGGGCAAAAACATATGAACCTACTGCGATAGTCAATAAAAGTGTGATAACAACTATAATTAATCCTTTTTTATACATCTCTACTTTCCTCCTCGTTTTTTATATCAATCTTTTAGATATAGTAAATTAATATTTAGTTAAATCAATTACTTGCTTCTCTTAACTCTCATGAACAATTTGGTCGGTCATACTTTCCTTATTTACTCATCACTTTCTAATTGTTTTAGCAGTTTTCAATCAGCAGTTTAAATACCTTTAACTGCCTGGGGTATTTATCTGCCATCATCTCTGGATGCCATTGTACTGCCATTAAAAATGGATAATCCTTATGTTCTATTAACTCTATAACACCTCCTTTGGCACTTCCCAATTCCTGAAGACCCTCCCCTAAATCATTAATAGCCTGATGGTGAAAACTATTGACCAGCAGCTCTTCATTTTTCATTACTGAATAAAGTTTACTATCAGTAGATATTTTTAAAGGGTGACAGGGACTATATTTGGGCAGCATCTTACAAAAATGTTCCTGAATAGTTAAATCATTTTCACCTATATCCTGATATAGACTGCCGCCAAAAAAAACATTAATCAATTGAAACCCCCGACAGATCCCTAGGACTGGCTTTCTCTGTGCAAGAATTTCACTTAATAATCTCAGCTCAAATCTATCTCTTTCCGGGTTAATCTGTTTTAAACTGCTCTTAATTGGAGCATTAAAATTCATGGGGTTAACATCAGTTCCTCCAGCCAGGATAAATCCATCCATCTCTTTTACAATTTCATTTATATATTCTACTTCATCTATTAAGGGAATGGGTAAGGGCAATCCGCCTGCTTTCAAAACAGATCTCGAATAGTCCATGGTTGAAACCATTAAATCCTGTCCAGGTAATCCCCTAATTTGTGGTCTATTTAACTCTTCTTTTTTAACAAAATATGATGTAATACCAATCTTTGGTCTCATTAATAATCCCCCATCTGCTCTAAAAGTTTGTCAATAAAATTAAAAAATAAAGCTGCTAAAATAATATTAACCGCTTTTTAATAAACTTCTTATTCTAGTTATAATAAGATGTTTAAAATATTTAAACTTAAATTAAATAAGTTTAAATAGATCATATTCCAATAAGTAAAAAGTTTTAGTGGATAATCAATACATCGGATAAAACAAATTTAGAGCTTAAAATAAAAAAGTCCTTATTATTTATATATGCAGATTTCATTCCAATTGGATTATGGTATCGAATAATTTTTATTTTTTTAACTTTACCGTCAAATCAGTGATTACAGAAATTATTATTATTGAGATTATTAATTGATTATAATTTTACAAATAAATTTTTACTGATATTGTAATATAAGGGTTAAAAGGTAAGACCTTTGCAACCTTTTAACCCTTTTTTACTGTATTCAATAGCTCTTCACCCAGCTCTGTGATCTGGGTTCCACTGCGCCCTCTCTGCCTGGTAACCAAACCATATTCTTGTAAGTCTTTTAGTATTTTTCTGACCTCCTGTTCACTCAAAAATACATCCTGTTGTTGGGCACTCCGAGCAATACTTCTTCTTCCTGCCCTTTTTTTATTATCAAATCTCTTTTGCAACTCGATTAAAACAAAAATATACTTATCAAATTGCTCTTGGGCTGTTTGTTTTAAATTTTTAAGTAATTCATTTTTTTCTTCTACTTGATATAGATTACTCTTTTGTTCATTTAAGGTAAAAGGAAGATCATCAATTCTAATGATATCTTTTCTTAAGTTGGTCAGATACTCAATATAATTTCTCAGTTCTCTAATGTTTCCTTCCCAATTATGGTTAAAAAAAGTTTCTATAACCAGGGATGAAAGTTTAAAGTTTGTATTAAATTCCTTTTTAAACTGCTCTATTAATAAAGGAATATCTTTTTTTCTTTCACGTAGAGGCGGGATTCTCAGTGGTAATATATTTAAGCGGTAATATAAATCCTGCCTAAATTTCTTCTCTTTAACCAATTTATGGAGATCTCGGTTGGAGGCAGCTATGATCCTTAAATCTATATTGATGATCCGGTCACCACCTATCCGCATAACCTCCCGTTCTTCAAGCACCCGCAATAAACGGCTTTGTAGCGGCATAGGCATCTCTCCGATTTCATCGAGTAGTAAGGTGCCTTTATGTGCTAATTCAAATAAACCGGCCTTACCTTCTTTTTTAGCTCCCGTAAAAGCCCCTTCTGCATACCCAAAAAGCTCACTTTCCAGCAAACTGGCCGGTAATGCAGCACAGTTAATCGCCACAAATTGATAATTTTTTCTATTGGAATTATTATGAATTGCCTGGGCAAAAAGTTCTTTACCGGTTCCACTTTCACCGGTTAATAAGATAGTAGAATTCGAACTGGCCATTCTCTGAGCAATCTGTTTGCTTTTTAGCAACTTATCACTTTTACCGGTTATATCAGAAAAATTATACTTTGCAACATGTCCTTTGTTGATTAAACGAGCCCTTAGACTGTGCTGTTTTTTCTCTGTATCACTAAATTTTTTAACAATAGCTGTTGCACCATAGATCGTATCATTATTTATTATTGGATTTACAGTCAATATTATATCCCAACCATCGATCTTGACCAATTTATCTTTAATAGATTGCGAATTATTTAATACTTCTTTAAAAGGAATCCTGCTAAAAACTTCTTCAGCTTCTCTATCAACTACATCTGATCTACCAATCTCGAACATCTCTAAAGCTTTTTCATTGATAAAATTAACCGTACCAAGCATATTTACACTTATTATACCAACATCAAGTAAATCTGAGATCATATCAAACTGGCTTTCCAATCGGTTGGTTTTGCCTATCATCTTCTCTAGCCCAAAGCTAATCGGTTCACTTCTTTTTATATAATCTTTAACTTGTTTGGAAGTGGCAAAATTATTCATATCAAATTTATGTATTATATCCAAAATTGTACTAATATCAATTACCCTATCACCAATATCTAATACTTTATCTACAAATTCAGGTACGTGCTTTTTCTCCCCCGGTGTAATAGCGAAAGTAAGTTTTGGCCATTCATCCATATCAGGAGAGGCAGGGGTTAACTTTACATGTCTGACACCCAGCTGATAGATGAGAGATATCGTATCGATCGCCATATTGGCATTCACATTAACCAACATCGCCTCTGTATCAGGCCCAACTTGCATGAGTTTATTAAAACCCGTTTTAGTTAAAGTACGGTTAATAACTAACATTTCATGTTCACCTTTTATAATACTGCGAGCCTTTGCAAAAACAGAGCGATCCGGTACTAAGAAGAGATCGGCTTCTAAACTGCTTTTCTTTTTATCACAGGTATAATAGTAGTTATCAAGTTCAATATCATCTGCAAAGATTGCTTTTAAT
>Ga0209947_1001086_pt1 | contig 16373 bp, 16 predicted proteins | sample SalPonR2_B_D2_MG_FD_185706 | JGI IMG/M metagenome (GOLD analysis project Ga0209947, IMG submission 185706) | Salt pond soil microbial communities from South San Francisco under conditions of wetland restoration - Salt Pond MetaG R2_B_D2_MG... ... | reverse complement strand
CTTTAAAAACACTTTGTGTCACTTATTATTGATGTTAAATACTATGAACTAATCTATCTGTCGGTTTCAGCTACTACTAATTTCGAACTGATGTTAATGTTGTAAATTTTGGGGTAATCCGGTAAATTAAAACCCTGTTCCTAGATAGATTATAAATTAATCAAACGTCATTTTGCAGATGAAATCTTATATTTGATACCCCACCTATAAAAAATGCTTTGGACATGAAAAATGGAATACAGAAAAGAGTATCGAAGTATCCAGTTCAGGGTCATATTTTCTCATCATGCTCACGTTAAAGCAAGATTAGCATTCGCCGCGCAACCGTATGAGCTTTTGGATGGGGGAGGTCTGAGTAAGGAACCGTCAACCTATTTGGTGTTTGGTAGTATAGAAAAGGGAGGTCATTTAAAAATTGGTTTCAGGGATTTCCAGTTTGAAATGACCGAAGAGTTACACGATCGGTTGGGAGCTCTATACCGTATAGTACAACAGGAATATCATAATCATATAGTAAAGATTACTTAGACAATCGCTGAGGTTTTATATATTATCAAAGTAGCACGTATTAACCTGTTTAATCTTTTTTGCTATCTCATGCCGATTCTCAATAAAGTTTATAAAAGTGCCGGTTAGAACTAATTTACTTGTGATTTTGGATGTATCTTTTCTTGTTCCTGCGGCAGTAGGAAAGCCCTCCAACTTCAAGATTTCCCGAGCGGGTACGCTGCACTGACCAGCGCATGGAGGTCAAAAAAAGGCCCTCTATGCATTTATCTTGCCAAGGCGCAATTTATTCTCACAATGATAGTTTAAAATATTGGAGTTCAAATCTTTATCTTTACTCAAATTACCAATCCTAAATTTCAATGAGACTAACAGCTATATTTTATTTAACTCTTCCTCTATTGTTGCTGTCATCCTGCAATAATAATGATGACGCTATTTCCATTGATGATAGAAACGAAGCCCTTTTCGGACAATGGGAGTACGAAGCCATCATTTCCGATACAGCAGTAGATATCAATGGCGACGGAACGGCCAATATCGACCTATACAACACTAACGAAATTCGCCAATGCCTAAAGGATAATATTACTGCTTTCGCTTTCTCAGGAGAAGGAAATAAGAATTCCTACTTCATAAATGAGAGCGGACTAACCTGTGGGGAGGTAGATGCTTTTAGTAATGTAGAAGAAGATCAATACGAACTCATTAACAATAAAACCCTTCGTTTCGACAATAGGAACGATATGACCATCATCGAGTTCACTAGTAGCCGACTTGTACTTCAACAGGCCGATGTGCTGGACAATATCGAGGTGGTGATTTCTTATACATTTAAAAGAAATTGAAAAAGCCTCATTTAATTTAAACTCTAATAATAAGCCCTAAAGTTGGCTCACTCCACTGCCCATTACTATCTCGCACCCGGACCTCGTAATTTTGGTCTTGGTATTTAAGTGTTCCCTCACTAGGTTCTTCTTCCAATTCAAAATATCGATTCACACCGCTACCCTTAGCATCGTTATAATTAAATAATCTAGTCTCAAACAAACCTGTAAACCTATTTCGTATTTTAACTTCCACCTGTTCAATAGTTGCCCCGTTATATGCCTCGGAACAATTAGTGGAAAAACAGGTATAGATTCGCACCTCGTAATCGCATCCATTCAAACCTCCACAATTGATATTATGTTTTTCCCCTTTTGCGACGGCATTGGGCCTTTTCAACATGGTCACGAATTCACTTACGGTTCGGGACTGCCCTGTGGAGTTTTCAACCAGGAAATCAATGGTGAAATTATCCTCGGTCTCTGGAAGAAAGGCCATCAATGCACTCCCGTAATCCAAGGGGATATTATCACCTTCTCGATAGGTAATACTTTTGTAGCGCATAGTTCCCGCACTTGCCCCAACAAAAGAAAAGCTCATCGTGTAATCAACCGCTGGCTCATGTTCTACCACTGCATTCGTAATGGCTATAAAATCAAAATTGACCCCAATGTATTTGTCCTGAGAGGACTGACTGACGGTTAGCGAAAATGGCTCTTGGTAGGTTTCAATAACAATAGTAAAGCTTTGTGTTTTGGTTACCTCCGATGAAGATCGGACGGTAAAGACCACATCGTGGATACCTGCGGAGATACCGGTATAGGTTCCGATAAACTGACCAACCGGAACACTGAAGGTCTCACCCGGACTATAAGTCGCACCCTCGTACTTAAAACTCCCATTGTTGCTACCTGAAGAGAAATACATTTCATAGTTATCCCCTCCGACACCGATTTCGGCAATGTTAAAATTAGTGGTTATGGGCACTTCTGTATTGGCCGAGAATTCTGTTGCTGATGCCACAAAATTATAATCCTTAGCAGCAACCTGTAAAGAAATGGTGACATCCTTCTCTAGACCTGTGTCGTTCTCTGCGGTAAAAACGAGGGATACAGGGGTGTCGTCCGTTCCCTCGGCACTCCAGCTAAAGTTTCCTTTGGGTACATCATAAACGGTTCCAGGACTGACAGCAGTACCATTGGCATCGCGAATTATCGCGTTTCCGTTCAGACTAAAGCGAATCTTGTAATTAGATGCACCAATACTTTCGGTAATATTGAAATTTAGCGGTGTTGTTTCCCCAACGGATATATCGGTATTCGTTGCACCGCCCGTAAATGAGAAGTCCACTTGATCAAAAGTAATGGTAGTGTTGGCAGTTCGGGTAACATCCGATTCGGATTTTACACTAAGCACTATATTATGCTGTCCCGGTTCCAATCCTTTGTAGGCAATATTGTTGACCCCGGCACCCAATGGAAACTGTTCGCCTGGCCCGTAAGTTATGCCGTTAATTGATATAGAACCGTTTTGACTAGAGGAAAAGAAAGCCGTGTAGCTTTCGTTAGCTCCTTCGGGCACTTCGTCTATATCTACGATGACGCCTACCGGAAAATTGGAAAATTCCGTCGCCTTCGAAGGAGTCATATTGACAGTGAAATCATTGTTCCCAACTGCTAAAATCACTTTTTCTTCCAAAATCTGGCCGTTGCTATCACGCAGAAGAAAGGTGATTTCATACGTTCCGGCCTGTTCGGCAATAAAGTCATAAGCGAAACTTCCAGGATTTATAGAGAAGTAACGACTCTGGGTAATCTCGGAGTTGCTATTGTACAACGCTGCGCTGCCACCAGAAACAAAATAGTTGAGTTCATAGGATGCCCCATCATACTCTCCTTTTTCGATAAGGCTCAATGCGACCGTGCCCCGTTGGCCAACCAATACCTCGCTGCTGTTGGCGGAAGCATTAAACTCCAACTCCAGTTCTTCGGTGTCCAAATCAATTTCGACCGGTCCTACCGCTTGCCCGTAGTTGTCCGTAATCAAGAAACTGATGCCATGTGTTCCAAATGTTTCAGGCGTATAAAAAAGAGAAAAATTCCCCAAATCTACCGGATAATCTGTGTTGTTCGTAATCGTATTTCCATTGATTCCGGTTACCTTACCGTTTCCTTCTTCCAAGTTATAGGTCAGGAAGTACTCAATATTATCGGTATTACCGCTGGATTTGATATTGAAGTTAAGCTGGGTACGTTGGTTCATAAAAACTTGATTGCTTTCGGCATTGCCGCTGAAGGTAAACGGAATATTGGCCACTTCGATTTCTACACTATCCCTTTTCATCTGACCGTTACTATCGCGGACGTCAAAATAGATCTTACGCTGTCCCAATTGATCGTCCTCGAAGGTAAAGTTGTAGTTTCCGGGTGCTATATCGCGAAAAGTTCCGGCATCCATGACCCCACCGTTTTGGTCGCGTACGGTTCCTGCCCCTTGGCTATCCGCCGAAAAAGAATGGCTTATGTCATACGTGACTTCACTTTCCTCATCCTGTGTCCGCATATCGATATTCACGGCCAAATTGGAATCCAGTTCGACTTGAGTGGAAGCGGCTGTTGCCCTGAACGTAAAATTGACATTGCCGATATTCAAAATGAGTTCGTTTGAAATAGTCGCCCCATCGGGAGCCTTAGCAGTTACAGTTAATACCTGCTCTCCCAGTGTTTCGGGAAGATATCCAAATTCGGTTACACCCTTAGGCAATTTAAAAGGCTCTCCCGCTTCATAGGTAACATCATCCAAAAATAGTTTACCCGAGCCGTTCTCCAATTGGTAAGTTATCTCGAAATCTTGACTCTTGTCGCTATCCGGAGATGCCGTGTCCTTATCCCTCAGCAAGGTAACCGTCACAGGGTTTTGACTGTTTACAATGAAATTGTCGGTACCCTTTCCGAGAAGAAAACCAAAACTTGCATAGTCTACATCGTAAAACAATTCTAGCTCTTTCACCATTTTATTGGAATCCCAGGCCAGGATTTTCACCTTATGCATTCCCGTATCGATGGGCATATAGCGATAGGATAGATTGAAATCATGGATTGTTATCGTATCATTGGCACGAACAGTGTCGTTTTCGGTTCCTATATAATATCCTTTTCCGTCGAGGTTATGGTATTTCATAAAATAGGTAACATTGGAAACCATCCGTTCGGGTTCCAATATGAAATCCGTTTTTGTCGCTTCGAATACGAATCCATTTTCTTCGTTGGTGCCTTCAAAGGTAAAGTCGAAGGAATCTTGTACGATATCCTCAAAGTCCTTGCTACAGGCCAATATCAATGCTAAACATAGCGTTGTTACCGCGAATATCCGTTGTGGGGCATTTAGTTTCATACGATCGTTTTTAGAACAAAAAATAACGTAGGCCGACTCCGGCATACGGATAAAAATTCCCCACATCGGAATTGATATGGTAGTACTCGTTCGCTTTAACGAGCAGGGAAAAATCATTGCTGATTCCAATTTCCGCTTCTGCCCCGACATAGAGACCATAAACAAACTGGCTCTTTGCGTTGATCAAGGCTCCACTTGGGAGTTCATTGCTGCCATTGTTGATGACCTCATACCCAAAGAGCCCGCCCCCGCCTAGAAAGAGGCTGAAATTCCTTTTTCGTGGTGCTACAAAGACGCGATAGTAAAGCCCGGGCTGAATAGTGAAAATGTTGTACGGTATATCCTGGGTACCTTTGTCCTCGGCAATAGCGGCCAATACACTGAGCTGAAAATAGCGGTAACGGTCAGGATGAAAGTTGAAGGTACCCATGATGCCATAGCCATCTTCGACATAGCCACCGCTCAAACCCACCGATGAAGCAAGATTGCCCCGCAGTTGGCAAAAGCAGTAAGAAGCCGATAACAACATTGCCATCGCTGCACAAAAACGAACATTTTTCATAATTTAAAAGCTAGTGGATTATTGATAACACTATGGTCGATATCAAGCGAAAGGTTTCGATTCCCTTTCTCCTCGTCCACATTGACCATAAGTATTTTCTTACGATTCAATGTGAACTTATCGAAGACCACCATGAAGTAGTTTTCGGAATTCCCTTCCACCCTTTTAGGAACCTTATATCGAAATAACGGCTCGTGTTTTTTATCGATATTGTTCGGACTGTTCTTGTAATTGGAAGCGATACTGAATCTTAGAAAATTCACATCGTAGGGCATGTGCGCTTTGTTCTCCAAACGAAACTGTAGGTATATCTCGTTGTTCTCGTAAAAGACATTTTCCAACCATAAGAATACATCATCGTATTTGGCAAAATAGCGTATGATCTTGCCCTTATTGAACTGATTGTAATAACACCGCCGACGCATATATTCCATACGGTCATGCACATAAAGTTCTCTTGTCAGAGGTAAGGATTCATCAGTGGTTTCTTCATCTATACAATTCTGTACTTCTTCTTCATTTCTCTTAGTAGCATTATCTGAAAGCTCGATTTGAGGTTTTGGCGTTACATTTGAAGTTGAGTCATTGGAACTTTCTTGCAGCGGGGAGAATGCTTCTAGGTTTTCGGCCATTGACCTAGTAATCGGCCATCTTTTCTTCAAAGGAATCCCCACCAGTTTTAAGATAAAATCATAGGCAAGTCCATCTCTGGTATACACCGTATAATTGGTATGGTCTTCGATGTCAGGTGCTACATCATTATAACTGAGCAGCACAATACGCTTTGCAGTATTTGAGGTATATTTTAAAGGAAAAGATTCAATGAAATTGAGTTCCTTCCCATTGATGGAGAAATCAAAAATTTCAGGCAGGACAAGTATGGTCTTGTAATTCCTGGAAACAGGAATGGTGTCCGTTTGCGCCATAACGGGAAACGAACAGAAGATCAAAATAAAAAGTATACAGTTCTTCATTCTCATTGGGTTACCAGTAAAAGTTCGTAATCATCCATCAAAAGGATCTTTTCTTTCTCCCGTAATTTTTTCTTTCTAAAGAAGGAGCCCAAACCTCGCGTTATATCCCTCACCAAGTCTGGGGAACCGTTGGTCAGTTCCTCGGTTACACCGTTAAATAGGTCATTGCTGGCATTCGCCTTGTATTCCTTCCATAGTTCTCCGGCCCGTGTGCTATAGATACCTACCCGACCATCGTTAAAATCCTTTACCAAAAGGTTTACGGAATGGTGTTCAATATTGTCGATATCCAAATAGACCCGATTCTCCTTTATCGTAGCCATGGCGTAGATGAATGTATTTCTCGCAAACCTTTTGTTATCGTGCACCATATCTTCCATTAACAACAATCGGACATTATCATTCGGCAATATAAATTGGTCGCCATATACGGTAGCCCTAATCGAGATAGACTTTTTGATATCAATAATCGGCTTAGGGGACGAATAACCTTGGCTGTTTTGGGAATCGCCTATTATTTTCTCCTTTCCCTCTAAAAGCTTCTCGCGGTAGGCCAGCCGATTCTCCACGAACTGTTGTTTTTTCTCATCTTCGGTCAATTCGGCGCGTTTTCTTCTATCTATATCTACAGGTTTTTTGATTTTTGGGATTTCGGTACCGAAGCTTTCCTTTGTTTTCGGTTTCATGGACAGCCCTTCGAGTTGTTTTAAAATCCCCTCAAGGGAGTCGTTTTCGGAATTTCCTAAATCCTGCATATCAGGTCTAACTTCGGTATTTTCTTCTTTTTCCTTTTCCAAGGAATCCTTGACCTTCCAGTTTCGACCTGCGGTATCGGAATCCAAAGTCGGCGTTTCTCCCGGTAGTTCGGAATTGAATCCGTTCAAGCTGGCCGCGTTAGTATCGCCCATCTTAAAACCCTTTAGATTTTCGATGACGAAAAAACTGGTCAATGCTAAAATGATAGGTAGGGCCATGGCAACTTTTCGGTTTCTGACCACCCAACGTTTTATAACTTGTATGTTCTTTCTTATCGTCATATTACCTGCGCTCCAAGTCGGAATTGTCCACGACTTGAAAATCAATAATCTTTAAACCGTTCAAATTGTTTGGGGTGATTCCCGACTTTTTAAGTTGTCCCTTTGTAACCAGGTTTCTATACGTTGTTGATTTGCCTTTTTCTATGGCCTGTTTACCGAAAAACGTAAAAGGGAACGGGTAGGTAGCATAGTCAATATGAATAGAGTCGAGTTCAACAAAGTAGCGATAGTCACGCGTTGCCACATCATCGAAATACTTTTTTTCGACCAAACGAGCGTATAAGCGGTTGCCTGACCAGTCGACCATATGTAATGCCTTTCCTTCAATGTTCTTTTTAATTAGCTTTAAATCAGGTTCCAATGAAAAGAAAAGCTCATGGAAATTATAGATATGACCCTCGCACAGGAGTTCTAAATTTTCCCTATTATCCCTAATGGGAACCATAGACAATCGCTGTCCACCATAAAGTAGATAGGCATTGTTCTTTGCGCGCTCATCTGCCTTCATCACGTAATGTGCGGTAATTCCAAAGACGATTACAACTACTGCCAAACAAGCGTATACCAATCTATTGTTATGTTTTCTGCTCTGTGCAATGTCATTGAATATTTCGTATTTTCCTTTCATTTACATGATTATTGGATTAATGTTCGGACCGCTTTGGTAGCTCCTCCGCTTTTCACGTCCATGGCCGTTTGAACTGCTTTTTTACCATAGTGCTTTGGTTTGGCGACGATACCGCCCCCTGAGATATTAAGGCCTTGAACTACAAAGTTTGCCAAGGTGGGTGCCTTGATGTAAAAAAACGAGGTCATCAGAATCAATATGGAGGAACTTAAGATTAGTCCCAGGTCATAGGAACTGTGTTGTAGCAAATGATCGACCAACTGGTCTACCAGATTGACCATGAACATATCAACAACGTATAGCATGGGCAACCACAGACAGATACTCATGAATTTTTGTAACCATGCTTTCCAGAGTCCGGAAATAGCGGGAATGAAGGAAAGTCCGATGTTGATAGGCCCGAAAATGATAAGGATGAAAAGATAAATGGTGGCCAATGCCTTGATCCCGATAAATATCAAGGTGGAGATAATATGTGCGAACGCGGTTATCGACCCGGCCAATCCGGTTAGGGCAAATGACTGTAGCCCGTCGATATCCATGCGCAACAGGTTCCATTCTAACAGATTGTTCGCGGCAACATCAATTTGTGCCAAGGCTATTTTTTGACCGATGGTATCCCAGTTTTTTTGGGTACTGACAAATGATGAACCTAAATTGTTGTAGAATTCAAAAATGGCGTGTGCAAACGCTGAATAGTTAAAAAGAATGAACATCAAGGGAAACCATTTTAAGGCCTTGAACATATCAGCTCGGTCATTGCTTGCAAAATGTGTAATTGCGAAAATACCAAGACCTATTTTTGCCATAACGAATCCAATGTTTAAGGTAGGTCCCAAATTGGCAAAGGCATCGTCGATATACTGGTCAAAAATAGTATTGACCGTTACTCGAAACCCCGAACTTGATTGTAAGATGTACATCAATTCGTTTTTATTAGAGAGTAGATCGCTTTGCGATGTTCATTTTTCTGTAGCAGCGATGTATTTATTTCGGCGATTTTATCCAAAAGTGCGTTCATCTTGGCCAATATTGATTTTAGCGATGATAGCCTGTCCGCCGATTCGATGAGTTCACCGGTAGAAGCAATATGCGAGCCTTGGGCAACTAAGGAGGAAACCTGTAAGATGACATCGGCCAAAACTTTTGTCGCCCTTTCCTTTTCTATTTTTTCCAGATTACCCATCGTTTGTAAATTTCTTTTTGTGCCTTTATAGGCCGTTATGATCTTATCCTTTAATTCAAACAGTTCCGATAGTTCAGGACTTCCCAATACGAAACTGGCCGGAGTTCTTTTTGCGGTCATGTCCTGACTTAACAATGTAGAAGTGCCCGTGGTAGCTGTTACGTTTCGCTCCATCTGAACCAATAAGCTATTCATACTAGCGTTCAGCGTGACCAACTGCGAATTGAGTGCGACCATGTTCTGGTTCAGGAGCACCAATTGTGCGTTCGCGGCCACATCGGTCACCGGAAGCTGGGCCAATGCCAAGTAGGGCAGTAATCCTAGGTATAACATTGATGGTATCTTTTTAAATCTTGTATTTTTCATTTTCTTGGTATTCGGTATTTGTTCAATTTCCATTTATTTTTTTTAAAACAGTAGTGGTGCGTTCCATCTCCGCCTGTTTGTATGCCATCGCCGTTCGCTCCCAATCACCGCCGTAATGTTCATGCAGTTTATTGATTTTTGCTTTTTCGTTGGCGTTCGTTTCGAACAGGCATTTGGTGGGCAGCGAAGTTTCCAAACCGAAGACGTTCACCCGTTCCTTCCAACAAATGGCCATTTCCCTTAGTTTTCGGCCAGGTGGTAAGTCTTTGTTGACGGTAAGGTTCAGTTGCTTTTGTTTGGCGTTCAGACCTAATATGTTCTGAATTTCATCAAAGGAGTTGGCGAACTCGCCAAGATCGAGCAGCACCTTGATATGGCTGTTCACTACGATGGTCTTGCCGATAAATTTTGACTTTACGAAATCGTCGACCTTTTGTGAGATGAATATGGGCTGTCCTCCGTACTTTCTGGCCATTCTTGATTGGGCGTCAAAATGATTGGCCATAATCGGATTATCGAATAAATTCCACGCCTCATCTACCGCCAATATTTTATTCACGGATAGTTTTTTTGGATTCTTTAATTTTTTATCGAAGACATCGATCATTAAAAACGCCACAATGGGGAAAAGTTCTTCGTTGTCCACCAGATTTTCCAATTTGAAGTAGACCAGACGTTCCCGACTCAATTGCGCTATTCTTTTATCCTTGCTGTTTAGCAAATATTCCCTTGGACCGTCGTACGCGTACTTGCTGAGCAATAACAAAAACAGGTTAGGGTCGAAAACTTCATTTCTAATACCCTTTGATTGCATTAAAAGCTTCAAATTTTGCTCTGTGTACGTAAAGAATGTGTTGAAAGTGTCTTCTGAACTGTCTTTTGAAAATTGATGCCGATAGTATCCTTGGACAAGAAATTCGATTATCGTACGGACTACTGTGCTGTCATGGCTATCCCCGGATTCATTGTCCTTTCGTCCGTATAGTAGATACACTAAAGCGATCAGCTGCGTCAGCTTATGTTCGGTAAGTGCTTTCTCTCCATCTTTTATGACAACGTCAACGGCGTCCAATATAAAAGGATTGAAGGTAAACGGATTTTGGTCGTCGTTCGCAATTGTAACGCCTTCCAGATGGTTCAATAACTTATCGTATGAGTTTCCGTTTTCAAGGATGAGAATCTCCGCACCTTCGCGATATTCCGAGAACAGATAGGCATTTGTAAAAAAGGTCTTGCCTCCGCCCGATCCCGATGCGATAAGCATTCCCCTGTTGAATATCCAATCCTTTTCCTCCGGTTCCCGGTACAGACTGACCAATAGAGGTTGTCCCGTAGCCCTATCGACCATACGAAGCCCGTGCGGACCATGAAGCCTATTTTTATAACCTCCTTCGAAATACCATAGACTGGATGCCATTTCAGAGGAGAACGGGCTATAGAGCTCCATACTCGTACCGATTCCATTTCCGAGAATGCCCCCGAAGAACAAGTTTTTGCGATCTACCGTATTTTCCTTGGCTTGGATGCCCAGTTTTCCGAACGCTGATTTTATGGTGTTGCACATTGACCGAAAAGTCTTTTTAGAATCGGCCAATCCCAATACGTTCAAGTGGTAGTACACCAATTCTTTGTGGTCGTTCAGTATCGATTGTTGGAACTCATAGATTTGGTCACGATAGGTGCTGTTTTTGTCCCCTTTGCGATTGGTGGCGTATTTGTTCAATCGTTTGGCCTTTGACTTTAACCTACCCATGGCCTTTTCCTTCTCCGGGATATAGATGTATTGGTTGATAATATGTTCCTGTGGGATTTTAAAACCCAAGGAGAACAAGTTGCCGATAGGGAAAAGGTTCTCCCCGGTAGTGTATTTACCGAAATATTCGTGAAATGCCATATCCTCTTTGGAGAACTGATCTAAATTCTCCAAGGTGAAATACTGTCCTTGCTTATCGCCAATTCGCAAGGTATTATCGGAAAAGTCAACATCTTTTCCAACACCACTCCGGTAGCTCGCTTCCAGATAGTTATCGTAATAACCTGCTGGGCCAAATAACTCTTCATAACCCAAGATTTTTGAATTCATCAAACCCGAATCGTTGATTAGGTCGTTTGCGGCACTCACACGAGCTTCAAAATCGGCCATGGCCTCAGTATTCAGATATTCTTCGGGAAGGGCGTTTTTCCCATAGAAATGGCGTTCTTTTTTCAAAAAAGAATTAACACCTAAGGGCGTTCGGCCAATATAGCTCTTGGGTACCTTGTGTATCGCCAAAAAGGAACGGTGCTTTAAAAACGGTCTATCCTTAAAATAGAGTTCATCCTGTATTTCAAAAAAATCACGTTTCATTCGTAAAGGGTCTACAGCGTAATTTTCCCCGAAAAAAAGGTCTTGCTTGTGCAATAGACAGTTTTCACCCATAATTTCAAGAATACAGGCTACCATTCGGTTCAGGTTCAAATAGTCCTTTCCGTCCAACGTATAGATTTCCGGGAGCTCCAATTCCATGGGAATACTGATACAGCCTTTTTCTTTCGATACCAAAATAGGAGCTTCGTACCCATAGATTGGAAAGGCGTCCAATAGATTTATTGTTTTTTCCATAACACGAGGTTCTTTTTGTTCACATGGCCTTTGATGGCATCGGGACCATTCCTATCCGCTCTGGACTTTGTAAAACCATTCTCACCATAAGCTTTGGAATAGAAGAGCATAAGCCCGATGTAACATGCCGCGGTACAAAAGGAAAGTATGAGACTGAGAAAAGTGGGTATGACCGTACTCAAGAACAGTCCCGACATCAAGGATAGGAAGGAGCCTTTGAAGGCTTGATCCACATATTTAGCGCGTAGCCCAAAGAAGAAGACATCCTTCTGAAGGGCCTTTGGGATTCTTACCAGCTTGTTTTCCATCTTTAACCGGCCAAGTTTTCACCGATTTCGATAAGGCCGTAGAAAATGACCAAGCCTAAAATAGCGTTACCTACTTTTCGGGCCATGTCCTGGTTCTGTTCCCTAACAATCAGAAAGGCAACGGCGGCAATGGCCAATAGAACACCGGCTGCAACTTTGATGATCCGGAAAATACTATTTCCGATTTGAACAGTACCCTGTTCCGCCTCAGTGACCTGTTCGACCAATTGCTCGATTTGGGCAAAGCCAAGATAGTGTGAAGCAAAAACAAAAAGGAGGGTCAAAAAATAACTACATGGAATCGTCCACCTCCGGATTCGGCGGTGGGTCTGAATTTTTGATGATCTTAAATTTTTCATGTTCTGGAATTAAGGATTCATTCTGAACATCTTTATCGGAAGCATTGAAAATATCCAACAGCGCTGAGCTGGTTTCATTTTCGTCGACACGGTTGAGTAACTGGTCCATATCTTTTTCCTTTAATGATGTGTTTTTTACAAATATAGAAGATTTTTGCACAAATGAATCATTTTCCTGAACTTTCTTTTCTTTTTTATTTTGTTTGAGGATGACATAGACCAAGATGTACCAAAGTAAACCTAAAGTACAAATGACCACGTAGACGATATGTTCCCATTGCCAATTCAAATCTTATCCATAATTCTCTTTAGTTCCACAATGCTATTTTCATGGTAAAGCTCCAAGGCCTTTCTCATAATATCATTACGGGATACCTTTTTGTTCAATTTATAATTATAGGCACTTGCCAGCTTTTCATAGTTTTCGAAACAGGTCTTGCTCAACCTAAAGATGAACTGTTCCTTTTTATCGGAATACAGATCTTGCTCAAGAAATAGTTCAAAATCCGTTACCGAAGTACGTTCGCTTTGATTCAAATTGGCCGTGGGAAAACTGTCCATACTCGACCCTTGCGAGACACTACCTTCCAAAGCATTGCCCTTCAAATCGTTCTGTTCGGTATCCGGATGTCGTTCATCCCTGAGACCTTTAACTTCTTTTTGTGTGTCCATATTGTCCAAAATCGCCGAATCGAGCAAATCCTTGACGTTTAACTTCTTTTTCATAATCAGGTTTTTGATATTTCAAGTACTTCTTCCATGAATTGTTTCAGCCCCCGCTCGTCGTTTTCCTTGGATGGGGGAATGGGCATAATCGTATTTCGGTATTTTTCCCTGTAAATGGTTCTTTCCATGACCACGTGTTGCATCATGGACATTCCCGCCCCCGCTAGGGTTCTACGGACGGCATTGAACTTGTTGACCTTGACGAGCTCGTAACGGTTAAAAAAGAGATTTACGGAACGTAACACCCTGGCATCATTCCCTAAAAAATTCTTACATAATGTCTTATAGAATACCGCTGTACTGTCGATTTCCAATTCGTCAAGAAAAAAAGGAATGAAGATGTGTTCCACAAACAAGAGGCCTCTTACCATTTCCTCGTTAAGGTTCCCTGGAAAATCGATAATGATGAAATCGACGGTGCCGTAATATTTTTTGATCAGCGTTTCCAAGGTATGGATGGTCGCCCGCTCTACGGGAAAGACCTTTGTTTCCATTTTACCAACTTGCGATAAATCCCGCTTTCGCTTTTTGTATACGGAATACTGTGGATTGTCCATATCGATCAGTACCACCTTCTTATCGTATAAGTGATAAAAGTTGGTAGCAAGTATTATGTTCAGGGTCGTTTTTCCACAACCGCCCTTTTCTCCCGTACAAGAAATTATTTTTGTTTCCATACCTATATTTTTAAAATTAAACGGTCAAATGATTATAGTGTCATATGGTCATATGATGCTATAAACAATTAAAGCAATACTGCTATGATGCTATACCGCTATATAGCATTGTAGCAATAGCGCTATAGTACATTGAAGCTATAGTGCTATATAGCATTGAACATTGCGTGAGTAGGTATTCGGAGTAGGGGGTATGCTTTATCCAGTAGCCATAAATGGGGGGACAGAAGTACCGCTGAAATACTATAATTCGCTCTTAAAGTCCTTTATGGCATCCGACACACGTTCTTCCAGTTCAAGGAATTTTTCTTGGAGCCCTTCCTGATAGACCATATTCTCCCCAAGCTTCCGTTTTTGGATAAATTCATTGTCGGGCAAAAGAATCCATATGGGATTATAGCCCAAGCTATAGAAATAGAGGATGATCTTTATAGAGTTCACCATGGAAGAGCCTCGCTCGACATTGGCCAAAGTGGCCCGGTCGATGTTCAATCGTTCGCTCAGTTTGGTCAATGAAAAAGCACTGAACCGTTTATCCTCGATATCGTCGAGTTCAACTAGTTCTAGTCGTATTTCCTTTAAACGCTCCCCGATGTATCCAAGGTCCTTGGAGTCAAGTTCAATGATTGATTCTATATCCATTATTCAAAATTTTCTATGGGATGAGAAGAAAATTTCTCCTCAAAAATGTTTTGTGACTCTTCTTGTAATTCATCCAAAAGACTCATTTCGGGGTCTTTCAGCTCTTGTTTAAAGTCATCCATAAACCTTGTAACTTCCTTCTCGGAGTTGGTCAGGGACTTCGCAATTTCACCATTTATTTTCTTTTCATCAAATATGGCACTCTTTAGTTGTTTCCCAGTACTTCGTTTATACTCTTCCTTGACCAAATCATCTACTTCGCCGATGATTTGATCAAATTTAGCCTGCGTTACCCGATTTATTTCTGTTTGTACCAAAAATTCGTCCACGATGTGCCCAAACAGCTTTTGCCATTGGGAAGGACCTGCACTGTTCTTTAAAAGTTCTAAAATAGGACTTTTGTATTCAAAAAGGCGGAGTTCCTTTACCACACTTTTAAAAATTCTGCGGGTCGTACCGTTGGGAAAGCTATGCCTCGCCAATTCGTCAAGATGGGTGCCGTAGAACTCAATGTAGCCAATCTCCTTTGCGAAAAGCAGGCTGGATTTTTTATAGAGTTCGAGCTCTTCAACCAGTTTCAATTGCGCCTCTAAACGTTCGGTGTAGTCCGTAGGACGAAAATCGTTTACGATGGGAAGCGTATGTTTCATGGCCCGTTCCTTAGCTTCAATATCGGGGAGTAGCTGACCATAACATTTTTTTTCCGGTATTTGATGCTCGAAAGTATCTGCCAAAAGGCCGGCGAAATTCCCCGTGGACATAGAAGCGATCTTACTTTTTGGTAAAAGTTCCATCATCTGGGTACTCCAATTGGTGCTCACATCGGAACTGCTCGTATTTTTTGAAATTCGTTCTTGATGTATTTTGCCAAAAAGCTCGCTCAATCGCCTTGCGGTCTCTCCCTTGGCCGCTCCACAGATAACATTGGCGCAGTTGGCATATATAACATCGGCCAAATCCCTACCATAGTCCAAGATAAGCTGCCCAACACTTTGAAGGCCTAAGATGGTAGCAATCTTGTTTTCGCGACCGGTATCGATAATGGTTCGTAACAACATGATGAACAGCGTTGGCACTTCGTCTATGAGAAGGGCCATTGGCCGTTTGCCCGGTTTGTTTACTTGTTTGAGAATGGTATTCATATACAGGCCCAAAGGTGCCGAGTAGACTTCCTTTCGCTCGGGATTGTTCTGAAGCGATACGATTTTGGGATATTTTGGGTCATTCACGTCAAGACTGAAATCATTGCCGGACATCACATAAAAAATCTCCTTGGTGGCCATACTGGAAAGGCTAATCTGAACGGTACTGGTCTGACCCGATAATTGTTCCATGGCCTCTTTTTCGAGGGCATCGCGAAAGGGTACCAGAATTTGGCGTACTTCGACATCTTTTGTCATTATTTCCATCAGGATGTCGATTTTGACCGTGGTCAATATGGCCAAATGCCCTGGGGTGCAGATATAGTTTCCGGTTTTCTCCGATTTCTTTTTTAAGTACCAGATACAACCGCCCGTATAACTAATGGCGCTTCGCGAAAAGTAGTCCTGCCTCTTGATCCATTCCGGATTCAAGTTT
>Ga0209947_1001082_pt1 | contig 16401 bp, 25 predicted proteins | sample SalPonR2_B_D2_MG_FD_185706 | JGI IMG/M metagenome (GOLD analysis project Ga0209947, IMG submission 185706) | Salt pond soil microbial communities from South San Francisco under conditions of wetland restoration - Salt Pond MetaG R2_B_D2_MG... ... | reverse complement strand
ATGGCGAAGCAGAAATTCGAGAGAAACAAGCCGCACGTGAACATCGGCACGATCGGTCACGTCGACCACGGGAAGACGACGCTGACGGCTGCGATCACGAAGTATTTCGGCGACTTCCAGGCGTATGACAAGATCGACGGTGCGCCCGAGGAGAAGGCGCGGGGGATCACGATCTCGACGGCGCATGTGGAATACGAGACCGACAACCGGCACTACGCCCATGTCGACTGCCCGGGCCACGCCGACTACGTGAAGAACATGATCACGGGGGCGGCGCAGATGGACGGGGCGATCCTCGTCGTCAACGCCGCGGACGGGCCGATGCCGCAGACCCGCGAGCACATTCTTCTCGGCCGCCAGGTCGGCATTCCGACGATGGTTGTGTTTCTCAACAAGGTCGACCAGGTCGACGACGAGGAGCTTCTCGAGCTCGTCGAGATGGAGGTGCGCGAGCTTCTGTCGAGCTACGAATACCCCGGCGACGACATCCCGATCATCGCGGGCTCGGCACTCGCGGCGATGGAGGGGCGCGACCCCGAGATCGGCGAGAACAAGATCCGCGAGCTGATGGCGGCGGTCGACGAGTGGATCCCGACGCCCGAGCGCGCGGTCGACCAGCCGTTCCTGATGCCGGTCGAGGACGTGTTCTCGATCTCGGGCCGGGGCACGGTGGTGACGGGGCGCGTGGAGCGCGGCGTGATCAACGTGGGCGACGAGATCGAGATCGTGGGCATCCGCGACACCAAGAAGACGACCTGCACGGGTGTGGAGATGTTCCGCAAGCTTCTCGACCGGGGCGAGGCGGGCGACAACATCGGCGCGCTCCTGCGGGGGATCGACCGCGAGGGTGTGGAGCGGGGCCAGGTGCTCTGCAAGCCGGGCTCGGTGAAGCCGCACAAGAAGTTCGAGGCCGAGGCCTACATCCTGACGAAGGAAGAGGGCGGGCGTCACACGCCGTTCTTCGCGAACTACCGTCCGCAGTTCTACTTCCGGACGACCGACGTGACGGGCACGGTGACGCTGAACGCCGGCACCGAGATGGTGATGCCGGGCGACAACGTGGGCTTCACGGTGGAACTCATCGCCCCCATCGCGATGGAGGACGGCCTGCGCTTCGCGATCCGCGAGGGCGGCCGCACCGTCGGCGCAGGCGTGGTGTCGAAGATTATTGAATAATCTTCGACACGGTGGGCGGCAGGCGTTTGGCAACAAACGCCGAGAGCCCACACGGTGATCTTCTGGGCGCCATGCGAGGGCGCCCAGCCAAAACAACAAGTTCGACGTGGGCGGCCCGGGCGCCGTCCACCTCTCAACGAAAGGAAAATCAGATGGCACTCGCCAGCCAGAACATCCGGATCAGGCTCAAGGCCTTCGATTATCGTGTGCTCGATGCCTCGACGCAGGAAATCGTGAATACCGCCAAGCGCACCGGCGCCACGGTGCGCGGCCCGATCCCGCTGCCGAACAAGATCGAGAAATTCACGGTCCTCCGGGGCCCCCACGTCGACAAGAAGTCCCGCGACCAGTTCGAGATCCGCACCCACAAGCGGCTCCTCGACATCGTGGACCCCACGCCGCAGACGGTGGACGCGCTGATGAAGCTCGACCTCGCCGCCGGCGTCGATGTCGAAATCAAGGTCTGAGGAGGGTAGGATGATGCTGCGCTCCGGTGTGATCGCAAAGAAGGTCGGCATGACCCGGCTCTTCCTGGAGGACGGGAAGCAGGTTCCCGTGACCGTTCTTCAGCTCGACAAACTCCAGGTGGTCGCCAAGCGGACACCCGAGAGGGACGGCTATGCGGCCGTCCAGCTCGGCGCGGGCTCCGCCAAGGCAAAGCGCACCTCCAAGGCGATGCGCGGACATTTCGCATTGGCCAAGGTGGAGCCGAAGAGGAAGATCGCCGAATTCCGTGTCGACCCCGATAACCTGATCGAGGTCGGCGAGGAGATCACCGCGAACCACTATTTCGAGGGCCAGTTCGTCGATGTCTCGGGAACGAGCATCGGCAAGGGCTTTCAGGGTGCGATGAAGCGGCACAACTTCAGCGGCCTGCGCGCCTCGCATGGCGTCTCGATCTCGCACCGCTCGCACGGGTCGACCGGCCAGTGCCAGGACCCGGGCAAGGTCTTCAAGGGCAAGAAGATGGCCGGCCACATGGGAGCGGCCAGCGTGACCACGCAGAACCTCCAGGTCGTGCGGACGGACGCCGACCGGGGGCTCATCATGGTCAAGGGCGCGGTGCCCGGCTCGAAGGGCGGTTGGGTGACGATCAAGGACGCGGTGAAGAAAGCGGTGCCCGAGAACGTCATTCTTCCCGCGGCTCTGAAGTCGGCCGCAAAGGAAGCCGAGAAGGCCGCCGCCGAAGCTGCCGCCGAAGCGGAAGCCGAAGCAAAGGCCGCCGAGGAAGCGCGTCTCGCCGAGGAGGCCGCGGCGCAGGAAGCCGCGCTCCAGGAAGCCGAGGCGGACATCGAGGCCGACAAGTCGGACGACGCCAGCGGCGCGGCCGAAGAGAAGAAGGATGGCGAGCAATGAAACGCGACGTGATCAGCCTCAGCGGCAAGAAGGCCGGTTCGGTCGATCTCGCGGACGAGGTCTTCGATCTCGAGCCGCGCGCCGACATCCTGCACCGGGTGGTTCGCTGGCAGCGCAACAAGGCGCAGGCCGGAACCCACAAGGTCAAGACCCGCTCCGAGACCAGCTACTCGACGAAGAAGATCTACCGCCAGAAGGGCACCGGCGGCGCGCGCCACGGTGACCGGAACGCGCCGATCTTCCGCAAGGGCGGCATCTACAAGGGCCCGACGCCCCGCAGCCACGCCCACGACCTCCCGAAGAAGGTCCGCAGGCTCGGCCTCGCCCACGCGCTCAGCGCGAAGGCGAAGGCGGGCGAGCTGATCATCATCGAGGCGGCCGAGTCCGACGGCAAGACGGCGGCGCTGGCCAGGCAGGTGAAGGACCTCGGCTGGAAGCGGGCGCTCATCATCGACGGCGCGGAAGTCGACGAGAGCTTCGCCCGGGCCGCGGCCAACATCGAAGGTCTCGACGTCCTGCCCTCCATGGGGGCCAACGTCTACGACATCCTGAAGCGCGACACGCTGGTTCTCACCAAGGCCGGTGTCGAAGCCCTGGAGGCCCGACTGAAATGAGCGCGAAGCCAGAACATTACGACGTGATCCGCAAGCCGGTGATCACCGAAAAGGCCACCATGGCGTCGGAGTATGGCGCTGTCGTCTTCGAGGTGGCGCCGGACGCCAACAAGCCGGCGATCAAGGAGGCCGTCGAGGCGCTCTTCGGAGTGAAGGTGAAGGCGGTCAACACCACCGTCACCAAGGGCAAGAAAAAGCGGTTCCGCGGCCAGCCCGGGCGCCGGAAGGACGTCAAGAAGGCCTACGTCACGCTCGAAGAGGGCAACACGATCGACGTCACGACCGGGCTCTGAGGGCCGGCGGGGCCGAAACCCCGCGCCAGTGTCGATTGCGAGGGGGCGGGCATCGGTCCGCCCCCTGGCGTTTCGGGTCGACGTTGCCGCCGTGCGCAAACCCTTCGGACGGTGGAACATCGCGCCTGTTCGACCCTCGGACAGGGGTGCACGGGCTTGGTCCGGGTCCGATGAGGGGATGGGTGCCGCGTCGCGCCCCGCCGCGTTCAGGGCCGCGACCGGGCGAGGTATGCATTCCAGACGCCAAGGGCGGGCTTGTCTCGTCCGTCAGCGGATTGCAGTCCGGTATGGACCCAGGCTTTGGCGATTTCGCGCACCGAGCGCGGCAGGCGCCGCAAGCCCGGTGTAAAGTCGATCGCAACCCAGTTCACCACGAAGGGAAAGCGCCCTGCGGTGGCGTGCCGGAGCAAACCTTCGATGAACTCGGCCTGCAGCGCCTCGCTGGCGGGCAGCCGCGTGCCGAAGATGCGCACATCTTCCGACATGGCACCGGATTCGGCAATCGCGATGGGCTTGCCGAAGGTGCGCGCCACATCGAAGTATCGCGGTCCCATCGGGTTGGGGTGCAGGCTGCCGTAGCGGTAGGTGCTGAGTGCAAGAATATCGCTGGAGCGCATCAGCGCCGCGACGGCGGGCTGCTGGAACCTGAGGTTGCGTTTCGATGCGTCCTCGATGCCGCGGAGGTGTTCATACTGCACCGTCGCGAAGACCGGCAGGCGGGGGTTTTCGCGCTTGATGGCGCGGTACACATAAGCGTGAAGCTCAAGGTAGTCGTTCCAGAGGCCCGGCGCGTTGCTGATGATGATGTTCGCCTCGATCCCGATGGCGAGGTAGTCGGGGTCGAACGCGCGGATGACCCGGCGGACGTAGTTGAGATAGGCCGCCTTGACGGCGGGATCGTTCAGCGCGCGGTTGCGCCAGGCACGGGGCAGGGGGCGGTTATCGCCACGGTCGGTCCATGCGAGCGCCAGCCCGTCCCGCTCGAAATTGAGCGGTGTAACGGCAACGAACACCTTGCTCGACGGGGGCGTGTTGGCAAGCCGCCGAGCCCAGTCCTGCCTGAGATGGCGGGGGAGCTCGGAGCCCGCGCGGGCCTCGTCCCAGGGGATTCCACCGTCGAAGTGATGGGCCATGAGGTTCGAATGCGCCCGCGCGAAGGCATAGGTGCGCTTGAGCCCGTCTTCGTTGAAATCGACCGGCCAGGGGGTGAAGCCCATGGCGGTTCGGTGGGAGGACTGCGCATGGATGGCTGTGGCCCAGACGAGGGCCAGCGCGGCGAGGAAGATGCCGAAACGTCTGGAAATCAGGAGCATTGTTCAAATCCGCATTCTGCCCCCGATGCCTTTTCCAGCACGGTACGGCGATCCGATCAAGTGCCGACGTCAATCCGCATCTGGCTGTCCGAACCGGGTGGACACCTCCCCCGGCCCCCGCTATACGACCGCATCTTCGTCGCCTCGGATTCGTCCGGGGCGCATTTTTTGGGGTCACCACGCCCCGACAAACATGAGCCAGGGGGTCCACCCCCGGCCGAAGCAGACGGAAGACAGAAAGCATGGCACTCAAGTCGTACAAACCGACGACGCCTGGCCAGCGCGGGCTGGTTCTGATCGACCGTTCGGAGCTTTGGAAAGGCCGCCCCGTGAAGTCCCTCACCGAGGGACTCACGAAAAAGGCGGGCCGGAACAACACCGGACGGATCACGATGCGCCGGCGCGGCGGCGGGGCGAAGCGTCTCTACCGCATCGTCGATTTCAAGCGTCGCAAGCACGATGTCGAAGCGGTCGTGGTCCGGATCGAATACGACCCCAACCGCACCGCCTTCATCGCGCTCATCCAGTATACCGATGGCGAGCAGGCCTACATCCTCGCCCCCCAGCGTCTCGGCGTGGGCGACAAGATCATCGCCGGCGGCAAGGTCGACGTGAAGCCGGGCAACGCGATGCCGTTCCAGGGCATGCCGATCGGCACGATCATCCACAACATCGAGATGAAGCCCGGCAAGGGTGGCCAGATCGCGCGGGCGGCGGGCACCTACGCCCAGTTCGTCGGCCGTGACGGCGGCTATGCCCAGATCCGGCTCAGCTCGGGCGAGCTTCGCATGGTGCGTCAGGAATGCATGGCCACCGTCGGCGCGGTCTCGAACCCCGACAATTCGAACCAGAATATCGGCAAGGCCGGGCGCAACCGGCATCTCGGCAAGCGCCCGAGCGTGCGCGGCGTGGTCATGAACCCGGTCGACCACCCCCACGGCGGCGGCGAAGGCCGCACCTCGGGCGGCCGCCACCCGGTCACCCCCTGGGGCAAGCCGACCAAGGGCGCGCGCACCCGCAACACCAACAAGGCGTCGCAGAAGCTCATCGTGCGCTCGCGCCACGCCCGCAAGAAAGGCCGCTGACATGGGTCGTTCAGTCTGGAAAGGCCCTTTCGTGGACGCTCACGTCCTCAAGAAGGCCGAGAAGTCCCGCGAGTCGGGCCGCAAGGAAGTCATCAAGATCTGGTCGCGCCGCTCGACCATCCTGCCCCAGTTCGTGGGCCTGACCTTCGGCGTCTACAACGGGCACAAGCACATCCCCGTCAATGTCACCGAAGACATGATCGGCCAGAAATTCGGGGAATACTCGCCGACGCGGACCTACTACGGTCACGCCGCAGACAAGAAAGCCAAGAGGAAGTAAGCCATGGGCAAGGATAAGAATCCCCGCCGCGTGGCGGACAACGAGGCGATGTCGAAGGTGCGCATGCTGCGCAGCTCGCCGCAGAAGCTGAACCTTGTGGCGGCCATGATCCGCGGCAAGAAGGTGGAAAGGGCGCTCGCCGACCTCGCCTTCTCCAAGCGTCGCATCTCCGAAGACGTCCGCAAGTGCCTGCAATCGGCCATTGCCAATGCCGAGAACAACCACAACCTCGACGTCGACGAGCTTGTCGTCGCCGAGGCCTGGGTGGGCAAGCACATCACCCTCAAGCGGGGCCGCCCAAGGGCGCGCGGCCGTTACGGGCGTATCAACAAGCCGTTCTCGGAACTCACGATCAAGGTCCGCCAAGTCGAGGAGCAAGCCTGATGGGTCACAAGGTCAACCCCGTTGGCATGCGGCTTCAGGTCAACCGGACCTGGGACAGCCGCTGGTACGCCAACACGAAAGACTACGGCAATCTTCTGCTCGAAGATGTCCGCATGCGCGAATTCATCAAGGAAGACGCCAAGCAGGCCGGCGTCTCGAAGATCATCATCGAGCGTCCGCACGGCAAATGTCGTGTGACGATCCATACCGCCCGGCCCGGTGTCATCATCGGCAAGAAGGGCGCGGATATCGAGACGCTGCGCAAGAAGCTTTCCTCGATGACGAAGGCCGAGCTGCACCTCAACATCGTCGAGGTCAGAAAGCCCGAACTCGATGCGGCGCTCGTCGCCGAAAGCGTCGCCCAGCAACTCGAACGCCGGGTCAGCTTCCGCCGCGCGATGAAGCGGGCGGTGCAGAACGCCATGCGCATGGGCGCCCTCGGCATCCGCGTGAACGTCGCCGGCCGTCTCGGCGGCGCGGAGATCGCGCGGACCGAGTGGTACCGCGAGGGCCGCGTGCCGCTGCACACCCTGCGGGCCGACATCGACTACGCGCTCGCGGAGGCCAGGACGCCCTACGGCATCATCGGAATCAAGGTCTGGATCTTCAAGGGCGAGATTCTCGAGCACGATCCGTCGGCCCGGGACCGCCGCCAGCAGGAACTCCAGGATGGTCCGGCTCCCCGCGGTGCGGGCGGCGGCCGCCGGAACTGAGGAGCGATAAGAGATGCTGCAACCAAAGCGCACGAAATTCCGCAAGAAGCACAAGGGCCGCATTCATGGCGAGGCCAAGGGCGGTGCGGACATTACTTTCGGAACCTATGGCCTGAAGGCGATAGAGCCCGAGCGCGTGACCGCACGGCAGATCGAAGCCGCGCGGCGGGCGATGACGCGTCACATGAAGCGTCAGGGCCGGGTCTGGATCCGGATCTTCCCCGACACGCCGGTGACCTCCAAGCCGACGGAAGTCCGGATGGGCAAGGGCAAGGGCTCGGTCGACTTCTGGGCGGCCAAGGTCAAGCCCGGCCGGATCATGTTCGAGATCGACGGCGTGACCGACGCGGTCGCCCGCGAGGCTCTCCGCCTCGCGGCGATGAAGCTGCCGATCAAGACCAAGACCGTGGTTCGGGAAGACTGGTAAGACCAATCCCCGGGTGCGGCGGAGCAATTCGCGAAGCGAAAGGCCGGCGGCACCCGGTGACGGGCTTGGCGGCGGGGTGAAACCCCGCCCTACGGCCAGACACGAAGGGTAGGGCGGGGTTTCACCCCGCCTTCTTTCGTTCGAGCGGCCCTCTTCAAGGTTTGCGATCGTGGGGCCGGGGCGCGGCACATTCCGCAAATCCCCCCTCAAATGCCCCCCAGATAATACCCGATCGCTTCGGCCAGCTCCGTCTCCTCGTAGCCGAAATGCGACCGGATCACCGCTTCGAGCTTGCGGAAGACCGCGGCGGCCTCCGCGAACCGCGCCTCCGACGGCTCCTCGACCAGTGCCGTCGCCGCCGCTTCAAGCCGCATCAGCAACTCATGGACCACCTCGTGTTCCGCCCGGAGCTTCGCGACCACCGCGCGGAACGCTCCGCCGCCGGCGGCCTCGAGCCGGGGAAACATCGACGCCTGCTCGATGTCGTGATGAAACTTCAGCACCGCGCATTCGTGTCCGCAGATATTCCCGAAAGCGCTGAGGTTCTCGCCCATGTCGAGCGACAGCACGATCTTCCGGAGATGCTCGGGCGGAGCGTCGCCCGCCTCGATCCGGGCGAGCACCGCGGCGACCTGTGCCATTTCCATCAGGTAATGGCGGTGGATCGCGGCGAGCTGGCGGCCCTGCCGGCGGTGAGCGTCGTTCGCCTGTGGAACGGGCGGCGCGGCGGGGCGTGCCTCCTCGTCAAGCGCAAGAGCATCGAGGGGAAGGCTCGACAGATCGGTCATCGCGGAAAGGTAGCTGCCCTGTCTGGAAGTCGAGACCGCAATAGCCGCGTCACACCCCCTGCGAAAGAGAAAGCGTCTAGCGCGCGAGCACAACGTCCGTGCGAATGTCGAGACCCTGTTCCACCGCGTCGACGAGATAGCCCGCCACGTCCCGGCGCGAGATCAGCCCGTTGCGCCAGGTCTCGGGCGTGCGCAGGACCTTGATGGTTTTCGCCCGCGCCCCGTTCGTCAGGATCACGGGGCGCGCGATCGTCCAGTCGAGCGCGCTGTCCATGATCATCGCCTCCTGGCGGCCCTTGTCGGCGTAGGGCTTGCGGAAGATCGCCATGAATCCGAGCCTTTCGAGCGAACTCATCGCCGCCTCGCTCCGGCCGGCCCCGAAACCGGTGACCGCGACGAGACGGTCGACCCCCGCCTTCGTCATCTCGTCGACGAGAACCCGTGTCGTGTCCGAAAACAGGGTCTCGTCCTCCCAGAGCATCGCGAGACGTTCGCGGATGCCGAGGGCGTAGATCACCGCCGAGACGCCGGTGAGCGCCCGGGCGACGTCGCCGGGCTCGCGCGCGTCGCCGGCGAAGGGCTCGAGGCCCTCCCGCGGCTCGAGCTTGTCGGCGCTCCGGGCGAAGGCGCGCACCGCGATGCCGCGCGACAGGGCCTCGTCGACCGCCGCCGCCCCGATGCCGGAGGTGGCGCCCATGACGAGCACGAGCCCGTCCGCGTGACCTCCGGCAGCCTCGTTCGTTCGCTCTTCGGTCATGGTGGTTCTCCGTCTCGACCGGCCGACGGGCGTTGAGCTAGACCGTCGCGCGCGGAAGTCCCGCACCGGTGAAGATATCCGGGGGGAGATAATGCTTGCCAACCGCCGGCGGCTTGCCTAAACCGCGCCTTCATCCACCTCCACCGGGAATCAGGGTGACCCGCGCGCTTGCGCACTGGGGCCCGCCGGTGATTGTTGAAAGGGACCACGGCTATGAACGCCGCAGAACTGCGTGACAAGACGCCCGATCAGCTTCGGGACGAGCTTGCCTCCCTCAAGAAGGAGGCGTTCAACCTCCGCTTCCAGCAGGCGACCGGCCAGATCGAGAACACCGCCCGCATGCGCGCGGTGCGCCGCGACGCCGCCCGGGTCAAGACGATCCTCAACGAGAAGGCCGCAGCGGCCGCGGACAAAGGGGTTGACGCGTAATGCCCAAGAGAATCCTGCAAGGCACCGTCACGTCCGACACGAACGACCAGACCGTTACCGTTCTGGTCGAACGCCGCTTCACGCATCCGGTCCTGAAGAAGACGATCCGGAAGTCGAAGAAATACCGGGCGCACGACGCCCAGAACCAGTTCAAGACCGGCGACATGGTCCGCATCCAGGAATGTGCCCCGGTGTCGAAAACGAAACGCTGGGAGGTTGTGCAGGCGTAATCCTCACAGCCCCCGGTTCATCGAAACCCTGGGACAACGCTCGAAAGCGTCACGTTCCCAAAGGTCGGGAGAACCTCCATGATCCAGATGCAGACCAATCTGGATGTCGCTGACAATTCCGGCGCACGCCGGGTGCAGTGCATCAAGGTCCTCGGCGGCTCGAAGCGGAAATACGCCTCCGTCGGCGACATCATCGTGGTGTCGGTGAAGGAAGCCATTCCGCGCGGTCGCGTGAAGAAGGGCGACGTCCGCAAGGCCGTCGTCGTGCGCACCGCCAAGGAAGTCCGCCGCGACGATGGCACGGCGATCCGGTTCGACCGGAACGCGGCGGTCATCCTCAACAACAACAACGAGCCGATCGGCACCCGCATCTTCGGCCCCGTCGTGCGCGAGTTGCGCGCGAAGGCGTTCATGAAGATCATCTCGCTCGCCCCGGAGGTGCTGTGATGGCCGCGAAACTGAAGAAGGGCGACAAGGTCGTCGTCCTTGCCGGCAAGGACAAGGGCAAGGAGGGTGAGATCACCCAGGTCATGCCCGCGAAAGGCAAGGCCATCGTCGACGGCGTGAACATCGCCATCCGCCACACCCGCCAGAGCCAGGCCAGCCAGGGCGGCCGGATCCCGACCGCGATGCCCATAGACCTGTCGAACCTCGCGCTTCTCGACAAGAACGGCAAACCCACCCGCGTCGGCTTCAAGATCGAAGGCGAGAAAAAGGTGCGCGTCGCCAAGACCACGGGGGACGTGATCTGATGCTCGATACCGCCAACTATACCCCCCGCCTCAAGGCCGTCTTCGCCGAGACGATCCGTCCGGCGATGAAGGAAGAGTTCGGGTATTCCAACGACATGATGATCCCCCGGCTCGACAAGATCGTGCTGAACATCGGCTGCGGCGCCGAGGCGGTAAGGGATTCCAAGAAGGCGAAATCCGCCCAGGAGGACCTGACCCGCATCGCCGGACAGAAGGCCGTCGTCACCACCGCCAAGAAGTCGATCGCCGGATTTCGCGTTCGCGAGGAAATGCCGCTCGGCGCCAAGGTCACCCTTCGCGGAGACCGGATGTACGAATTTCTCGACCGGCTCATCACCGTCGCGTTGCCCCGGGTTCGCGACTTTCGCGGCGTGAAGGGGACGTCCTTCGACGGGGGCGGCAACTTCGCGATGGGGCTCAAGGAGCACATCGTCTTCCCCGAAATCAACTTCGATCAGGTCGACGAGGTCTGGGGCATGGACATCATCATCACCACCACCGCGAAGACCGACGCGGAAGCCAAGGCGCTGTTGAAGCATTTCAACATGCCCTTCAACAGCTAAGGGGTTCGAGACATGGCAAAGAAAGCAATGGTCGAACGCGAGAAGAAGCGCCAGGCACTGGTGGAAAAGTACGCCGCCAAGCGTGCCGCGCTCAAAGTCATCGCGAACGACGAGTCGAAGCCGATGGAAGAGCGGTTCAAGGCGCGCCTGAAACTGGCGAAACTGCCGCGCAATTCCTCGCCCACCCGTCTTCACAACCGCTGCCAGCTTACGGGGCGTCCGCACGCCTATTACCGCAAGCTCAAGGTCAGCCGGATCATGTTGCGCGACCTCGGCTCGAACGGCCAGGTTCCGGGCATGGTCAAGTCGAGCTGGTAAGGAGCGTATGACATGAACGATCCTCTCGGCGATATGCTGACCCGCATCCGCAACGCGCAGATGCGCGGCAAGTCCTCCACGCTCACCCCGGCATCCAAGCTGCGCTTCTGGGTCCTCGACGTGCTGGCCGACGAAGGCTACATCCGCGGTTACGAGAAGACGCTGGACAAGAACGGCCATCCGGCGATCCGGATCGACCTCAAGTATTACGAGGGCACCCCGGTCATCCGCGAGCTCCAGCGCGTCTCGACCCCCGGCCGCCGCGTCTACATGAGCGTGAAGGACATCCCGCAGGTCCGCCAGGGCCTCGGTGTCTCCATCGTCTCGACGCCCAGGGGCGTCATGTCGGACCAGAACGCACGCACGGCGAATGTCGGCGGCGAAGTTCTCTGCACGGTCTTCTGAGGAGAGGGACATGTCTCGAATTGGCAAACAACCGGTCGAGCTGCCTTCGGGGGTGGAAGCCTCCGTCTCGGGCCAGACCGTTTCCGTCAAGGGGCCGAAGGGCACCCGGGCGTTCACCGCGACCGACGACGTCACGATCAGGCTCGACGAGGGCAGGCTCGTCGTGGAGCCGCGCGGCAAGTCGAAGCGCGCCCGCCAGCAATGGGGGATGTCACGGACCCAGGTCGCGAACGTCGTCGCCGGCGTGTCGCAGGGCTTCAGGAAAGAGCTCGAGATCCAGGGTGTCGGCTACCGCGCCCAGATGCAGGGTGACGTGCTGAAGCTCAATCTCGGCCTCAGCCATGACGTCGACTTTCCGGTGCCCGACGGCGTGACCGTCACCTGCCCGAAGCAGACCGAGATCGTCGTGGAAGGCATCGACCAGCAGCTCGTCGGCCAGGTCGCGGCGAATATCCGCGAGTGGCGCGCGCCGGAGCCCTACAAGGGCAAGGGCATCCGCTACAAGGGCGAGTTCATCTTCCGCAAGGAAGGCAAGAAGAAGTAAGGACCGGACACATGGCACTTTCCAAAAGGGATCTGTTCCAGAAGCGCCGCATGCGCGTCCGGAGCAAGCTTCGCAAGGTCAACACCGGCAAGGTCCGCCTGTCGGTGCACCGCTCGTCGAAGAACATCCAGGTTCAGCTCATCGACGATGTCGCGGGCAAGACCCTGGCCTCTGCCTCGACGCTCGAGAAGGATCTCGGCGTTCTCGGCAAGAACACCGTCGAAGCCGCGGCGAAGGTCGGGCAGGCCATCGCCGAACGTGCGAAGATGGCAGGCGTCGAAGAAGCCTATTTCGACCGTGGCGGCTTTCTCTACCACGGCCGGGTCAAGGCGCTGGCGGATGCCGCGCGCGAGGCCGGGCTGAAGTTGTAAACGACGCGACCAAGACACCGTAGGGCGGGGGTTTCACCCCGCCTTCGATGACCGGGGCCTTTTGGCACTGCGGTTGGACAGCAAGGGCGCACCGCGCCGAACACGACAGGAGGCCACATGGCCAGAGAACCACAGCGGGGCGGCCAGCGCGGCGGCCGCCGTGACGAGAACCCCGAATTCGCCGACCGCCTGGTCGCCATCAACCGGGTCTCCAAGACCGTGAAGGGCGGCAAGCGCTTCGGCTTCGCGGCGCTCGTCGTCGTCGGCGACCAGAAGGGCCGCGTGGGCTTCGGCAAGGGCAAGGCCAAGGAGGTCCCCGAGGCCATCCGCAAGGCCACCGAGGCCGCCAAGCGCGGCATGGTCCGTGTGCCGCTCCGCGAGGGCCGCACGCTGCACCACGATATCGAGGGCCGTCACGGCGCGGGCCGCGTGGTCATGCGCACCGCCCCCAACGGCACCGGCATCATCGCCGGCGGCCCGATGCGCGCGGTGTTCGAGATGCTGGGCGTGCAGGACGTCGTGGCGAAGTCGGTGGGCACCCAGAACCCCTACAACATGATCCGCGCGACCATCGACGGCCTCAAGAAAGAGGCCTCGCCCCGCTCGGTCGCCCAGCGCCGCGGCAAGAAGGTCGCCGACATTCTTCCCAAGCGCGATGAGACGCCGCAGGAAAGCGGCCAGATCGCCGAGGAGGCCTGAAGCACATGGCAAAGACCATCGTCGTCAAACAGATCGGCTCCCCGATCCGCCGCCCCGCCGTCCAGCGCCAGACGCTGATCGGGCTGGGCCTGAACAAGATGCACAAGACCCGCGAACTCGAAGACACCCCCGCGATCCGCGGCATGGTCGCCAAGATCGCGCATCTCGTGGAGATCGTCGAAGAGCGGGGGTGAGTGTAGACTCGCGTTTACATATTTCTAAGCTGAAGCAGCGCCTGGTAGTCCAGGCGCTGCTTTCTGTTTTGGGGGTTCAAGAAAATGAAGGTGCTTCTTAGGATTTTAATTGCGGCCGTATTTCTCGCATTCTTTGTTATGTCGCACATCGTGCCGAGCATCGCATATGCAACCGGGGCGGCCTTGAAGGCAATTTCAGGTGTCTCAACCGTCGTCGCCACCAGTCAAACAAGGCTCAAACGAGTAGAAGGAGATCTTGATGCAGAGCGACGAAATTCCAAACGATTAAGGGGTCAATTGGATGCCACGGAACTTCGTGCGTCAAAACTGGATAGGCAATTGTTCGATCAACGCCAGCGGAACGCAGACCTTCAAAGACAGCTTCGGAGCCCGACGAATGCAACGCGCAAAGCCCGCACCCGCGCCTCAGAGCTAATGGGGTCCATCTCGAAAAGAACAGGGCGGGTCGTCGCTGCCAACTTGGGCTCCATGAGCGGCGAGGCAATTCCGTTCTACGGGATTGGGATCATTGTAGCGGCAACCACTTACGAACTGCACGTTTCTTGCCAGAACATGAAGGATCTGGCCGAGCTTTCGCAACTCATGGATGGGGGCGAGCCAGTTGTGGAAGATGCCGCGTCTGTCTGCGGGAAAGAGGTTCCCAGCAAAGAAGCCGTTTGGAGCACCATCAAGTCATCACCTGGCGAGGCATGGAGCTCTTCTGTGGCTGGACTGAACGCAACGAAAGATTGGGCTGTTTCGCTTGAGCCGCCCGATTTTGGTGCTTTGTGGGACCGAACACTGATGCTGCTCGATTGGTAGCATCCCGCACTTGCGGGATGGACGGCAATCTCGTAAGAGCTGCGGCTCGACGAGAAATGTCTCGCCTGAGAAACCAACCAAGAAACGCCGCGTCCCTCCCGCAATCGCTTCGGGGAGGTGTTCCGGCAAGGAGAAGCGACATGAAACTCAACGAACTCCGGGACAATCCCGGTGCCACGAAGAAGGCCAAGCGCGTCGGCCGGGGCCCGGGCTCGGGCATGGGCAAGACCGCCGGGCGCGGCATCAAGGGCCAGAAGTCCCGCTCGGGCGTGGCGATCGGCGGCTACGAGGGCGGCCAGATGCCGCTCTACCAGCGCCTCCCCAAGCGCGGCTTCAACAAGCCGAACCGCAAGCAGTTCGCCGTGGTGAACCTCGGCCTGATCCAGAAGTTCATCGACGCCGGCAAGCTCGGGGAAGAGATCACCGAGACGGAACTGGTCGACAGCGGCCTCGTGCGCCGCAAGCTCGACGGGGTTCGGGTGCTTGCGTCGGGCGATTTCTCGGCCGCGGCCAGGATCACCGTCACCGGCGCGTCGAAATCCGCCGTCGAGGCAGTCGAGAAGGCGGGTGGCACGCTCACGGTCACTTCCGCGCCAGACAAGGCGGCCGCGTCCGAATAACGGGTTGTGGGGGGCAGGCCCGCCCCTTACATCTTTCCCCAGTTTTCCTCAAACGCCGCCGACGGGAAACCGTGAGGCGGCGTTCACCTTACAGAGAGACGCCATGGCATCCGCAGCAGAACAGATGGCCGCCAACATCAGCTGGTCGACGCTCGGCAAGGCGACCGAGCTTCGGCATCGGATATTCTTCACCATCGCTCTGCTCTGCGTCTACCGGGTGGGCACCTACATTCCCGTTCCCGGCATCGACGGCGTGGCGCTCGCGCAGTTCTTCGAACAGGCCGCGGCGGGCCTCGGCGGTGTTCTGAACATGTTCACCGGGGGTGCTATCAGCCGCATGGGCATCTTCGCTCTCGGGATCATGCCCTACATCTCGGCCTCGATCATCGTGCAGCTTCTGGCCTCCATGTGGGAGCCCCTGAAGCAGTTGAAGAAAGAGGGCGAGGCGGGCCGCAAGAAGATCAACCAGTACACCCGCTACGGCACCGTGCTGCTGGCGACCTTCCAGGCCTACGGCCTCGCCGTCAGCCTCGAGACGGGCGGCCTCGCCACCGACCCGGGCTGGTTCTTCCGCGCCTCGGTGGTCATCACGCTCGTCGGCGGCACGATGTTCCTGATGTGGCTGGGCGAGCAGATCACCGCCCGCGGCGTCGGCAACGGCATCTCGCTGATCATCTTCGTCGGCATCATCGCCGAGCTTCCCGCCGCCCTCGCGCAGTTCTTCGAACAGGGCCGGACGGGCGCGCTCGCCACCCCCGCGATCCTCGGGGTGATCGCGATGCTGATCGGCACGATGATCTTCGTGGTGTTCATGGAGCGATCTCTCAGGAAGATCCACATCCAGTATCCGCGCCGCCAGGTCGGCATGAAGGTCTACGACGGCTCGTCCTCGCACCTGCCCGTGAAGGTGAACCCCGCCGGCGTCATCCCGGCGATCTTCGCCTCCTCGCTCCTGCTCCTGCCGACGACGATCTCGACCTTTTCGGGAGGGCAGGCGGCGGGCCCCGTGATGTCGACCATCCTCGCCTATTTCGGCCCCGGCCAGCCGCTGTACCTGCTGTTCTTCGCGGCCATGATCATCTTCTTCACCTACTTCTATACGGTGAACGTGGCCTTCAAGACCGAAGAGGTCGCCGAGAATCTCAAGAACCAGAACGGCTTCATCCCCGGCATCCGCCCGGGCAAGAAGACCGAGGAATACCTCGATTACGTCGTCAACCGCATCCTCGTTCTGGGCTCGGTCTATCTCGCGGTGGTCTGTCTCCTGC
>Ga0209947_1001080_pt1 | contig 16414 bp, 15 predicted proteins | sample SalPonR2_B_D2_MG_FD_185706 | JGI IMG/M metagenome (GOLD analysis project Ga0209947, IMG submission 185706) | Salt pond soil microbial communities from South San Francisco under conditions of wetland restoration - Salt Pond MetaG R2_B_D2_MG... ... | reverse complement strand
GTCGAACTCTTTCTCAGCTTTTTTGGCTTCGCTCTCGGGAGTTGGGAGCTCGGTCGCGTCGGTCACCTCCGATTTTTTGGGCTCAGTATTTTCGGCGGCCTTTTGCTGGAGGCGCTCATAGGCCATTCGCTGGCGCATAATTTGCTCAATTTGGGCCTCGACGTCGGCGTCGCTTACTTCGGCAGTGGCTTTGTCTGTATTTTGCTGGGCAGCAATCGTTTGGTAGTCGGGGAGGGTGATGTCGGGCACCACCGCTACGGTGGCGGTAAAGCCAAGTGGGTTATCTTGGGCAATCTTAGTAATTTGAATTTGTGGGTAGCCCAGTACCTGCAGCTCGTGCGCCTCCACAATGTGTGGGTAGGCGTGAGCGAGAGCCCGCTCGGCCATCTCGGTCAAGATAGCCATTTCGCCGATTTTCTCAACCAGCATTGCCTCGGGTACTTTACCCTCACGGAAGCCATCGATAGAAACATTTTTACCCAATTTCTTAATAGCCGCACTGCGGTGGGCTGCCAGCTCCTCAAATGGTAACTCGCCACTTATTTTTACCTGTGATTTTTCTTGGGTTTCGACGGAAAAGTCTTTTTTCCAGTCGACGTTGTGTGTGTGTTCAGACATAGTGCCGCTAGGGTAGCAGGTTGATGTATAAATGCAAATATCAAACGCCCGGCAGCGTTAGCTGCCGGGCGTTGGGATAGCCAACTACTCAAACATGGCTTCGATGTCCGCAAATAGTGGCTCGAGGTCGATTGGTTGGGTACTGTTGATGTCAGTTTCGATAGCGTCGATTTCGGTTGATGGACTCATAACGTTTTGGGTCTCTGCGGCTACCTCGGCTGTCGTGCTTTCGGGCTCATCGTTCTCTGCTGCGGTTGGGCGCTCGGTGCTTGGTTCGGGGGCCATCTGATCTTGTTGTTGCATGAGCAACAACCAGGCTACCAACGCAATTAAAATAGCTGCCAGTACGAACACGAGCGCAATCAAAACCCATCGAAATGTGTGCGGGTGATCGACTAATTCCTCCTGGGACGGAAATTTGAGGGCGTCTTTTGGTATCTCTGGGGGCGCTTTGCGTTCGTGTTCCATACGTCTGATTATTCGGTGATACTCGCTGCGACCTTGAGGGCAGCTACCGCTGCCACCGCACTGGTGCGGGCTGACTGCAGGGTTTGGGCAGTGTCTCGGTAACTCTGTTTGATTGGGACCCAGGCCGCTGCTGGATTAGCAGCCGTTGCCATAGCACCGACTCGCTGATCTATTTGTTGTAGGGTTGTGCGACCCGCTTGCGCGTGATTGCGTAACGCAGCAATGTACGTGCGCCCAACCTGTGCATCTCCTCCCGCTGACTCAATACGATCGGCCCGGGCAGCGAGACGGTTGGCGATGGTTTCATAACGACCGAGACTGGCTTCGAGTTGATTGGAAATATTAGCAGCTAAATTGATGACCCGGGTTTGGTCCGCGGTTGTGAGCGGTGTCGCCGTAGTTGGGCGTGGTGCTGACGTGACTGGCAGCGCAGGCACAGTGGGTGTGGCAACGGCAGGCGTGGGCGACGCGGTATCGGCGATTGTACTCGTCGGAGTGGTGGGGAGTGGGGTAGTGGTTGCTTGCGCGTTAGCCAGCGAGGCTGCACCCGCGAAAAATCCTAACCCCAGCATGATAGCGGCTGAAACTGGTAGCTTTTGCTTCCCGGTAGATGTTCGTATAAATCGACCCATAGGCGATGGTTACTACTAGTATACCGCTCCTCCGAGTCTGAAGTGCTGCACGTATGCACAACTTCGGGGTTGCTAGAAAAATGCTATAATCCCGCCGTACGAACGCACAACTATAAACACGAATTTCTATGACTGACTACAACAAACTCTATACTCCAGGCGACATCGAATCGGGACAGATTACGACGGTAGTAGAGATACCTAAAGACTCAATGTTAAAGGTTGAGTACAATCGCACAAAATGCACATTCGAACTCGATCGGGTTGAGCCAGCAATTTTTGCCAAGCCGACCAACTACGGCTTTATCCCCGGAACGCTCGACGAAGACGGTGACGAACTCGATACGCTTATTGTGTGTCCCGAAAACCTCCCCCTCGGTGTGGTGGTGCATGCTCGGATCATCGGCGTACTCAATTTTGAGGACGATGGCGAGATGGACCACAAAATTATCTGTGTGCCCGCCGACGAACGTGATAGTGGTAACGCTATTACGTCGTTAGAAGATTTACCCGAGCAGTGGAAGCGAAAGGTTGAGTATCACTTTAATACCTATAAAGACTTAAAGAAGCCAGGGACCACAAAAGTACTCGGGTACGGTGACGCAACGGCTGCTGTCGCGGTCATCGAAGACTGCATTAAACGCTTCGAGGCACAGTAGCTCGTACAAAAAAACTCCGGCCAATCGATGTGATTGGCCGGAGTTTTTAATACATGGAGACTACTCTTTTTTCTCTTCGTCAGACGCCTCGTCAGTGGCGGCATCAGCAGCGATTTCGTCGATTGCAGCTTCATTGACTAAAGCCTCAGCTTCTTCCGGTGTATCGACTTCTTCCTCCTCGCCGAGTCCGCGCGCATCGCGGTCTTGTGATTCGGTTTCGTCGGCAGCATCGACCGGTGCATCGGTTACGTTTCGTTCAACATCATCTGAGGGTGCTGCTGCGGGAGCGTCGGTGGTGGCATCTTCGCCTTCCACCATCGCAATATCTTTACCAATTTCTGTGTCAGGGGCTACGACGACCTCATCACCGTCAGCGACCGCCTCCTGCTCCCCACCGACCGAGACAATGTCGATTTTCCAACCTGTCAATTTTGCCGCCAGGCGAACGTTCTGTCCGCCACGGCCAATCGCAAGCGATTGTTGGTCGGGCGCGACTTCAATCTCGACGTGCCCACGCTCACCAGCCTCGTCATTGGGCTCCGTCACGACACGCACCTCGAGTACCTGGGCGGGTGAGAGCGCATCCTCGATAAACTCGAGGGGGTCGTCACTCCACTCGATAATGTCAATTTTTTCGCCACCGAGTTCGCTCATCACGGTAGATACCCGTACACCTCGCTGGCCAACCAGTGAACCTACGGGGTCAATATGTGTGTCGGTCGCAAAGACGGCGATTTTAGAGCGGCTACCTGCCTCACGTGCGATGGCCTTTACCTCCACCGTTCCACTTTGGAGCTCGGGCGTTTCAACCGCAAATAAGTGTGCGAGGAAGTCGGCGTGAGCGCGTGATAGCTTAAGAAATACGCCCCGAGCAGTTTCGTCTACTTCTAAGAGTAAGGCACGGATGCGTTCACCGGGGCGAAAGCGCTCACCCGGAATTTGCTCTTCGTAGGGCATAATAGCCGTTACACGTCCGAGGTCGACGTAGAGGTTGCCCCGTTCAAAGCGTTGCACATGTCCCATTACAATATCACCTGCTTTCTGGCCAAATTCAGCCAGGGCTGATTCTTTTTCGGCCTCGCGGATTTTTTGGATAATCACCTGCTTGGCGGTCTGGGCAGCAATGCGGCCAAAGTCGTCTTTGCCTTCGAGGGGGAAGACCAGCTCCTCGCCGACAGCAACGTCTTTTTTAATCATTCGGGCGGTATCAATCAGCATGTGTTTCTCTTCATCGAAGCGTACCTTGCCGTCGTCTTCTACGTCGTCTTCCTCTGCTGGCGCTACGGGAGCATCCTCCGTTTCATCAGTAGCTTCGGGCTCTGGTTTGAGCATCGATTCGTCCACTACCAGCTTTACCTGCTCGAAGGTAGTTGTTCCGGTATCTAAATCAAAATTAGCACGAATCACCTGACCACGTTTACCAAACTCTTTTTTGTACGCCGTCGCGAGCGATTGCGCGATGGCGTCTAACATTTTCTCGCGACTAATGCCGCGTTCTTCTTCCATTTCGGCGAGTACCGAGTTGATAGTCTTTAAATCAAACATATTATTTTCTTAGGTATACCTTATAGGTTGTTTGACGAGAATGCGCGCCCTGAGGGCGCGCATCTGTCAGCAGTACTATACGTCAGCCCGCGCAATTCGTAAAGGATTCTCTACAGCTCACCCATCGGTCGACTGCGAGCGATGCTATACTAGGGATGACGATTGTTCCCGCTCTTTGGGAGGTGTTGTAGCCATATGCGTATTCAAGATACTCAACTTAAGCGATTTGTGCTCGACTCTGGTTTAGTTACCAAAGCCGACATTGGTGAGGCCGAAAAAGTCGCGGCCGACGAAGATCGCAGTTTGGCCGATGCGCTGGTAGCCGGTGGGTTTATGAACGAAGATGACCTGCGCCGGGTGGAGTCATACGTGCTCGGTATCCCATTTGTTTCCCTCAAAGATACTAAAATTGACTTCGAGATTCTTTCCCTCATTCCGGAGCCAGTCGCGCGCAACCACAATATTATCGCCTTTAAAAAAACAGCTGACACCCTCGAAGTCGCGATGCTCGACACAGCCGACCTCCCCGCTATCGATTTTGTTAAGAAAAAAGTAGGTCTTAAAATATTGCCCCGCTTAACCGACACTGAATCGATGCGCGAAGCGCTCCGGCAGTACCAAAAGACCCTCAAGGACGAGTTTGGTGACATTATTATGAAGGAGAGTTCGGCCCTGAAGGTGGTGCAGGACGAGAATGGTGAAGAGGTCTCCGAGGCCGACCTCAAGAAAATGGCTGAGGACTTACCGGTCGTACGCATTGTCGACACGCTCCTGCGGCACGCGATTATTCAAGGCGCGTCTGATATTCATATCGAACCGATGGAGGAGTCGGTGTTGGTGCGCTATCGCATTGACGGCATTTTGCACGACGCAATGACGTTACCCAAGCACGCCGCGAGCACCATTGCTGCACGGATTAAAGTACTCTCCAACCTTAAACTCGACCAAAAACGACTACCCCAAGACGGCCGCTTTAAGATGGAGATGGACGGGCAGAAGGTATCGTTTCGTGTGTCGGTACTGCCGATTTACTACGGTGAGAAGATTGTGATGCGTTTGCTGCGTGAGAACCGCTCAGGCTTTAACCTCGAAGGTATCGGTTTTCACGGCCGCACCCTCGAACGGGTGCACGACGCTATGAAGCAGACCACGGGTATCATTCTCGTGACGGGGCCAACAGGATCGGGTAAGACGACGACACTCTACACCGTGCTCGATTTACTCAACACTCCAGAGGTTAATATTTCTACGATTGAAGATCCGATCGAATACCAGATGCCACGCATCAATCAAACACAGGTTAAGTCGGACATTGGCTTTACGTTTTCGTCCGGCTTGCGCTCACTTATGCGCCAAGACCCAGACATTATTATGGTCGGTGAGATCCGTGACGAAGAAACTGCGAGTCTGGCTATTAACGCAGCCTTAACCGGTCACCTCGTGTTGGCAACGGTCCATACCAACTCCGCGGCTGGCACCGTGGCTCGCTTGTTAGATATGGGCGTTGAGTCGTTTTTACTGACGTCGACAATCCGAGTCGCCGTCGGGCAGCGCTTGGTGCGACATTTACAAGAGGAGGCGCGTGAGGAGTACACCCTCTCGCAAAGCGAAAAAGACGAGCTGGGCAAACACGCTGATCTCGATGCAGTACTCGCGGCAATGAAAGATGAAGGGGTAGTTAAAGACTCAGCGACGTGGAACACCATTCCATTTTATCGACCCAAAGCCGGTTCGGAAGAGGAAGCATTTAAAGGTCGTACGGGTATCCACGAAGTATTGAGTGTCACGCCAACCCTACGGCAGATGGTTATGGACGCCAAGACCGCCGACGAGATTGAGGCTCAGGCTCGAAAAGAGGGTATGCTCACCATGCTCGAAGACGGAATTTACAAAGCAGCTCGTGGCGTGACGTCGGTCGAAGAGGTATTACGGGTTATTAACGAGTAGGTGCTATGGCCACATTTACGTACACCGGAACGGATCGCGACGGGAAGCGCGTCACGGAAACGGTCTCAGCAGATGATCGTTTTTCCGTGTACGATATTGCGCGTGAGAGTGGTCACACGGTTGACGAGGTGCGCGACGCAAAACGTTTTTCGGCCGGGTCGTTTCTCAATATGGAGCGCATCAATGCGTTTTTGAGCCGCATTAAAGCCGACGAGCTGGTAATGATGACGCGCAACCTCAGTTCGATGTTGATTGCGGGTCTCCCGCTCTCGCGCGCCCTGTCGGTAATTGAGCGCCAGAGTAGTAACCCAAAATTGAAAGCAGTGATTGCTGATGTCAGCGATCAAATTGAGCGGGGCTCGGGCTTACACGAAGCGCTGGGCCGTTACCCTAAAGTATTCTCTGACTTGTACGTATCGATGGTGCGCGCGGGAGAAGAAGGGGGGACGCTGGCCGAGGCACTGAGCACCCTGGCCGTGCAGATGGAGCGCTCATCGACCCTGAAGAAAAAGATTAAGGGTGCCATGATTTACCCTTCGATTGTGATGGTCATCATGCTCTCGATTGGGGTGCTCATGATGATCTACGTCATGCCCTCAATCACGTCGACGTTCGTCGATCTTGAGGTTGAGCTACCAGCCACCACACAGGCACTAATTGCGACGAGTGACTTTATGGTAGCGAACACGCTCGTCGTGTTACTCGGGTTGATTGCAGCCATCGCCGGATTTATTTACGGGTTGCGTACCTACTACGGTAAAATGATTTTTCACTGGATTATTATTCGTCTTCCGGTCATTGGCAATATGGTCAAAGAGGCTAACTCGGCCCAGATGGCGCGGACGTTATCTTCGCTTCTACACTCCGGGGTAGACGTCATTCTTGCCTTATCGATTACTGAAGACGTGATTCAAAACGTGTACTACAAGCCAATCATTAAGGAGGCAGCGACACGCGTCGAGAAGGGGACCGCACTATCGGAAACCTTTATTGAACACAGCAAGCTCTATCCGGTATTGGTGGGGGAGATGATCTTAGTGGGTGAAGAAACTGGTGAGATATCACAAATGCTAGAGCAACTCGCAACCTTCTACGAGAACGAGGTCGAGCAAAAAACCAAAGATCTTTCAACCATTATCGAACCCATTCTGATGGTGGTTATTGGTGGTACGGTTGGCTTCTTTGCACTCGCAATGATTGCGCCGATTTACTCGATTAGTGACAGTATTGGCTAACTTGTCCGTCCCCTACTATGCACCATCGCTCTACCATCGGTTGCTTTAAATCAAAACACGGGGGCTTTTCTTTTATCGAGGTTCTCGTGACCGCAGCGTTGGTGGCCTTAGTCTTTGGAGGGTTGTTTGCTGCAGTGCAAGCGATGATTACTCTGATTTCTGATAGTAAAGCGAAGGCCGGGGCCACTGCCTTGGCGACAGAACGACTGGAGTACATTCGATCATTGACGTATACCGATGTGGGGACTGACGGAGGTGTTCCGAGCGGGGCTATTCCGCAAACCAGAAGTGTCACGCTTAACGAACTGACGTACCACGAGCGAGTACTCATTGAGTACGTCGACGATCCGGCCGATGGGGCTGGTGCGGCTGACGGTAATGGTATTGTGGCAGACTACAAACGGGCAAAGATTGAGTATAGTTGGCTCGGCCGTAACGGGACGAGCTCGGTTGCGCTGGTTACGAACATTGTACCGGCGGGTGTAGAGACGACCGCGGGTGGAGGCACGCTCCGAGTGTACGTGAATGATGCTGCGGTGCAGCCGGTGGCTGGCGCGAGTGTTCGGTTTGTGAATGACACGGGTACGACGAGCATTGACACCATTCGCTTCACTGACCCCAGTGGCATGGCTCAACTCGGCGGCGCACCAGCATTATCAAGTTACGAGATCTACGTTTCACGAGCGGGCTACTCTACCGATGGTACGGCCATCGCCACCGGCACCCTCTCGAGCCCTAGCCAACCGGTTGTGTCGGTTGCGGAATCATCGGTTACAACGCAGTACTTTCAAATCGATGAGTTGAGTACGATGCAGGTACGTACCGTCGGCGTACCAACGTACGGAACGTACGACGACAGTTTTGGTGATAGTAGTCGCATTGCTAGTAGTACGGGAGTCAGCGTTGGTGGCGGGACTGCGGAGCTTGCTGGAGCCCCGGGAAGTTACGCGACGAGTGGTACGTTGATCGCCACAACAACGATACCCAGCCCACTCGATGGGTGGTATAGCCTCGATTGGACCGCCAGCACCTCAGCCTCAACCAGCGTTGCCATAGCGCTCTACTACCCAGTTGGGACGACAACGGTCCGTGTGCCCGACATCGACTTGCCAGGTAATAGCGTCGGCTTCACGACTGCACCTATCGATATTACCGCACTCGATCCCAGCACGTATCCGGCACTGCAGCTAGGGGCAACACTGACAACAGTAGATACTAATGAAACGCCATCCCTTACGGCGTGGTCCGTTACGCACATCGCATCACAACCGACCCTCTCGGGTATACCTATGACCAGTGTGGGCGAGAAGACACTCGGTAGTGATGGAGGCGGGAGTGATGTATATAAGAATGTGTTTACCGGCGGCACCGACGCGAGTGGTGATTGGGTCCTCAATGATGTCGAGTACGATGTCTACTCGTTTACCATCGATGATCCGAGTTACGATGTGATTGAAGTGTGTCCGAGTGACCGGATTGCGCTCCCACCTGACACGACTGAAGAAATTACATTCACCATTGGTAGTGTCGCGGGGAGTCGGTTACTGGTAACGGTGACGGACGCTAGCGATCAGCCAGTTCCGAACGCAGCGGTCCGCCTTGAGCAGCCGGGGTACGACGAAACACAAACCACCAGCTTATGTGGGCAGACGTTCTTTAGTGGCGGTGGGCTGAGTGCCGCCGAAAGTACAGTAACGGTGAGCAAGCCGGGGTATACCACCGCCATCGAGACTGATGTGCCGGTGTCGAGCACTTCTACGCTTTCCGTACCAATTAATTAATCATGTATGTTGCATCCGTATAATAGCTCCCAACGTGGTATGACACTCGTCGAATTGCTGGTTTCGGTGGCGCTATTTACGTTACTTATGTTTGTGGTGACGACGGGTATTCAACAAATGTACACCTACAATGCGTATACGTTCGCGCAGGCGTATCAGGTCCAAAACGCGCGACTGGGAATGCAGGCGTTCATTCGCGATGTCCGTGAAATGACCTTTGCCGATAACGGCACCTTTCCCCTAGCAGTTATGGAGGCAGATCGCATTGGTTTTTATAGCGATATTGATCGTGACGATAGTGTCGAGTACGTCGAGTTTGCCTACGATGCACCGACGACGGTGGTAAAGTATATCTACAACGCGACGGGTTCGCCACCGACCTACGACACGAGTACGCCGGACGAAACAATCACTTTGTCTCGGTATGTGCAAAACGACCTACAATCAACCTCTACCTTCTTTTATTATGATGCGAGTGGTGGTGCGGTCACTAACCCGAGTAACATCACCGACGTGCGGTACATCGAAGCGCAAATAATTGTCAATATTGACCCCGTGCGAGACCCGGGTCAGTTTATGCTTCGCTCCAGTGCTGCGCTCCGTAACGTACAAGAAAATATATGATTTCACATCCCACTACACAATCTGGCGCCCTCCTTGTACTCGTACTCGTATTTGGAGCTATCTTTTTCATTATTGTAGTGGCGTTTATGGGTTTTGTAGTAACGCAGTCGCAAGTGCAAGACGCGGTCGTTGCGAAAGAGCGAGCGCTCGCGGTGGCAGAAGGAGGGCTCAACTACTACAAGTGGTTCTTGGCGCATAACCCAAACGATGTCACGTTAGGGACGGGGGCGCCCGGACCATACGACGTACCCTTTACTGACCCAGAAATTGGGGTCATTGGCACATCGACACTTACCGTAGCAAGTACCTCGTACTGTGGTGTCGTCTCGAGTATCGACATTGAATCGACCGGGGTCACTGCTGACGACCCGGATGTTACCCGAACGGTGTATGGGCGGTACGCGCGACCAACCGTCGCCGAATACGCCTACATTATTAACAGTAATGTGTGGGCTGGTAGTGACCGTACGATCATTGGTCCGTACCACAGCAACGGGGCAATTCGTATGGATGGAACTAACAATTCGACAGTCACGAGTAATCTCGAAACCTGGGAGTGTGACGGCACAATTAACTGTGACGATGGTGGCGTTTCGGTTGGTGACGACGTGCCGGGCGTGTTTGGCGATGGGCCGAACAGCTCGTTATGGAACACGGGTGTGCCAACGATTGGGTTTGCCGGTATCACCGTCGATTTGACCGCCATGGAGACAGCTGCCTGTGCACCCGGCTCGAATGGTATCTGTATCCCCGACTCTGGTGATTGGGGGTACCGCGTTGACTTTCAGGCTGACGGCACGATTGATGTGTACGTGGTCGATATCGTGTACCAGTACTGGGGATTTAGTTCGGCTGATGGGTGGCAGTATGAGTATAACGTAATTTACGACGATGACCCGTACGGTACCTTTACCATCGACGACTCCTGTCCGCTTATCTTCGTTGAAGACAAGGTCTGGCTTGAAGGTGACGTACCAACCTTAGTTACTCTAGCAGCGGCCGATAATGACTTAGGTGATCCTGACCATTCAATCATTCTTAACGACGATATTACCTACGCCACTTCGAGCGCTGGTTTACTGGCGGTCGCTGAAGACGACGTGCTCGTTGGCCTCGAGGTACCCAATAACATGGAGCTCAACGGAATCTTTATTGCCCAAGCTGGACGTTTCGGTCGTAATCACTACCGTACAGGGAGTACCTACGACGTACCGACCCCGTTCGATTCATACGTTACTCGCAATTCGCTCACCATGAATGGCACAATTGTTTCGAACGGTCGCGTCGGTACCAAGTGGACGAGTGGTGGCACGTTTATCTCTGGTTTTAATACTCGCTTTAACACGTACGACCGCCTCTTGGTTGATAACCCACCACCGTTGGCCCCCAATACCTCAGAAGACTACAAATTTGTCGAATGGAGAGAAGTCGACTAATGTCGACTTCTCTCCGGTCCGAGCGCTAGCGAGGAACGCCGATCTGAGGCTTGATGCCGAAGCAGGCGTAGGAGGGTCGCAGGTACGACATCACCAGCCTGAGCCACTAATCTTCATCGTTCACCACACTGACTAATGTCGACTTCTCTCCGGTCCGAGCGCTAGCGAGGAACGCCGATCTGAGGCTTGATGCCGAAGCAGGCGTAGGAGGGTCGCAGGTACGACATCACCAGCCTGAGCCACTAATCTTCATCGTTCACCACACTGACTAATGTCGACTTCTCTCCGGTCCGAAATGTAGGGTGATGACTACTACATGCTAAAATATGTTCATGAAAAAACATACCCCGCTCGTCATCGGGAACTGGAAGATGAATCCATCCACTCTCGATCGCGCCAAGAAACTGTATATCGACATTCGCACGCGACTCAAGCATCGACCCGACCACGTTATTACCGTGATTGCGCCACCGTTTCCTTTTATCTCTGAAATCGAACGGCTCAGTCCGAGTCGCCGCATTGAAATTGCCGCGCAAGATGTTTTCTTTGAATCAATTGGCGCACACACGGGCGAGGTCTCCGTACCAATGCTGAAGAGTGTTGGTGTGAGTATGGTCATTGTGGGTCACTCTGAGCGGCGTGCTCGCGGTGAGTCCGACGAAGAAATCTATCGTGACGTGCAGGCGGTACTCAACGCGAAGGTCACCGCCATCATTTGTGTTGGTGAGCAAGAGCGCGACGACCAGGGCAACTTTTATAGTGTGGTGGAGGCACAGCTACGCGCGGCTCTCCGTGACGTAGAGGCAAACGAACTTAAGCGTGTCATTATCGCCTACGAACCGGTGTGGGCAATTGGCACTGGAGCGACCGCTACTCCCGAGGACGCGCACGAGATGAAGTTGTTCATTCATAAATTTCTGTGTGGTCGTTTTGACCGCAAAGCAGCAGCGGGCGTTCGTATACTGTATGGGGGCTCCGTTAAGAAGAAGAATGCCACGCAGCTCTTAGAGGTTGGCCACGTTGACGGATTTCTGATTGGTGGCGCCAGTCTCAAAGCTGTTGAGTTCGTCGACATTATTCACCAAGCCGAACAGTACGCTACGTCTCATGCTTCCTAGGCTCACAGATATTACTGACCTGCGTGGTCGCCACGTTCTGCTGCGCGCTTCGCTTAATGTGCCAGTACAGTTCGGTACTGTGCGCAACGAATTTCGCATCGTACGAGCGTTGCCAACGTTGCGGTACTTGCACGCTCACGGTGCTCGCACAATTGTAGTGGCGCACATCGGTCGGAAACCAGAAGACAGTCTTGAGCCAGTTGCACAGGCACTTTCCGAGCATATTCCGGTTTCATTTGTACCGGCCATCGAGGGTGCCGAAGTGGATGAGGCCCGCGCTGCCATGGAAGATGGCGATACAATCCTACTGGAGAATATTCGCCAACACCCCCGCGAAAAGGACGATGACGGCAGCGTAGCGGCGGCCTTAGCACACTTGGCCGACTATTATGTGAACGATGCCTTCGCTGCCAGTCACCGGCCCCACGCCAGTTTGGTCGGTGTCCCACGCCATTTACCAAGTTGCTTTGGTATTAATTTTATGCACGAGTATGAGGAGCTCACAAAAGCCATCACCCCGACCGCCCCGTCACTCTTTGTACTGGGTGGTGCAAAGTTCGAGACGAAGCTGCCGCTGGTTGAACGTCACCTCGACCACTATAGTCAAATCTTTATCGGTGGAGCCCTCGCGAACGACTTTTTTAAAGCTCGGGGACATGAGGTAGGAACGTCATTGGTGTCAGATATTAGCCTGGCTGACTCACCGTTGATCACGGACGAACGTATTCTCACCCCCGTCGATGTCGTCGTCGACGGACCTGACGGTCGTCGCACCTGTCTACCAACTGAAGTGCAGCCGAGCGAGTCTATTCTCGACGCGGGACCGGAGACGATTGCCATGCTTGGTCCACATGTGCGTCGTGCTGAGACCATTTTATGGAACGGGCCGCTCGGGAATTACGAAGCTGGCTATGGGCAACAGACTGAGGCACTAGCGCATATGATTGCCGCCGCTCGAGGCTATGCGATTATCGGTGGTGGTGATACTATCGCCGCTGTTGAAAAGCTCCAGTTGCAGGAGCGGATTGGTTTTATGTCGACGGCTGGTGGCGCTATGCTTACCTTTTTGGAAACCGGTACCCTGCCAGCGATCGAGGCAGTAACCAACAAACCATAGGCACCACTAGCCGAGCTGCGTTTTGAGTGTTTGCGCGAGTGTTGCCAGTTCAGCCTGATTAGCTTCAGTTTGTTGCTGCATTATTGCTCCGAGAGGAGTTTCTTCACGCATCGGATACAGCTTAATGTGCGTATGGGGTACTTCAAAGCCCTCTACCACGAGACAGGTGCGTACCGTATCGAGTTCGGTATCGAGTACCGTACTAATACGTTTAGCGACTAAAAATAAATGCTGGTACACGTCCTCTGGCAGGGCGAACACGTACGGCTCTGGTTGTTTTGGAATCACTAAACTTTGGCCGCGAACAGCGGGAAAGGCGTCAAGAATCGCTACGCACGTATCGTCTTCGTAGATGAAGTGTCCGGGTATATCGCCGTTGATTATTTTGGTAAAAATGGTCTCTGACATAACTATATCGGTTACCGTAATTTCTGTATGGTAGCATACTGCCAATGACTACCTATCGCCTGGCTGATCCGGTACCAGAGTCGGTGCTCGCGACGTTACAGCAGTATCCACCACTTATTAAACAAGTACTCTACAACCGGGGTATTGCAACGCAGGAGGCTGCCACTGCGTGGCTAACTCCCGATTACGAGCCAGCGCTCCACGACCCATACCTGCTCAACGATATGGACGGAGCGGTTGCCCGTATCCTCAAAGCGATTCGTGATAACGAGGCAATTGTTATTTATAGCGATTACGATTGTGACGGTATTCCTGGTGCAGTCGTCCTCCACGACTATTTTGCCGAGATTGGCTTTCAAAACTTCTCGACCTACATCCCGCATCGTCACTACGAAGGGTTTGGGTTTAACGAGGTGGCCGCTCAAAAACTAGCAGCCGAGGGCGCCCAACTCATTATTACTATCGACTGTGGTAGTAGCGATGTGGCAGCCGTAGCAGCCGCGAATGCGGCTGGGGTCGACGTTATCATTACCGACCATCACCAGACGTCACAGACGCTTCCCGCAGCAGTTGCGATTGTAAATCCTGCAATCTCCCCCGACTACCCGTTTCCGCATCTGTGTGGGGCAGGGGTAATCTTTAAGGTAGTGCAAGCATTAATTGCCACCGAGGGAGCGCCCCCCGTGGTGCCTGGCCGAGAAAAGTGGTGGCTCGATATGGTGGGCATTGCAACCATTGCTGACATGGTTTCGCTTACCGGTGAGAATCGCACCCTCGCGCACTATGGTTTGCACGTGCTGCGTAAATCGCGTCGCCCGGGGCTCACCGCATTACTCAAACAACAGCGAGCGAGCCAAGCTCACCTCACGGCCGATGACATTGGCTTTACCATTGGTCCCCGTATTAATGCCGCTTCGCGTATGGGCGAACCGCAGCGGGCGTTCAAACTGCTGACTGCACAAACAGAGGCCGAAGCACTCGACCATTTGACGTACCTAGAGCAACTCAATAACGAACGCAAGGGGGCGGTGGCAGCCATGACCCGGGCCGCCCATCAAAAATTAGCCGCCCTTGATTCGGTACCGGCAGTTATTGTACTCGGTGACCCCGAGTGGCGCCCGAGTCTGGTTGGATTGGTGGCAAATAAGTTAGCCGAAGAGCACAGCGTCCCAGCCTTTGTCTGGGGGCGTGACGGTAACGGTGTGATTAAAGGGTCCTGCCGTAGTAACGGTATCGTGAGTCTGGTCCGATTGATGGCAGTGGCCGCTGAGCATTTTCTTGAGTATGGCGGCCACCACGCTTCGGGTGGTTTTGCGGTTCATGATTCGCACATTCACACGCTACCGACCACCCTCGCCGAAGCCTACGCTATTCATGGCACGCAGGTCGCGGTGGATGAGCCTGTGCTCATCGATGCGACGATTACTGCCGCTGACCTCAACCGCCAAACAATTGAGCAAACACTTGCACTTGGACCATTCGGAGTAGGAAATCCTAAACCACTCTGGCAAATCACCGATGTGTCATTACAGGCAGTCGATATTTTTGGCAAGGGGCGAGAGCACACCAAGCTTAGTGTACCAACGCTGCGCGGCACGATGGAAGCCATTGCTTTCTTTCGGTTACCCGAGCAATTTTCTGCTGTTCCTACCCCTGACGCTCCTGTCTCACTGTTGGTCCATCCCGAGCAAAGTTATTTTATGGGCCGTCTACAAACCCGCCTGCGCTTGGTTGACGTGCTACCCAAAGCAATTTCGTAGCCACTGTCTATACCAAAATACTACGGTTAATCGCAGAACCATGATTGCGGTGGTTGGGTGTGGTAGGATGGTGCGTATGTCTGACTACACCATGTTTACCGACGGAGGTTCGCGGGGTAACCCAGGGCCAGCTGCAATTGGAGTATACGTTGTCGACGCTACTGGTGCGGTCGTCCTAGAACACGCCGAGCGCATTGGTAACAGCACCAACAACATTGCTGAGTATTGCGCGGTGGCGACAGGCCTTGAACTGTTAAAGCAGAAGGTGGGGAAGGGGGTTAAAGAAAAAACGGTCGAGCTTAAGCTCGACTCCGAGCTCGTCAAAAAGCAACTCAACGGTGAGTACCAAATCAAAGATGCCGGCTTAGTTCCATACTTTATAGAGATACATAATCTGCGCGTCTCTGCCTTTCCTAACCTCACCTTGACCCACGTTCCGCGCGCGCAAAACAAAGAGGCCGACCGCCTGGTGAATGAAGCCCTTGATGCTGCGTAATTTGTCTGTTACTCTCTGCAATTAGAGCTTGGCAATGACGCTGGGCTGGTAGACCTTTAGGGAGAAAATGAATGAGGGATGACGTGTGGCGAGAATCTGAACCGCTGGAACCGCTCGATGTACCTGAATCTTCTGATGAGCGTCGTCGCATGATGCGGCAGCACCGCATCGTTGTGGGTGTCGAAGCTCCGCGTAATGCGGTCGTGCAGGCCGCCAAGGATTCCGATCTGGCGCGGGCATTGGCCGCCGAATCTACACTCCCGGGTTGTCGTCGCAATCTGGGTGAATGATGCGGGTGCGAGGTTACTATCATCCGCACACCGTTCGGCGGTGCGCTAGTCGTTTTTGGATGCGCCGCTTTCGCCAACACTTCACGCGCTGCCACTGAGCAGTTTCTCACCCCGGGCAAATGCGCCCGGGGCTTTCTTTACTACCATTACCAGCTTGCAATTCTAAAGGTATAATCGTATGGTACGAAGAGGAGGGACATTCGTTCACAATCGGCAGTTCTTCCGTCAACGCAATTACAATCAGGAGGGTCGACTATGGAACAGTCGCTCATGTATGTCC
>Ga0209947_1001078_pt1 | contig 16430 bp, 18 predicted proteins | sample SalPonR2_B_D2_MG_FD_185706 | JGI IMG/M metagenome (GOLD analysis project Ga0209947, IMG submission 185706) | Salt pond soil microbial communities from South San Francisco under conditions of wetland restoration - Salt Pond MetaG R2_B_D2_MG... ... | reverse complement strand
ATTTGCAACAATAGAATCTAAATTTCCAGAGCTAATTCCCCAGAATAGTTTGGGTTTACCAAGTTTTTTAAAATCTGAATAACCATTTTTTATTTTTGGTTGTGCAATTATACCAACTTTATAATTTAAAGATTCCAGATATCTACCAATTAAAGAAGTTCCAAAAGAAGGATGATCAACATAAGCATCTCCCGTAATTAAAATAATATCCAATTGTTTCCATCCTCTTTTATTCATATCTTTTTTTGAAGTTGGTAAAAACATAATTCTCCTTTTATATAACTCTTAATACTAGTTTAATTATTTTTAAAGAAATTAAAAGAAAGAAATTTATTGTTTTTATAAAAAATATCTAGAATGTTTCATCGGTCATCCGTGAACGGGTTTGTGTTAGTGTTGGTGTGTGAAAAAAACATTTGTATCTAATATCAAAGAAGTTCATAAACTTCTCTGGAAGAGCATGCATATTCCGGGCAAGTGGAACGGAGTACCGGAATCTTCTCTAAGTACTTTTTTAAAAAAAGAATAATTAGACACAGATAGACCTCTTATAAGGTATTAATTTAAGTTCGGTCTGTGATATAGTCCAGCACTTACTTTATATAACAAGTTAGTGCTGTGACGCAGATATTAGGGTAATACCAATGATGTACCTCATAAGAAAATGTTTTAATTTTGACAGGATTTTTATAAAAAAGTCCACGTAGTATCTATAAAAGTATACCAACCGGAACTCGGTCGAAGCCGTCCCGTACGCAAGGGAGGATTCAAACGATTAACAGGGATTCTCCGAAAGAAGGAGAATCAGGATTTTGGACATACCATCCCATAAGTTAGGGATTACTCTAATCATTGATGCTACTCATAAAGGTCTGTAAAATATAAAATTATTTTTAAAATTCAAAAATTTGAATTTATATATATTTGATACCTTTATAAAAAATAAAATACAAACTACCCTGAAGTATTAGAGTTGTCTGAAACATACCGATTCAGAAAACAGATAACAGAATACAAAAAAGGTCATTATGAGGAAATCCCCCAGGGATTGACAAAGTAATCTCACGTACTGCTTTGGTGGTACTTTTAAATGTTTTTCTCATACTCATACTCATATTCAATCTTATACTACAAATTATCTCTGATAATTTGTTACCTGGTCACGCGTTACTCTTTACATGGAAGTACTCAATAGGTCTAACTACAGTCACTAAAAATTGCTATTACAATTTTCATTGAACACTAATCTGTCCGGGTTCTTCTATAATTATTTCAGGAGCTCCTTTATATTTTTTAATAACCCCACTTATAAAAACATACTTATTTAAATAAGATTTCTCGGGTTCAAAATCAAATTTGTATTCATTACTTTTGAATATAACTGCAGTAAATGTATTACGATAATCCTTTGCAAAGTTAAGAAATATAACTTTACCTGAATCGTGTGTGTCTATAATCTTTCCCGTCATGGTAACTTTTTGTCCATAATATTTATCAGCATTTTTCCAGCTTATCAACTTTGATTTTTTGGAGGATTCATCAATTTTTTTCTTCCATAGTCCTTTTTTTAATTTTCTTGAGTTTTTGGCAAGTTTCTTAAATAAATCTGTATATTTTAAGTTTGGTGGAATAGTCATAAGATCTGCATATCCTTCAAGAACCAATTTAGCATTAAAGAAAGTACCATCTTTTAAAAAAATATAAGCAAGTTCACGACTGTATTTATCTTTTTTTTGAATATCATATTCAAGATAAACAGTTTCTCCTTCTAAAATTTTTCTTGTATAACTTGCAGCTTCTTTTCCAAAATATTCTACACCTTTATCAGGATGATGTATCTCAGGAGTATTTATCCCAATTAATCTAATCGTCTTATTGTTTGAGGATTTAATTGTATCCCCGTCAATTACTTTTGATACATAAATTTTTTCAAGGTTGGATAATTTATTTTCTGGTATTTTTAAATTATTATTGATATCAGATATCTGAATTGTATAAATTTCAGATAGAATAGTTAAGATTAAAAAAAATATAGAAAATATCTTTATTTTAATACTCATATTAAAACCTTTTTCAAATTCAGAATATAAAAACCCCACAAAAAACATGTGGGGTTTTTTTGTTCTTAAAAATTATTTTTGATTAGCTATTTGTTTTTCTGCAATATCTCCAACTATAGGAAATTTATACTTTTCATTATTAAAAGCTTTTACCATGCCTATAATCCAGAATACTATTCCAGCAATAACTAAAAGAAGTCCAATTAACCAGCCAATAAATGGAATCATTCCAAGTACGATATTGGCAACAAAAATTCCTCCAAAAAATAATAGTGATTGTAAAGCATGAAATTTAACAAATTTGCTTTCTTTTTCGATTAAGAAAAAAACTAATCCAGTTATCCATGTCAAAAGATAACATAATAATCCAGCTAAATTTTCATCCAACCCAGTTGATGATTTACCTTCCATAAAACACCTCCTCGTTTAATTACTACTTATAATAATATAATATTATAAAATAATAATATTTCAAGAATATTATTTAATTAATTTCAATTATTTCTTCAAAGCTCTTACAAAAAGGAATTGCGGTTTTTTTAGTAGATTTTTATAGCTATCTGGGTTTGTTTTTCTAAATTTCTCTGTTGGCATTGGTTCATCTAATATATCAATTAGAAAACCATTTTCTGTAACAGGTGAAATTATATCTTTATAGAGGTCTTCTGTAAAATTCAACTTTAACTGAACCTTCACTTGTATCCCACTCATCTTCGAGCAAGGCTGTTTCGAAATAATTATCTCTATTAAAATAGGTATAATCCATGAATGGATGATGACATGAAAAGATAAGATATCCATTTTTCTTTAATATTCTGTTAAACTCTTTAATTACAGGATCCCAGTTTTTTAAATAATGAAGTGTGAGTGAAGATAATACTATATCAAAAGAGTTATCTTTTAAAAAATCAAGAGGTTCATTTAAATCATGTTTTATTACCCTTCCCTGTCCATTCAACCTTTTTTCTGTCATCTCGATCATTTTGGGACTGAAATCAATGGAAACAACTTCAGATGCGCCATTATCAAGAAGCCATTTTGAATACCATCCTGCTGCACATCCAGCATCCAGAACTTTTTTTCCTTTAACATCGGGTACTAACTTTAAGGTCCCAGGTCTTTCATAATATGCATTAAATGGCTTGGTATCTACATAATGAAAGTAATATTCAGCCATTTTCTCATAAGATTTATAAGATATTTTATTCTTCTTGCCCATGAAGACCTTTCTTTAAATCTTTATTGAATTTCTTTACAAATGCTTTAATTTTATCTATTTTGATTTTAGACACACTTTGATTTATACCTGTAATTTTTTTTACAATAATTTTATATAAAAAATTCATTTTTTCAAAATTATATTCATATCCAAAATATCCTTTAGTTAGAGAATGATCAAGTAATTCAGAATCAAAAGAATTTTCAAATTGATTATCAATTTCTTTTCCATTTCCAGAACATATAAACAAACCAATCTTTTTGTTCAATAAAGTTTTTTTATTTGTCTGGCAAAATTTGATTATATTTTTTTTGAATCTTACCAAAATAAATAGACCCTCCAATTACTATTGAACTATATTTTGATAAATCAATATTACTTTTTGAAATATCATTTACATTTACAGTAATATTTTTTATATTATTATTTTCTAATTCACCTGACAGAATATTTACAACCTTTTGAGTTGAGCCATATTTACTTGCATAAACTATTAACATGGACATATATTACCTCTCTATTTATTTTCATTTATCCATTTATCTATAGGTTTTCTCTTAATCATTATTTTTAAAATCAAATAGCCAATTATACTTCCACCTATTGTACTAACTAAAAATGGTACTATGAAAAAATAAAAAGCTACTTCTGTTCCCATTAAAAATTTAGCAATAGGATAAGAAGCAAGACTTCCAATAATTCCAGTTCCCAAAATTTCGCCTATAAGCACAGGTAATAATTTTTTGATCCATTTATATAATATTCCTGCTAAAAATGCACCAAAAATACTTCCCGGAAATGCAAGTAGAGTTCCAACCCCCATCAGATTTCTTAATGTTGATATAGCTATGGCATTCCATAAAGCATAAAAAGGACCCAATAAAACTGCTGAAAGAACATTGATTAAATGTTGCACCGGGAAACATTTAGATATTCCAACAGGAATTGCAATTATATGTGATGTAGAAACACCCAGAGCTATAAAAAGCGATGATAATACAAGTTTTTTAGTTTTCATTATAATCTTTTCTCCTTTTAATATATAATTAACTGATTAAATTAAAGATAAATATATTTATTTTTTCTGTCAAGAAAATTTGGAATTAATATTTATTTAAATTAAATATAGATCTTAAAATTTATTGGCTAATTGTTTTTTTAATCAATTTAACTAAATCTTTTATATGAAATGGCTTTTGAATAAACTCATAACCTTTTTCATCAATTTCTGAATGAAGGTATTCATCATTAGAATATCCACTTGTTAATATCACTTTTAAATCTGATTTTTCCTTTTTCATTTTATTGGCAAGATCAATTCCATTCTCATCTGTTAATACTATATCACTAATTAATAAATCAATTTCATCTTTTTTTTCTTTGAATATCTTGTGACCTTTTTTACCTGATTCAGCACTTAAAAATTCATAATTATAATTTGTTAATACATTTTCAACTAAGTCTAAAACAGATTGTTCATCTTCAATTATCAATATTGTTTCTTTCTTACCCATTAATATATCAAAATCATTTTGTCTATTATTTGTTTTTTTATTTTCTTTTCTATTTTTCTCTTTTTCATCATTTGATTCATCAATAGGTAGATAAATTTTAAATACTGTTCCGTGATTTATCTCACTGTAAACATTTATGAAACCATCATGTTTTTTTATAATTCCCAAAACAACTGATAGCCCCATTCCGGTACCTTTTGATAACCCTTTAGTAGTAAAAAATGGATCAAATATTTTATCAATTATTTCTGGTTTTATACCATGCCCTGTATCTTCAACATCAATTCGTATATATTTACCTTTAACAATATTGGGGATAGTTTTAGCCATTTTTGAATCAATTGAAATATTATCAGTTTTTATAAACAGTTTTCCACCTTCAGGCATTGAATCCTGAGCATTAACTGATAAATTAATTAACACTTCTTCAATTTGGTTTTTATCTGCATTAATCATATTAATACTATCTGTGAGCTGAGTTTTTATTTCTATATTTTCACTTAATAACCTTCTGAGCAAATTCATCATATTATTTATTACTTTATTGATATTAACTCTTGAAAATTTCATATCCTGTTTTCTGCTAAATAACAGTAGCTGGTTTGTCAACTTTTCAGCTCTTTCAGAAGATTCATATATATTTTTTATTTCATCATAATTTTTATTTGATTTATCTATTTTATTGAGTAATAAATCTGATGTTCCTTTTATTACGGTTAGAATGTTATTAAAATCATGAGCAACACCTCCAGCAAGTGTTCCTATAGATTCAAGTTTTTGGGACTGTAATAGCTGTTTTTGAAGTTTTTCTTTCTCTTTCTCTGCTTTTTTCATTTCTGTAATATCTACAACACTGCCTAAAAAATAAGAAGGATTATTATCTGCACCCCTAACAAGATTTGCATCAAGAATTCCATATACGGTATGTCCATCCTTATGTATAAATTTTTTCTCCATTCTAAAATGTTCAATTTCACCTTTTTTAAGTTTCCTCTGTTTTTCTAAATTCTTTTCCAGATTTTCTGGATGTGTTATATCTTTTAGATGTTTTCCTATTATTTCTTTTTCAGAATATCCCAGCATTTCAAGATAAGCATCATTTGTATCAATGATTTTAAAATTAAGAGAAACATGGGCAATACCTACAGTCATATGTTCATAAATCCTTCTAAATTTTTGTTCATTTTCTTTTAACTTGTCTTCAAGCCTTTTTCTTTCATCAATATTCATCATGTTACCAATAACTTTAATAATTTCCCCATTTTTTTTAACAGATTTTCCTATAGTTCTAATCCATATAACTTCTTTATTTTTGGGTTTAAATTTAACTTCCAGATCATAATTTTTACCTTCATTAATAGATTTATTAAAAGCCTGTTTAATTTTTTTTCTATCTTCTTTTAAATAAAATTTTATAACATTATCAATTTTATTTTGATGAAAAGAATTTTTATTTACATTATAAATATTATAGATTTGATTGGACCATATCATTTTATCAGTTTTTATATCATACTCCCACCCACCGATTTTTGCTAATTTTTCTGTTTGTTTTAATAATTTCTCGCTTTTTTTTAATCTTTTCTCAGCTTTTTTTCTTTCAGTTACATCTTCCACCAACCCTATTCCAGCATATATTTCATTTTTTTCATTTCTTATACCTTTAAAAATTATTCTTACAGGAGTTTTTTTATCAGCTGTTATTGAATTATAAATATCTTCATAATGTCCTTCTCCAATTTTTAAAGATTTTCTTACTTCTTGAATTAATTTTTTATCTTTTAATGATTTAAGCATATTCAACCCACAAAGAACTTCCTTTGAAGATCCAATAATATCTACAAATTTTTCATTACAATCAACAATAACACCATCTTTGTTATAATATAATATACCGACTGGATTTTCATAAAATAGATTTTTATACCTTTTTTTACTTTTAATCAATTGATCTTCAATATTCTTTCTTTCAGTTATATCATTTGCCATGCTTACCATCAAATTTTTACCATTAGGAGTTTCTCCGATTTTAGCAGAGTGAAAATTCCACACTCTTTTTTCTCCATTTTTAGTGGTTATAGTAAACTCTCCCTCATCTGTAATACCTTCATTATTGTGTAAATTTAAAATAAATTCTTTAATTTTTTCAGCTTTTTTTCCATAGGCTTTTTTAGTCCATTCATCTATAGTTGGTATTTCTTCCTGAGTGTATCCGGTTATATCACTCCAGACCTTATTTATTTTTAATACTTCTCCATCACCTGTTTGAAGCATAATTGGGAAAGGTGCTTTTTCTATAGTTTGTTCAAGATTTTTTTGAGCTTCTTTCCTTTCTGTTATATCAACTGCAATATGAATGACTTTTTCAAGATTTTTATTTTCATCAAAGACCGGTGTTACAGAAACAAGATAATGTCCTTTTAGTATCTCAATTGGCATGTCTGACATCTCAGGATTATTAGTTTCCAGCAATTTTTTCATGGGACAGTTCTCTGGAGGTTCATCAGTACCATGAAAAACTTCATGACATTTTTTCTTTTTTAATTCTTCAAGCGACATTCCGGTTTTCTCTAAAACCGACTTATTTGCATTTAAAATATTAAAATCCTTATCGATTATTGTAGTTGGTTGTCCTGTAGCCTGAAATATATTTTCCCAATCATTTTTTGCTTTTATAAGTTTATTTTTAGCTTCCTGTCTTTCTATGGCATTACTCAAATTTTTAGACAAGTTATCAAGTAATCTTCTTTCCTCTTTAAAGAACGGGCCTTCATCTTTTTGTGATTTTTCTTCTATATAATATACTTCTATTTTACCCCTTTTATTTCCATTTATTATAATATCACTTGATAAAGACCATTTAGATTCTTCAAAATTCTCTACTTTATATTCCATTCCATCAAATATTACTTTAGCTCTTGTTATAGATGGATAATTCCATCCCTGAGGTATAAAATTAACAAGGTCATAAAATATTTCTTGAAGATTTTCTCTGTTTTCTATAGAGTTTGTTAAATTTTCAAGGCACTGTAATTCTTTAACCCTTTCTCCAAGTTCATGAATTAATCTCTCTCTTTCTTTATCGAATTTTAATTTTTCTCTTGTAAAAGAAAGATCATTAGCAACTTCTTTCAATAATTTTTTTTCTTTAATCCCTACTTTATAATTTGCATCAATTCGAATTAAAAGTAACCCTACTAAATTATTATGCCTTGTTATTGGAGTTAATATTAAGCGATAGTTATTATTTTTTTTATATGAACACTGTCCACATTTTTTGGGATTAATAATTTGAATATCTTTTTTTTCTACAGCCTGATAAATGCAGTTTGGAACATTACCATTACCTTTTGTATCAATAAACCAGCTTTCTTCAAAAACAGGCTCTCCTGAAGAGGCAATTTTTTTTATAATATCTGTATTATTATCTTTTAAAGCTATTTCAATTCCCTTAAACGCCTTTGTTTCAAGTAATGAATCACAAATTTTATTCATTACTGATTTAATATTAATACCTTTAACAATAATTTGATTAACACTCGAAATAGCTTTTAAAAGAGAATTAGTTCTATTTAATTTTTTTTGAATAATTAATTTTTTTGATACATAATGTGCAACTATTAGAGACGCTATTAAAAATCCCATAATTGAAAAGTTTCTAAGAAATATCATGTGTTCATCAGGCTTTAATAAAATTAATTCAATAAATGAAATTTCTTCTTTATGAAATAATAAATAATCAAAAAAAGACATTAAAAACCAAGAAATAACTCCAGAAACTATTCCTATTAAATATATTTTACTTCTAATTTTTGAAGTATATATTTTCTTTAATTTGAAAAATTTTCTTACATAATTCAAAGATAATAAAATATGAATTATAATTAACAAAAGATATCCTATTATTAAATGTTTTATAACAACAGTATTGATCCATTCAATAGAAACCTCATTTATGGTAGTAGATTGATTCCAGAAAGGTGGATTTAAACTTACAAGTAAAGGAAAAATTACATAAAAACCTGATTCAATTACTATTCTAAAAGGAATTTCTACAAAAAATGGTGAATATAAAATATTTTTATCATTTGTTTTTCTCTTATCAGCCCAGTAACCATGCCATAAAATCCAAAGAGTAAAAACTGGAACAGAATATAGTATACCCCAGCCATCATTCTGCCATAAAAACCACATTGTTTGTGTTCCACCGAATAAAGCAGAAATTGCACCCCATTTTAAACCCCATGCATGTGCAATTATTAATGGGAATAATAACCCCAGTAATATTGATATTTTGAAATTTGAAGTAGTAAATATTTGAAAATCGAGGAAATTAATCAAGAAACCAATAATACCAAATAGAATTGATATCGATAATTTATAAAGATTATTTTTTCTTTTTAGAATATTTTTAAATAATTCCAAAAGACCTCTTTCTATTTAATATAAAAGCCTACTTTATAATAATATAGTTTATATAGAATTATTCAAGTTATATTGTTTAATCCTGTAAACAACTTATACTTTTGTATTTTAGAATTAATAAATATAATAAAATTACAATATTTTTATAAATTTATTATGCTTTTTCTTTTCTTTATTATTATTCATTTTCCCTATTTTCTAAATGCATTTTGATTAACAAATAAATTGTAATCCTTAAAAATAGTGTGGCAATCCCGAGAAAGATATAACCTAAAAAAGAACCTTTCATTCTCACAGATGTTCCAGCTAATACTGCAGTTAAACCACCAAATATGGCAATTCTACTTCTTGCCTTACTATTTTTCATTATTTCAATTCCTTTAACTTAAATATATTTTTTATTTTATTGTATGTTTTTCCAACTAGTTCTGATCCATCCATCTCTATATAATTTTTATTTCTTTTTTTAGCTTCCTTTTTAACAAATTTTGCAAATTTAATATCCCTTTTCATCCAGTTATCAAAAGCTTTTTCGGGGTCTGAACAATCAGAAAGATAATAATCAACCCACGTTCTCTTTTTAAAATGTTTTAATTGAAATTCTTCTGTTGGTGTAATACAGATGTATCTACTGTCGGGTATTTCATGTTTATCCATTAATTCTGGAAGAAGTGCGGCCCCTTCTGTTATCATTGGCCTTCCATTATAGTTTTCGATTATTTCTTTTTTAATAAATTGAAAAGTTTGTCTGTAAAAATCAAATTCATCAATAACTTGAGTTTGAACATCTCTTAGCCATGTCTCATCTAAATTCATCTCATGAAACATTTTTAATATTTTAATATTCTTTTTTGCACCCTCTTCCATGAATCTTTCGAGATAATCATCAATTTTGTAATAATCCATGTTAAAATCTTTTTCTAATTTTTCAGCCAAAGTACTCTTTCCACTGCAGGGAGATCCACCTATCCAGTAAACATCCAAATCATGTAACATATTTTCTCCTTTTAGAAATTGATTTTTGTTTTTAATTATTATAAGAAAATTTTTCATTTTTTCCACAAAATTATTTATTAAATAGGGTTTCTTCAATATTATTAACAATTTTATACTTAAATTAACATTTAGAACTATTCATATATAACTACATATATTAATGGTTAAATAATGATTCTACTTGTAAATTAGTTAAATTAATGTATAATTATCTTTAATTAAAAAAGGAGGTTTTTATGCCAGATAAGAAAACTGAAGAAAGAATAACAGGATCTCTACTACAACCTATTGAAAAAAAAATATTAATATGGATAGTCAAAAGATTACCTAGAAAAATATTACCGGATCACATGACTAATCTTGGTTTTGCTGGTGCAGTTTTAATTGGAATCAGCTATGTATTAACAAATATTTCAACCATGTTTTTTTGGCTTGCAACCCTTGGATTTATTATAAATTGGCTTGGAGACAGCCTTGATGGAAATATTGCAAGATTCAGGAATGTTCAAAGACCTAAATATGGTTTTTATATAGACCATAATGTAGATGCAATAACAGTTCTACTAATAGGAATCGGTGCAGGATTATCACCTTTTATTCATCTACATGTTGCTTATTATGTTGTTATTTCCTATTTTTTAATCAGTATTCACACATATATCAACATGTATATTCAGGATGTATTTAAAATTTCATACGGGAAATTTGGTCCTACAGAAGCCCGTTTAGCTATGATGGTTTTTAATACAGTTTTCTTTTTCATGAAAAAACCTCCAACTGTAAAACTTCTAAATATCGATTTTACATATTTTGATTTTATGGGAATAGCACTGGGTACATTCATAATTGGATTATATATATTTTCTTATTTTAAAAATTTAAGAAAGATGGCTAAAGTAGACCCCCCAAATTATGATATTTAAAAAAAATAATAATGAAAAAGAATATTTTTAAAAAATTTTCAAAATTTTTTCTAACCAATTTATCGGGAACTGCTATTGATACAGCAGTACTTTTCATATTTAAACAATATATATTCAATTCATATTTAGGTGTATACATTATTTCACCAATAATTGGTTTTGAAATAGCAATGCTTAATAATTTTACAATATCTTATTTCTGGATCTGGCATAAAAGAGTTCATTATAATTACAAGGATTTTTTCAAAAAACTTTTGAAATACAATATTTCAGTTTCTTTAACTTTCGCAATTAGATTGCTAATTATCATAACTGTTGAGAGAATAACAGGACTTGATGTTATTTACTGTAATTTTATTGCTCTAATAATATCCGGATTAATAAATTTTACTCTGGGAGAGAAATGGGTTTTCATTCATAAAAAAAAAGATATGAAAGATATAATAGAAGGAGAAAATTAAAAGATCATAAAAAAGTAAAGTATATACCCCCTATTGTTAATATAATTCCAGTAAGAATATAATGTTTATAAACAGGTAGAAACATCATGTTAGAAACTTTTTTTTGATATTTCCTGTAATTTTCAGGAAATATTTCAAGTAATTCATTTTTCTCTTCAATATATGAATTTCCATACTGAATTATAAAAAATAATCCAATTAATATCAGTCCCCAGATAGACCTTGTTGATAATATTAAACCAAAATTTATTATTAGAAAAGTGCCATACATTGGATGTCTTGTTTTTTCATAAAAACCATCTGTAATTAATTTATCAGGTTTTCTTGTTTTATCATTTCTTATCTCATGGTTTTCTTTTGTTATTAAAAATAAATTTATTACACCATGTGTTACAAAAATTAAACAAATAATAAAATAGATTATATCAATTTGATAAAGTGATACACCAAATATTTTAAACCATGCTGTTCCTGTTTTCCAAATATAGAAATCAGGCACAAATTTTAATAAAAATCTTAGAATAATAAATAAAGCAGTAAAAGAAATTGCACCGATAAATCCATATCCAATAGTTTTTATCTTTTCTGACATTTTATTCTCCTTATACATTTTTAGAAAAATATTTTTTCAAATTATTTTCAGCTTCTGGTGTTTTCTTGAAAACATTTTTTATCATATTGCATTTAAATTCAACACATTCAAAACATGAATCGATATTCCTATTTGTTACACAGTTCCTTATATCACAATCTCTACAAAAAGAAATTATATTTCCACCCTTACTCCTGCAGCCATCACAATTAGTATCTTCTTTATTTAAAGGATATTCATCAGTACTCCATTCTTCTGCTATTTTTTGTTTTTCATTAATATCATTGTTAACAGTTGCAATAAATATTCTGCATTTAGAACAATTAATACCACAATATCCTATATTCTTCATATTCTACTCCTACTATTTTTTTAAAATTAATTTTCTAAAAACTCCTGAATTTTTTCTACTCTTTTCTTTCTTCTTCTTAATTTATTTGATTTTAATTGAAGTTCAAGAGGTGGAACTTTAATATCATAATTATTCCATCTAATTATCTCTAAATGTTTTTTCGCATAAGGGCCAAAATCAACCGGTTCAGGATCATCTGCAAAATCCTGTGGATCAAAGGCAAGGTCAATCTGTCCATTAAGAAAAATAACTCCAAAATATTTTACTATCCAGCCATTAGTATCTGATATTGGCCAAATAATATTATCTACAAATAATTCATTTATTTTTTCTATATCTTCAGAATTAAGCATAATATCAACATTATGAGGATAAATATCAATACCTCTTATTTTTAATGCACAGCTTCCTGTAAGCCACCAGTCAATATCATATTCTTCAATGCGTTTTATAAATGATAAAAGAGCTTCATCCCACATTATTTTTTTAAATTTACCTGCCTGTAAAACCATTTCCAAATTATATTTTTTGTAATTTTCTTTAATCTTATTTATATTTTTAACAGGCTTGGAAAAAGTTTTATAAAAATCATGATTTTTTCTCACATAATATTGTTCATCTAAAACAGGAATAAATTTTTTTTCAACATTTTTTAATATAAATTTAATATTTTGTTCATTCTCTTCAAAAAATATATCCATTTACATCCTCCACAATTCTAAATCGGAAATTATTATAATAGAAAATTAAAAAATATAAATAATAATTTTTATTTAATAATTCTATTTATAATATATAATAAATAAAATAGAGGAGGTTTTTATGTATAAAGAGATATTTATGAATATAAAATGTTTAAAATGTTTTTTTCTCTGGAGTACAATTATTAATTTTTCATTATTTTTTATATCATTTTTAATGTATCATCTCTGCAAAAAATTCATCTATAAAACTTTTAACAGGTGGTATGATATTTCAGAAGATTACTTTAAAAAATCTTATTTTGCTGCTCTTATATTCTTTAAAATATTAATTATTGTATTCAATCTTACACCATATCTTGCTTTAGAGTTGTTTTATTGATTTAAAACCACCAAGAAATTTTCTATGAAAATTTATAGTCTTCTGTCGAATATACTCGGACATAGAAACTTTCAAGCTTAAGCTAAAGTAGTTGTTCGTGTTCATTTGAAATATTTTTCGTGACATGTAATGCGTGACATGACTCCACTCCAGAAATATAACTTCTGTTACTAAAAAATTACCGAAGCTAATTTTTCTCATCCACCCTTCTTGTAAGTGAATATGTATAAGGTTTGAAATATTTCAACCAGAATCTGAATGCTGTTGGATTAAAACTTTCAAAATCAACACCACATCTTTCAAATCCCTCTTTTGCTAACTTATCAAACATATAGGACAACAGATTTTCTAATAATCCATTTCCCCTGTATGCTGATAATAAATAAGCACCGCAAATATTTATCGTTTTCTCATCTACAGTTGTAAAATTTTCACCGGTATCTTTTATTTCTAAATAGCCCAGAACTCTTTTATTATCACTAATTGCAAAATATCTCGATTTACGTTTTTTAGATTGTTCTACTAATTTTTTAAGACTAAATTTTTCATAAATTAAAAATGTTGGACTCTTTCCAAGATGGTTAATAAGTTTATTTTTTAAAGGTTCAATTTTATCTAAATCCTTATATGATAATTCTTTATATTCATATTTTTCACTCTTTTTATTTTTGATCTTAAAATTATCAATATTGCTTATAGCATCTACACATCTTAATCCAAAACCGTTTTGAAAAAAAGACTTAATCGAATCTAAATTATTTCTATAAAGCGTGATAGCCTGACTGTATAATTTTTTTTCATACCATTTTTTTGCAGCATGCTGATATAAAAGAGAATATAAATATTCTCTATTATCTTTTACAACTCCATGACCGTGAAGAGGAACAAATACCCCATTAGAATTACCAAAAAAATTATCTATTGGTCCATATGATTTTATATATCCTTTAATTTTATCATTATCAAATAAAACAGCTCCTAAATTATTATCAGGCATATTTTTTAATAATTTATATAATTTTTCTCTATAATCATTATGTGGCAATTCGTCTGTTTTTTCTCTTTCTTCTGAATACTCTTTTAAAGAAAGCTCTACAGTTTCTTCAATATATTTTTCTTTAAAGTCTTTTAATTTATACATTTTTTTCTCCTTTTAATTCTTGAAATATTTTGTAAAAATTATCTTTTTTAATATGATAAACATAAGCATGTATATCATTTCGTTTAACCTTATAATTTTTTTGGAGCTTCATGAAATATTTCATCAACTTTTATTCCTCCACAAAATTCCTGCATCTTTTGAGAAGCAATATTTAATTTATTAGGATCAGCTTTTACAACTTTACAGGATGTATTAGAAAAAAGATAATGACATAAAGCTTTTTTGATTTCCTTACCAAAGCCATTTCCCCAGTATTCGGGAAGAAGTTTAACATCAGTTATTGAAATATTTTTATCATTGGGACTTCCTAATTTACATTCACCTATTATATTTTCATTTTTCTTTTCCTCAACAATTAGAGTTCTATCATATCCTGATTCATCATAACCAGAGAAGATTTTTTTTATTTCTTTTTCAGTTATTCCTAACCCTTCCGGAAAGCCAACATATTTCATTACTTCTGCAGAATTCCAGAGTGTAAAATAAAAATCTATATCTCTTTCATTAGCTTCTGCTTTTCTTACCTGTAACCTTTCAGTTTCAAAAATCATATATCTCCTTTTTATTTTTGATGAATTATATATTTTAAATTTGATTTTCAACCTGTATTTTTAAAATAGAAACTATTCTGAAGTGTTTGAAATTTCACTGTCTCAAGTCATCGGTCTTTAGTTCTAAGCTTGAAAGAAATTTCTTTGATGTTTTTATAGTTCTTTTGAAAATTATCAGAAATAATTTTAGTGACATAAGAATAAATTCAGAATATTTTTTAAAAAATTTTTGACCACTTACGGTTCACGGATCACTGATGACTGAAGTTTTCCAGATAACAGAAAACTGATTTTACGCACACGAACACGAACAACTAACACTAAGTTTTTGACTGCTCTTGGATTACGGTTGAATGATGACGAACAATAGAAAACAAGTTAAACATACTCAATATTAACTACTTTTCCTTTTTCTTTTAGTTTATCTGCAATTTTTGGAATTATTTTTTCTCTTTTCAAAATACCTCTCTGTTTAAATATTATATTCTTTTTATGAGCCGGATTTTTTGCCCGTCCAACTATAAAATTAATCTTATCTACCATATTAAAAAAATAATTTAATTGTGTTACACCACTATCAAGTTCATAATTTTCCATATTTTCGTCAATAATATGATATACCTGGTTTAATGTAACAGCTCCTTCCGTAACAATATTTATATCTTTTATATAATATCGGGGTGGAGCCGCTAAATTTTTGGGATTTTCCTCTATTTTTATATTCTTATTTAATTTATCAGCAACAATTTCTGCTGTTGTTGATCCACAAACAGCTTTATATCCATCTCTTTTCCAGAAATCATTCACAACTTTTTTATCATTATCTTTATTATATGGAGGACCTGTTAAAACATTCAATACTTTTCCTTTTCTTCCATGTATTAACAAAGCAGTTAAATCATCTCTATGTTTTTCTCCTGATATTTTAAGACTCTTACTTGTTAAAGAATCCAAAAATTTTTTAATATTTTTATTATTCAATAAATATCTATTTGTAAAATTTTTTACACCTTCATTTTGCCAGCCTTTAATATATCCATTTCCCATACCTGATTGAGTTATACCATCACTAAAAAGTAATAAACTTTCATC
>Ga0209947_1001077_pt1 | contig 16457 bp, 15 predicted proteins | sample SalPonR2_B_D2_MG_FD_185706 | JGI IMG/M metagenome (GOLD analysis project Ga0209947, IMG submission 185706) | Salt pond soil microbial communities from South San Francisco under conditions of wetland restoration - Salt Pond MetaG R2_B_D2_MG... ... | reverse complement strand
CGCGAGCTGGGCTGGATCGAGGGTCCGCTGCCGAAGATGATCGCGGTTCAGGCCGAAGGCTGCGCGCCCATGGTGCGCGCATACGACGCGGGCGAGGCGTTTGCCCGGCGATGGGAAGATGCGTCCACCGTCGCCGCCGGCATTCGCGTGCCTCAGGCCGTCGGGGACTTCCTCATCCTGCGCGCGGTTCGCGAGTCCGGCGGCCGGGCCATTGCCGTCAGCGAGGCGGAGATCGAGCGGTCCTGGAAGTCGCTCGCAGCGGAAGAAGGCATCCTGATGTGCCCGGAAGGCGCGGCCACCCACTCGGCTTGGCTGCGCATGATCGAGGCGGGCGAGATCGATCGGGACGGGAAGGTCGTGCTGTACAACTGCGCGACCGGTCTCAAGTACCCGTTACCGGAGCGCTGACTGCCATGGCCGACTGCAGATTCGTTACCGACTATCCGCCTTTGGTTCGACATCGGGCGGAATTGAAGGCCGCCGGGCGTGCGCGCTGGACCCGGCTGGCGATCGCGTTGCCGCTGCTGGCGATTCTCGCCTACGGGGCGTTTTCGATGAGCGCGCAGTTCGGGCTTTTCGTTGCCGCCGTCGGCGCCGGCGTCCTGTTCTTCCTCTGGCTGCCGGGCGGCAGCTCCGTGGACGCCGGCGCACTGGCCGGAGTGGAGGGCGAAGTCACCGCGCTGGATCGGCTCAAGACGCTGCCCGACGATTTCCTGCTGTTCAACCGTGTGAAGCTGCCCGACGGCCAGCTGCCCAACGGCTGGCGCGAGCTGGATTTCGTCGTGGCCGGTCCCACCGGCCTTTGGATCGTCGAGGTCAAGAACACGCCCGGCCACGTCTACGTGCGGCCGGACGCGCGCCACTGGCCGTTGGCGCGACGCGGCGGCTGCGGCAGCCGGCCGAACTGGAATGCCGTGGAAAACCCCATACCCCAGGCGCGTGCCCAGGTCGATTCTCTTCGAAGGTGGTTGTTGCAGCACGGCGTCGCGGCGGATCCGAAGCCGTTGATCTGCCTGTCGCATCCGGAAGTCGCGGTGGACAATGCCGACGCCTCTCCGGTGCCGGTGGTCGTGCGCGATCAGCTGGCGGATCGGATTCGTTCGGGCCCGGCTTGCACGCTGCCCAAAGGCCTGTTCGAGACGCTTGCCCGGTTCCGGCCCGCCGGCGGGCCGGCGCTCGATCGCGCGGCCTGAGCGGTCTGCTTGGGTTCCTTAGCCAGAACGCTGCGTGCCCCGGAGATACCAGGCGAGTACGACCCAGTCGTATAGAAAATGCACCATGATCGGGAGCAGCAGATTGCCGGTGGCCTGGTAAAGCCAGCCAAGGTAAAGCCCCATCAGGCAGGTCAGCACGAAGTAGGCCGTTGTCAGGGCGTGCGCCAGCCCGAATACCAAAGAAGCGACGCCCAGCGCCGCCATCGGCCCGATCAATCCCTCCAGGCCGGCTTGTATCACGCCCCTGAACAGCAATTCCTCGCCGATACCGGCCGCCAGCGCCACGGCAAACACCGCCGCCGGCCCGGCATCGCTGAAAAGCGGCAACAGATGGTCTTCGACGATGCGCCTGAGTGCCTGCACCCAGCCCCATCGGAACTGCATCAATGCCAGCACGGCCGCGACCATCGGCAGCGTGGCCAGCACCGACAGGCCCAGCGCGCCCGCGCTGAATTCCATCGTCAGCCACGGCCGCAGGCCGAAGAGCAGTGCAAGCAGCAGTGCCAGAATTGCCAGCGCGCTCTCGAAGCCGAGCGCGAAAGCGATCGGACGGCGCTTCATCAGTTTGCCGAAAGCAGTCGGACGGTGGTTGTCCTGGCCGGGAGTGCCCGGTGATTTTTCTGTCTGGCCGCTCATCCCGAGCGTCACTTGCCGTCGGTATCGGTGCTTCGGGCGCCCATTACCTGCGCGCGCAGCTCAGTCCACTTTTTCGCCATCCGCAATATCGATGTTTCGGTGGTGAATTGGCGCAATCGCTCCACGGGCACCCAGGCCAGGTCGTGCGATTCGTCGCTGACGACATAGTCGCGACCGGAGCGACTGACGAAGGCGAAACGAACGTCGAAATGAAAGTGTGCAGGGTCGGACTTGCGCGCCGGGATTTCATGTACGTCGATGTCCAGGATGTCGCGCGAGATCAATTCCACGGCAAGGCCCGATTCTTCCTCGGCTTCGCGTCCTGCCACCGCCGCGGTGTCCGGATCGCCGTCACTGTGGCCGCCCAGCTGCAGCCAGGCGTCGAGCTTGCGGTGGTGGGTGAGCAGCACGTGCTCGCCCGAGCCATCCACCAGCCAGGCCGAGCCGGTCACGTGGCCGGGCTCGAAATTGCCGCGTTCGAAGCATTCGGGCTGATTTGTTATCAAGGACCGGAACTGATCGACAACGGCGGCCTCATCGGGATGGCGCAGGCAGTAGTCCTGCAGAGCTTTCGACAGCTCGAATGGCATGGGGTGGGACGTTGGCGTCATTGTGTTCCGTCGCGGGGGTATCGGGTTGACCTGCTGATTTTAACTGCGGCGCCCCGTTGACGCGCATGGAGATTCAGGCGGGTCGACGCGCCGCCATTGGCCCGGCGCCAGGCCCTCCAGCGTGTATCTGCCGATAGCCGAGCGAATCAGCCGCAGCGTAGGGTGTCCGACCGCCGCGGTCATCCGGCGCACCTGACGGTTGCGGCCCTCGGTGATGATCAACTCCAGCCAGGCCTCTGTGACGTTCTTGCGGTAACGCACCGGCGGATCTCGCGGCCACAGGTCTGCGGGTTCCGGAATCCGGCCCACCGTCGCCGGCCGGGTGGGCTTGCCGTCGAGTTCGACGCCGTGACGCAGGCGCGCCAGCGCGGCCTCGTCCGGTATGCGCTCGACCAGCACCAGGTACGTCTTGGGCTGCTTGAATTTCGGCGACGAGATCCGTGCCTGAAGCGCGCCGTCGTCGGTGAGCAGCAGCAGGCCTTCGGAATCCTTGTCCAGGCGCCCGGCCGGATAAACGTCGGGCACGTCGATGAAGTCGGACAGCGTCGGGCCCTGGCCCGAGAATTGGCACAGCACGCCGAAAGGCTTGTTGAACGCGATCAGCGCCGTCATTCGGTAGCGCGGCTGCCGGGATGCGCGAGCGCATCCAACGCAAGAGCGTTCACGAGGACGAGTCGTCCGCGATCTTGTCCTGGGTGTAGTGGTCCTTCCGCCTGATAATTGCGGATTCAGTTGGCCTGTCAGCGTCCATGGCGGCGTTCCGGCCCTTGTAAAGGGTGATGGCCATTCACTGCAGGCCGCGCCTTGCCCTGAACGCTGACAGACCAACTGAATCCGTAATTATCAGGTGGAAGGACCACTGGTCTCGAAGTCGCCGGCGTCGTGGCGTTCGTGCAGCTGCATTGCCGGATCGCCGAACGGACGGTTGACCATGCGGCCGCGCAGCACCGCCGGACGTTCATCAATGGCTTTCGACCAGCGCTGGAGATTTTCGTAGGTGTCGACCTGCAGGAATTCCGCGGCGTCGTACAGCCGGCCCAGTGCAAGCTGCCCGTACCAGGCCCAGATCGCCATGTCGGCGATGGTGTAGTCGCCGCCGGCCATGTACTCGCGATGAGCCAGATGCCGGTCCAGGACGTCGAGCTGGCGCTTGGCTTCCATCGTGAATCGGTCGATGCAGTACTTGATCGGTTCCGGCGCGTAGGCGTAAAAGTGGCCGAAGCCGCCGCCGAGGTAGGGTGCGGCGCCCATCTGCCAGAACAGCCAGTTCAGGCACTCGGTGCGTGCATGGTGATCGTTGGGCAGGAAGGCGTCGAACTTCTCGGCCAGGTAGAGCAGGATGGCGCCGGATTCGAACAGCCGCGTGGACGGCTCGGTGCTGTGGTCGACCATGGCCGGAATCTTGGAATTCGGGTTGATTTCGACGAAGCCCGAGCCGAACTGGTCGCCCTCGCTGATATCGACCAGCCAGGCGTCGTACTCGGCGTCGGCAAAGCCGCGCGCCAGCAGTTCCTCGAACATCACTGTCACCTTGACGCCGTTGGGCGTGGCCAGCGAATAAAGCTGGTGCGGATGCTTGCCCAGCGGCAGCTTTTTCTCGTGCGTCGGACCCGCGGTCGGACGGTTGATGCTGGCGAACTTGCCGCCGCTTTCGGAATCCCATGTCCAGACTTTCGGTGGCGTGTAGTCGTGGGGCATGTATTCGGATTCGGATTCGGATTCGGTCATGGCGAGCGTTCCCGGTTTAAATTGAGTCCGTCAGTATACGCATCGGACCGTTCGTTCCCCGGCGTGCTTTCGATTCATCGCTGCCTGAGCCGATCGAATGCCTCCATCGCATCTTCGACGCCCGCCCGATAAATCCGCTTGCCGTGCTCGACGCTCGCGAGACCCGGTTCGGAGCCCATGCGGCCGTCGGGAAAATTTTCGCGGAAGTCGCGGGCATCGCGAAAACCGCCGTTGGGGGCGCGACGGGGGTTGAGCTTCGCGGCGCTCACGCGGTCAGGATACGTAAACCAGGTCAGCGAGATTTCCGAGGGTGTGGCATGCGAGCCCTCGGCATCACCGAAAAGCTTGGCCGAAAGTTCCCGGGCCCGCCGGCCGGTGAACCAGTTGAAGAGTACGAGCTGCAGATCCGACATGTGGCCGGCGATGCTGGACTCGGACCAGATCTCGTCGAAGGCTGCATGCACAGTAGCGATGTTGCCGCCGTGGCCGTTCAGGAACATGAAGCGGCGGAATCCCTGGCTCGACAACGAGCCGACCACGTCGCGGATCACCGCCATCAGCGTGCTCGGCCTGAGTGCGATGGAGCCGGGAAACGCCAGGTGGTGCTGCGCCATGCCGATGCTCAAGGTAGGGCCGACCAGCACGCCAAGTTCGGCCATGCCGCCCGCGATAGTTTCCGGGCAGATCGCATCCGTGCCGATCAGCCCGGTCGGGCCATGTTGCTCGGTGGATCCGATCGGGATGACGATCGCATCGCTCGTTTCGAGATAGGCCTCCACCTCCGGCCACGTCGCCTGCTGCAGTTTCATCGAATGCTCCAGTTTTTCGTCGTTTCGTCGTTTCGTCGTTTTGTCGCTTGGTCGTTTGGTCGCAGAGTCCGAAATTCCCGGGACGCCACAGGCAAGTGGACTTTGACAAAACGACCAAGCGACCAAGCGACAAAACGACGAAACTTATTTCCCCTTGAACTCCGCCTCGCGTCGTTCCAGAAACGACCGAATGCCTTCCTTGACGTCTTCGCTGGCCATCACGGGTTCCAGCGCCGCGAACAATTCCTTTTTGGCCGCGCTGTGGCCCTGCACTCGCGCCAGGCGGGAAGACGCGAGGCTGCCCTGGACACCGAGCGGTGCGGCGCGTGCGACTTTCTGGGCAATCTGCCAGGCGCGATCGAACTGTTCACCGGGCTCGACCAGTTCCTGCACCAGGCCCCAGTCGAACGCTTGCTGCGCGCTCCATTCGTCTCCGGTCAGCAGGTATCGTTGCGCGTTGCCCCATCCGATTTCCTCGGGCAGCCGGAACGTCGCGCCGCCGCAGGGAAAGATGCCGCGTTTGACCTCCAGCTGGGCATAGCGGGTGTTGGTCGCCGCCACCCGGATATCGGCATTGAGCATCATCTCGACGCCGCAGGTAAAGCAGATGCCCTGGGTGGCAAACACCACGGGCTTGCTCAAGGGCTCGCCCACGACGCAGAATGGATCGATCTCGCCTTTGCCCAGTGGCATCCCCTTACCGGCGGCGAAGGTCTCGGCCCAGTCGTCCAGCTGAAGACCCGAAGTGAAGTGCTCGCCCTCGGCATGCACCAATCCCACGCGAAGCCCGGGTTCGCGCGCGAGACGGCCGTAAGCAGCCGCGATGGTGTGGTACATCTCGCGGTTCATGGCGTTCATCTTTTCGGGGCGGTTCAGCCCGATGAGCAGCACGTGTTCGCGTGCTTCGACGTTGACAAGGGCCATCGCTGGAGTCCGCTGTTGAGCTAGCGTTCAATACTAACCCTGCTGCGCATCTCGATGACCTTTGGCGAGCAACTACTTTTTCCGGTCCCGATTTCTCAGTACCTCGGCGCGGCTGCTCTTGCCGCGCGAACGCGCCTGTTTTGATGCAACGGCCCGCCCTGATCGCGAAGATGTGTGTGCCTGTCTGGCTTGTTTTTCAACGCGCGCAGGCGTATTCCGGGATGTTGTCTGCCGGGCGCCGCGGGTGACGGACCCGCGCGAATCGGCAGAAGGCCGGGTTTGCGAATCTACGGCCCGGCTGTTTTGCGAAGACCGCGAGCGCGCCGACGCTTGTCGTGACGCTTGTCGTGACGAAAGTTGTATCGATTGTGACGACGAGCGCGCGGCCGACTGCCCGCCGCGTTCGCGGTTCGAGGCGGCTTCACGGGCATTCGTTCGGCTCGGAGGCTTGCCCATTGGGGCTCGGCGCTGAGCCAGGTCCCGGCGGCGGGCCCCCCTGTCGGTAGCCGAACGTCCAGCGGAAGCATTCCGCGGCGAACTCCCGAATCTGCCGGAGGCGACTTTTCCGCGAAGGTCGGACGCGGCGGGCTCGCTTGGCGCCACGCCGAGAATGCTGTTGGCGTCGCGCCTGATCGAATTGCGATTTCGAATCGTTCGCTCCGCGACCTGTCGATCTCGCCGGTCGGTATCGACCGAAGCAGAGGCCGAACGCCTTGTCGGGACTGTAGTGCTGCGCGAACGCTGGCGCAACAGGTCGCGTCGGTTGTTTCGGCTACTGTCGTATCCGTGACTGCGGCCGGCAGCGCGTGAGCCCTGCGATGCCCGTCTGGTGTGGCGTTCGTCTATGCCCCGGCGGTAAGCGACACCGCGACGATGATCCGGATCATGCTTCCAGCGGCGGGCGCCATCGTAGCCGGCCAGTTCGCGTCCGGAAGTGAATCGGCGGCCTTTGTACCCGTGCTTGCCATAACGCTTGCCATAGTGATTGTCGTGTCGCCCGTAGTAGCCATGGTGATCGTGAATCATCAACCTGTGACTGGGCCAGTGAACGGCGCTGAAGAAGAACCCGTATTGCAGGTGGTGGCCGTTGCCCCAGTGGAAGCTGAATCCGGAGCGGTAGCCGCGCGGCTGATGCCAGTAAACGGGCGGGTAGGCCGACCAGCGCCAGTTGCCGTAAACGGTGTACGGATCGTACCAGGGCACGTAGACCACGCGCGTCACGCTCGGCTCGATATAGATGTACTCGGTTTCGCGCACCACGCGCACGTATTCGTTGGAGCGCAGGTGGCCGCTGGCATAAGCCTCGTCGCGCAGGTACTGGACGGTGTCGAGCACCTGGTATTCCTGGATCAGGAAGGCGTCGCCCAGGCGCTGTGTCCAGTCCAGGTCGGCGTCCATGCGCGCCAGCAGCTCGGGAAACGCGACCAGCGCCATGACGCTGGGATCCCAAGGATAGTGTTCGACGGCGGCCACGGCGTATTCGCCCTCCAGGCCCGGGTTGGCCCGCGACCAGCGCGCCGCCTGGACCACCTCCAGCGGATAGGTGGCCGCGATCAACACATGCGAAAGCACGGTATCCGGATACAAAGCGATAGGCGCGAGCATCTGGTCGAGTTCGGCCTGGGCGAAGCCGGCCTGCGCCTCGGCCGAAGCTCGCTCGGCGACAGCTCCCCAGGCGAGCAGCAGGATTCCGGCCAGGACAATAGCGAGTCTTGCGTTGCCAGTTTTCATGTCGGTCTCCTTCTCGCGGCTGTGGCGGCCTTTGTGAACCCGTTATACAAGCTCCAGCCTGAAGCGCCGCTGAACGGGATTTTGTTTAAATCCATGAGATTGTCAGGAGTGATGAGATAATTAAACGATGTCGACACTTCATGCCCGCCTGACACCGGCCCGGCGCCGGCTGCTGGATCAGCTGCTCGATGATCTTCTCGATCGCGAGCCGGACGAGCGCAACCGGCTTCTGGCCGGGCTTGAAGCGCGCTGTCCGCGCCTGCATTCGCGACTCTCGGCGCTGGTGGAAGCGAGCGCCGAGCCGGCGCAGTTTCTCGAGACCTTGTTTCAGAGGGCAGGTCAGCTGGCGTTTTCTGAAATCGACAAATCCGATTTGGCGCTGCCAGCCGGCACCCGTATCGGGCCCTGGCGGCTGGTCGAGCCGGTGGGTTCCGGCGGCATGGGAACGGTTTACCGGGCCGAGCGCGCCGACGGCGCTTTCGAGAGGGAAGCCGCCGTCAAGCTCATCAGGCTGCGCAGGGATTCCCGACTGAAGCAACGACTGGAAGTCGAGCGGCAGTTGCTGGCGCGGCTGGATCATCCCAATATCGCTCGCATCCTGGACGGCGGCGAAACCGAGGATGGGCAAACCTACCTGGTCATGGACTGGGTGCCGGGCGAAGACCTGGCCGATTGTGCCAAGGCCGCGCGGCACGATATCAGCCGCTGCATGGATGCGTTTGCCCAGGTGGCGGGCGCGGTCGGTCATGCCCATCAGCGCCGGGTGGTGCATGGCGACATCAAGCCTGCCAACATCCGGCTGACCCCCGAAGGCCGGGTGATGCTGCTGGACTTCGGCGTTGCGCGATTGGTGGCAGAAGAACATGCCGACGAGGCAAGCTTTCGTGCGCTGACGCCGGCGTTTTCCGCACCGGAACAGCTTGCCGGCGAGCCGGCATCCACCCAGTCCGACGTGTATGCGCTGGGCGTGCTGCTGTATTGGATGCTCACCGGCGAAGTGGGGTCTCAGGGCACCGATTGGTCCGACCCGCGGGCCAGGCGGTATGACCGGTACCGCGACCTTGCCGCCATCATCAGGATGGCCTGCGCACCCGAGCCGGCTGATCGATACCCCGGCGTATCGGCGCTGATCAAGGATGTAGAGCGCTATCGCAGGCTGCAACCGGTGGTGGCACGTCCGGCCAGTCGTGCCTATTTGCTCAACCGGTTCGTGCAGCGCAATCCTGTCGTCGTGGGTCTGGGGAGCGTGGCCGTGCTGTTGTTGATCGTCGGTCTGGTCGGCACCGGCTGGCAGGCGCGAATCGCGGGGTTGGAGCGCGACCGGGCCGAGGCGCAGCGAGACCTGGCGCGGCTGGAGGCCGACAAGACCGAGCGGGTCAGCGAATTCCTGGTCAGCCTGTTCGACCAGGCTGATCCATACCGTAGTCCGGGCAGGGACCTGACCGCTCGCGACCTGGTGCGGCAGGGCGCGGCCCAGGTTGAAACACTGGAAGAAACGCCGAGGATACAAGCCGAGATGTTCCACGCGCTGGCCCGGGTGAATCGTTCACTGGCCGAGTACGAAAGCGCGCGCGACATGGCGGCCCGGGCGCTGGAGATTCTGCAGCGTACGTCCGGCGTCTCGGCTGCCGAACGTGCCCGGGCCTGGACCTTGCTGGGCGGCACGCTGGGCTCGCTGGGGCGTTACCGCGAGGCGCTGGATGCGCATGAAAATGCGCTGGCACTCAGCGACCCTGAAGATGCGTCGGCCATGGCCCAGGCACTGGACAATATCGGGCTGTCGCTTTATTCGCTTGGACGCTTCGAAGCCGCCGAGCAGCGCTTCCGCCGTGCGCTGGCGCTGCGCCGCGAATTCTTGCCCGAAAGCGCGGAACTCGCTGCGGCCTATAATAATCTGGCGCTCGCGCTGGCCGGACTGGACCGCCGCGAAGAGGCGGTAGACCATTATTCGACCGCGCTCGAGATCCGCCGGCGGGTGCTGGGTGACAGCCACCCGGATACGACTTTTTCGCTGACCAACCTGGCGACTTTGCTGACCCAGATGGGCCAGTACGATCGGGCCGAGTCCATGTTTCTCGAAGCACTGGAGCAGCGCAGACAGGCCTTCGAGACCGGCCATCCCGCGATCGCCAGTGTGATCTACCAGGTGGGCTGGCTGAACAGCAACCGCAAGCGCTGGGTTCAAGCCGAGCGGTATCACCGCGAGGCGCTTGCGCTTCGACAGTCGCGCATGGGGCCGGATCATCCTTCGGTGGGCGTCAGCCTGAATGCGTTGGCCAGCACGTTGCGCAATCAAGGCGAGCTCGAGGAGGCTCGATTGCTGCTGGAGCACGCGCTGTCGAATTACCGCACTGCCTACGGTGAATCGCACCACGATATTGCCCTGGTGCTTTCCAACCTGGCCGGCACCCATGCCGCTCTCGGCGAATTCGAAAAGGCCGAGGGCCTTTACGCGCAAGCGCTTGAAATGTGTCGACGGGAACTTGGCGAAAATCATCGGCACGTGGCCGATATCCTCAAGGGGCAAGCCGAGCTGGCGCTCGAACGGGGTCGCACCGAAGACGCGCGCAGGCGGGCGCTGGAAGCTCGCGAGATCGTGTTGGACGTGCACGGCGATCCCGGTCATCCGGACGTTGCGGCCGTCGATGAGTTGATGCGCCGGATCGGCTCGGCGTTCTGATTCTACGATCGGCAATGCAGCCGATCTATCCGCCGTTTGCCGGCGGCTCCCGAACAGCGGATGGCGGCGGCTGAACGCGCGGATCGTCGTAGTCCGGTGCCGGTGGCCGCTCGCGCCCACAGACTGAACTCAGGGTCACCACGGTGGACTTCCAGGGGTTCATGATCTCGTCGATGGTCGGCGCACGGCGGCGGGTGCACACGACGGTGCCGTCGACCATCACGAAACGACCGCCGGTGCTGCCGTCGTTGTTTTTCCATGTATGCGCGCTGGGCGTAACCTGGCCGACGTGTGCCGAAATCCAGCCGCGTACGCCCGGCACGCCCGGCACGCGCGCGCCGCTGGATGTCCACGGCAGACCGTCGCCTGCGTCCTGGCCGGCTTCGGCCGGCAACGACCGAACCTGCTCGAGCAGGGTTGCGCGGAGCGCATCGGCCCGTACAGGCAAGCCATCATCGGTGTTCGGATCGTCGGGACGACGTTCGGCGGGTGTCGTCTCGGGCGCGGTCGCTGAAGGCGGCTCGCTTGCCGCTGTGGGCCGGGACGGAGGTTCGGCCCGCCTTTGTTCGGCGACCTCGACCGGCCCGGGCCGTTGCGGGTCCACGGGCGCCGGGATCAGATGCATCGAGATCACGCGCGGGTCCGGCATTGGCGCGGACGGCGACAGCGGCGCATTCATCAGGATTGCAAGCAGCACGACATGCGCCAGAACCGACGCCGCCGCGGCCCGTGCCGGAAAACCGCCGAGCCGGACAATTGCTTGCGCCGTTGGTCTTGCTTCGGGCGTGCGGCTTGTGTCGGGGATCATCGGCGGCATCGACAGGGCGAACTGATAGAATAACGATCAGGCAATTACCCAATCGTTAAAAAGGATGACCATGGGATACCAACACGTGAAACTGCCGGAAACCGGCACCCGCATTTCGGTCGAAAACGACAAGCTCAATGTGCCCGACGACCCGATCCTGGGATTCATCGAAGGCGACGGTATCGGGGTCGACATCACGCCAGCCTGTCTCAAGGTCTGGGACGCCGCGGTTGAAAAGGCTTACGGCGGCAAGCGCAAGGTGCACTGGGCCGAGCTTTATCTCGGTGAGAAGGCGGCCGGCATCTACGACGGTGATTACTTCCCGCAGGAAACGCTTGACGCGATCAAGGAATTGAACGTGGCTATCAAGGGTCCGCTGACCACCCCGGTGGGGGAAGGCTTCCGCTCGCTCAACGTATCGCTGCGCCAGACGCTGGATCTCTATGCCTGTGTCCGTCCGGTCAAGTACTACAAGGGCGTGCCGTCACCGTTGCGCAAGCCCGAGGACTTCGACGTGGTGATCTTTCGCGAGAATACCGAGGACGTGTATTCCGGCATCGAGTTCGAATCCGGCACGCCGGAGAACAAGAAGCTGGCGGATTTCCTGCGCAACGAAATGGGCGCGAAGTTCTTCGAAGACGCCGGTCTGGGTGTCAAGCCGATTTCCGAGTTCGGCACCAAGCGCCTGGTGCGTAAGGCCATCGAGTACGCCATCGAGAACAAGCGCGAGTCGGTGACGCTGGTGCACAAGGGCAACATCATGAAGTTCACCGAGGGGGCCTTCCGCAAGTGGGGCTACGAGGTGGCGGCCGAGGAATTCGGCGACGTCACCATTACCGAAGACGAACTCTGGGACAAGCATGACGGCAAGCGCCCGGAAGGCAAGATCGTGATCAAGGATCGCATCGCCGACATCATGTTCCAGCTGCTTCAGCTTCGGCCCGGCGAGTTCGACGTACTGGCCACCATGAACCTCAACGGCGACTACCTTTCCGATTCGGCGGCAGCGTCGGTGGGCGGAATCGGCATCGCGCCGGGCTCCAACATGGCTGACAACGTGGCCGTGTTCGAGGCCACCCACGGCACCGCGCCCAAGTACGCCGGGAAGGACAAGGTCAACCCGTCGTCGCTGCTGTTCTCGGGCGTCATCATGTTCGACTACATCGGTTGGCCGGAAGTCGGTCGCATGATCGAGGATGCGTTCGAGCAGGTCGTGGCCAAGGGCGTCGTGACCTATGACTTCGCACGCCAGATCGACAACGCGACCGAGGTTTCCACCTCCGGTTTCGCCGATGCGCTGGTCGAGGCCATAAACGCGTCCTGATGCGCTGGGTCGACGTTGCCGAAGCGCTGGCCGAATGCGATCCGGCGGCCAAGTGCCGTCGGGTCGATGCCATCTGGGATTCTGTTTCGCACGATCGCAGGTTTGTAGAACATAGCCGGCTCGACCCGGCGCCAACGCAAGCGCCGCCGGTAGCCGGCCGACCCGAGCAGCCTGCGCTGGTCGCGCCGACAGCGCTGGCCAAGCGCGGTCTGGGTTCTCCGGCCGGGCGTGTCGCGCTGCTGCATGCCGTGGCCCACATCGAGTTCAATGCCATCAACCTGGCGCTGGACGCCGTACTGCGTTTCGCCGGGATGCCGCCCGGGTTCTACCACGACTGGCTGAGCGTGGCGTACGACGAAGCCAGGCATTTTCGGCTTCTGGACACGCGTTTGAACGAGCTCGGTGCGGCCTACGGCGATCTGCCGGCGCACAACGGCCTGTGGGACATGGCCGAAAAGACCGCGCACGATCCAATGGTGCGCATGGCGCTGGTGCCGCGCGTGCTCGAAGCGCGCGGGCTGGACGTGACGCCGGGCATGATAGAAAAGCTGCGCAATGCCGGTGACCATCCCTCGGTGGCGTGCCTGGAGATCATCCTGGAAGAGGAAGTGCGTCATGTAGCCATCGGCAGTCGCTGGTTCCGTCAGCTGTGCGAACAGCGCGGGCTGGAACCCGAAGCCACATTTCATTCATTGCTCAGCGAATATTTTGGCGGCGGTCTGCGAGGGCCGTTCAACCATCGTGCCCGCCGGGAAGCGGGCTTTACGCAATCCGAACTGGAGGCGCTCGAACTTGCGAGTTGAAATGAATTCGACTGTCTCGGCCGTGCTGATCATGGCCAGCGTGTTCTGGCCCGTCAGAATGCTTGCCCAGGACCGGTCGCTGGATCTCGTGGAATCGATCGACCTCCAGCGCTATCGGGGGCTGTGGTATGAAATCGCGCGGTTGCCGAATCGATTTCAGAACCAGTGTGCGTCGCACGTCACGGCCGAGTACACGCTGCTGGACAATGGCCGGATCAAGGTGGTCAATCGCTGCAAACTCCCGAACGGTGAAATGGATGCGGCCGAGGGCATAGCGCGGCGTCCTGATCCGGATCGCCAGGCAGCGCTGAAGGTCAGGTTCGCACCGCGCTGGCTGAGCTGGCTGCCGTTTGTCTGGGGCGATTACCAGGTCATGGCATTGTCAGATGACTATCATTCGGCAATGGTCGGCGCCCCGTCGCGCGAATATCTCTGGATTCTTGCGCGAGATCCCGTTTTGCCGGAAGCGCGGATCAGCGACTTGTTGGCCGAGGCCGACCGACAGGGTTTCGATTCGGCGAACGTCCACCGTACGCGCCAGGACTGACAGATGAGTATAGATACGATTGTTATCGGCGCCGGCTGGTCCGGCCTCACCGCAGCGCGCGTCATGGTCGGCGCCGGGCGAAAGGTCGTCGTGCTCGAGAAATCCAGAGGGCCGGGCGGCCGAAGTGCGATGCGCCGATGCGCCGGCGCCCGCTTCGATCACGGTGCCCAGTACTTCACCGCGCGCAGCGCGGCATTCGGTCGGCAGTTGCAGCAGTGGCGCGATGCCGGGCTGGTTCAGCCCTGGCGGCCCCGGCTCGCGGTCATCGGCGACAAGTCGGCTCACAGCGACCCGGAAGAAGTGTCGCGATTCGTTGCAGTACCGGGCATGAATGCGGTCTGCCGCCAGTTTGCCGCAGAGCTGGACTGTCGCTTCGAGCAACGGGTGTCGGCCCTCAATTTCGATCGCGAGTGGTGCCTGGAACTCGAGTCGGGCGAGCGACTGCAGGCCCGCCGGCTGCTGATCACCGCACCTCCGGCGCAAACCGCGGCGCTGCTTGGCGCAGCCGACCCGCTGCATGATCCGCTTGCCGGCATCGCCTTCAATCCATGCATTGCGGGCATGCTGTCGTTCAATAAACACTTCGACCCTGGATTCGACGCGGCCTTCATCAACCATTCAGGCGCACTTTCGTGGGTTGCGCGCAACTCTTCCAAGCCGGGCCGCGAGGGCAACGACTGGGTGCTGCATGCCACGGCCGATTGGTCGCAGACGCAGCTCGAGGCGCCGGCCGAACAGCAGGCCGGCCAACTGGCCGATGCCTTCGGCGAACTGGTCGGCGAGCCGTTGCCCGCAGCAGTCAACTGCACGGCGCATCGATGGCGCTACGCGCAGGCTTGTTACCCGCTCCAACGGGGAATGATCACGGACGATGCCCGGCGGCTTGCCATCGCCGGGGACTGGCTTTCGGGCAGTCGCGTCGAAGGCGCCTGGACCAGCGGACGCAAAGCGGGCGAATGGCTGGCAGCCACCGGCTGACGATGCAGGCCGAACGTATCGAACCGTTCGCGGACGCACCGGTACAATAGCGACCATGGCTGAAGACACCCAAGCATCCGTCCTCGACGGTCGGGCGATTGCCGACCGGCTGATCGACCACGTGGCCCAGGCCGTGGCCAACGGCGCCAAGCGCGGCGAACGCCCGCCGGGGCTGGCTGTTGTGCTGATCGGCGACGATCCGGCCTCCGACATCTACGTCGGCAACAAGGTCAAGGCCTGCGCGCGTGCAGGCATCGTCTCGCGCGACTACCGGCTGACCCACGGCTCGGACCAGAAAAGCCTGCTGGCACTGATCGACCAGCTCAACGCCGACGACGAAATCGACGGCATCCTGGTCCAGCTGCCGCTGCCGCCGCACATGGACGAGCACGCGGTGACTCGCCGGATTTCTCCGGAGAAGGACGTCGACGGCTTTCACCCGCTGAATGTCGGACAGCTTGTGCTGCGCAATCCGGGCCTCCGGCCGTGCACGCCGCGCGGCGTGATGACGCTGCTCAACGCCTACGGCCTGGACACCAAGAGCAAGCACGCCGTGGTGGTTGGGGCGTCCAATATCGTCGGTCGTCCGCTGGCGCTTGAACTGTTGCTGGCCGGCGCGACGGTCACCGTGGCGCACCGGTTCACGAAGAACCTCGAGTCGATGGTGCGCCAGGCCGATTACCTGTTCGTCGCGGTCGGCAAGCCGGGCGTGGTCGACTCGGATTGGATACAGCCCGGTACGGTGGCCGTCGACATCGGCATCCACCGCGACCCGGAGGGCCGCGTGCGCGGGGACCTCGATTTCGAAGCTGCCAGCCGGCGCGCGTCATGGATCACGCCGGTGCCTGGCGGGGTAGGGCCGATGACCGTGGCCACGCTGATGCAGAACACCGCCGAGGCCGGCGGACTGGTCGTGTTGTCGCCATGATGAGCAGATTTCTCGTTGTTGCAACAGCCCTGCTGCTGGGCGGCTGCGGGGCGCTGATCGACCGGGCCACCACCAACTTCGCAAGCGATCTCGAGCAGGCCATGGTCAACTACGACGAGCCGCTGGTCGTCGAACGCGGCCTGCCGGCCTTTCTGCTTATTCTCGAGGCGCGTCGACAGTCCAATCCCGACGATGCGGACCTGCTGGTCAACCTGGCCTCGATGACCGGCACCTACGCCAGTCTTTTCGTCGATGATGCCGACGGGGCCCGACGGATGAGTGAGCGTGCGCTCGGATACGCCCGGCGTGCGACGTGCATCGAGCAAACGCCCCTTTGCAATGCCGGCGAAAAGCCGTTCGAGGAATTCGAGCAACGCGTCGGCCTGCTCGAACCCGTGCATGTCGACATGGCTTACGCGTTGGGTACGGCCTGGGTGACATGGATTGCCTCGGCCAGCAGCGACTACAGTGCGCTGGCCGACCTGCCCAAGGCCGAGCTGCTGCTTGAAACGGTGGCCGACATGGCGCCGGAACACGACGACGGTGCGGTCTGGTTGTACCTGGGCGTGCTCAACAGCCAGCGGCCGCCGGCTGCCGGCGGACGGCCCGACCTGGCCGAGCAGTATTTTCGGCGCTCGCGCGAGGTGTCTTCCGGCAGAAACCTCATGGTGAACGTGTTCATGGCGGATGAATACGCGCGCCTTGTATTCGACCGAGAGCTTTATGTCGAGTTGCT
>Ga0209947_1001076_pt1 | contig 16465 bp, 13 predicted proteins | sample SalPonR2_B_D2_MG_FD_185706 | JGI IMG/M metagenome (GOLD analysis project Ga0209947, IMG submission 185706) | Salt pond soil microbial communities from South San Francisco under conditions of wetland restoration - Salt Pond MetaG R2_B_D2_MG... ... | reverse complement strand
GATCGGCGCAGTACCGAGCCCGAAATTCCAGAGTGAAAATCAGCGCCGACCAGCTCAAGGCCCACCTGAAAGAACGCATCCTGCCGCTTTACTTCGTGACCGGCGACGAGCCGCTGCTCGTGGCCGAAGCACTGGACGCGATCCGGGCCCGGGCCCGGGAGCAGGGCTATACGGACCGGGAGGTGCTGACGGCGGAGCGCGGTTTCGACTGGAACCGGGTGCTGGCCGGCGGCGCGAGCCTTTCCCTGTTCGCCGATAAGCGCATCCTGGAGCTGCGCCTGCCTACCGGCAAGCCCGGCGATGCCGGCTCGCGCACCCTGGTGGAACTCACCGGCTCCCTGCCCCCGGACACGCTGGTCCTGGTGTCCGCGCCGAAGCTCGAGCGCGCGCAGTTGTCTTCCAAGTGGGTCAAGGCCCTGGACGGGGCGGGCGCGGTGGTGCAGGTCTGGCCCGTGGATAGCCGCGCGTTGCCGGGCTGGATTGCCGGACGGATGCGGGAGCTGGGCCTGGAGCCCAGCCGCGATGCGGTGCGGCTGCTGGCGGACCGGGTCGAGGGCAATCTGCTCGCTGCCGCCCAGGAACTCGAGAAACTGCGCCTGGTGCACGGCGAGGGACCCGTGGACGCGGACCAGGTCGAGGCCGCCGTCGCGGACAGCGCGCGCTTCAACATCTTCAAGCTGAGCGATGCGGCCGTCGCCGGTCACGCGGATCGGGCGCTGCGCATCCTGGGCTCGCTGCGGGCGGAAGGTGTCGAGCCGGTGCTGGTGTTGTGGGCCCTCACCCGGGAGCTGCGCACCGCCGCGCTGGTCCGCGACGACCTCGAAGCGGGCGTCGCGCTTGCCCGCAGCCTGAAGCAGCGAGGCGTCTGGTCCAGTCGGGAAGATCTGCTGCGCGCGTGCGTCGGGCGGCACAGCCCGGCCAGCCTGCATGCGCTGATGCGCCGGGCGGCCCTGGCGGATCGGGTGGTCAAGGGCCGCGCCGCGGGACAGCCCTGGCAGGAACTCGTGGCGCTCACCGCGGGCATGGCGCGGGGGCCCCGGGTCCGGCGGGCTGCGTGAGGAGCCGGCCCACAGGCGGGGAGGACGGGAGCCGATGAACCCAATGGGCGTATTCGGCGGGACCTTCGACCCTATCCACTACGGCCATCTGCGGACAGCCTTCGAGCTGCTGCAGGAACTCCGGCTGTCGGAACTCAGGTTCATGCCCTGCGGCACGCCGCCGCATCGCGGCACGCCGATCGCAGATGCGGCCCTGCGCGTGCGCATGGTGGAACTGGCGACCCAGGCCCAGCACGGCTTCGTCGTGGACGACCGGGAATTGCAGCGCGAGGGGCCGTCCTATTCCGTCGATACCCTGGCGGCACTGCGCGCGGAGTACCCCACCCGCTCGCTGTGTCTGATCGTCGGCATGGATGCGTTCCTGAGTCTGCCCCGCTGGTATCACTGGCGCGAGATATTGCAGCTGGCACACATCATCGTGGCCCACCGGCCCGGCTGGCGTGCGCCCGACATGGGCCCCCTCGGCGAGCTGCTGGTCGACCGCGGCACGGGGCGCATCGGCGATCTGCACGAGTCCCGGGCAGGCAGCATCTATATACACGCCGTGACCCAGCTCGAGATCTCCTCCTCGGACATCCGGGCGCTGGTCCGGGCCGGGCGCGATCCGCGGTTTCTGATGCCGGATGCGGTGCGCGACCTCATCGACGAGAGCGGCTGCTACCGGGCGGCGGCCGGGGACGGAGACGGCGGAGAATGAGCGGGAACGGTACGGATGACGAAGGACTACGGGAGACTGCATGAACAGTGAACAGCTGCGCGATCTGGTGGTGGATGCGCTGGAGGATCTGAAGGCGCGGGACGTCAAGGTGCTCGACGTGCGCCATCTCACGACCATCACCGATTACATGATCATCGCCAGCGGCACTTCGGACCGCCACGTCAGATCCGTCGCCGACCGGGTCATCGAGCGCGCCGGCGAGGCGGGACTGAAGCCCTACGGCGTGGAAGGCGAGGAGAAGGGGGACTGGATTCTCGTCGACCTGCAGGATGCGCTGGTCCACGTCATGCAGCCCGAGACGCGGGATTTCTACAACCTGGAGAAGCTCTGGGATATCAGCGAGCCCCGGAACAGCGCCGCGTCGACAGAGCGCTGAGCGGCTCACGTGCGCTTGCGAGTCGTGGCCATCGGCGGCCGGCCCCGGTCCTGGGTCGCGCAGGCCTGGGAGCAGTATGCGAAGCGCCTGCCGCCCCAGTGGCGGACGGAACTCGTGGAAGTGCCGGGCGCCCGGCGCTCGGCCCGGCAGCCCGACGCCGAGGTGAAGGCCGCCGAGGCGGAGAGAGTACGCGGGGTGCTGCGCCCGGACGAACGTGTGGTGGCGCTGGACGAGCGCGGCCGCGAACTCGACAGCGAGGGATTCGCCGCCCGGTTGTCCGGGTGGCTCGCCGAGGGCCGGGACATCGCTTTCGTCGTCGGCGGCGCCGACGGGCTGGACGCGGCCTTCCTCGCCGCGGCGGATTTCCGCTGGTCGCTCTCACCGCTGACTCTGCCCCACGAGATGGTGCGTGCGGTGCTGGCCGAGCAACTCTACCGCGCCTCCACCATCATCGCCGGCCACCCCTACCATCGGGCATGATGAGCGGCGCGGACCCCCACAGCGGAACCGTCGTGCTGGCATCCGCATCGCCCCGCCGCCGGGAGCTGCTGGCCGCGTTCGGCCTCGAACCGGTGGTGAGGCCGGTGGGCGTCGACGAGACCGCCCGCCGCGGAGAGGCGCCACGGGACTACGTGGAGCGGCTGGCTGTTGCCAAGGCACAGGCGGCGGCCGCGCACGCTCCGGAAGCCGTCGTGATCGGCGCCGATACTGCCGTGGTGCTCGACGCCGAGATCTACGGCAAGCCTGCCTCGGAGGCGGACTTCCGGCGTATGATGGGCGCGCTGGGCGGGCGCTCCCACGAGGTCTACACGGGCGTCGCGGTCGTGCGGGGAGGGCGGACTGCGGTCCGCACGGCCGTGAGCCGGGTCCGGCTCAGGACACTCGGTGAGAGGGAGATGCGGCAGTACTGGGCCAGCGGCGAACCCCGGGACAAGGCGGGCGGTTACGCCATTCAGGGCCTCGGTGCGCTGTTCGTGACCGGACTCGAGGGCAGCTATTCCGCCGTGGTGGGACTGCCGCTGTACGAGACCGGGGAGCTGCTGGCCGCCGCGGGCGTCGACATGCTGGCCCTGGCGGTGTCCGACGGGGAGCGAGAGAGCGATGGGTGAAGAGATCCTGATCAACGTCACGCCGCGGGAAGTCCGCGCCGCCGTGCTCGAGAACGGCGTGCTGCAGGAGATCTTCATCGAGCGGGCCGCACGGCGCGGCCTCATCAGCAATATCTATCGCGGCAAGGTCTCCCGCGTGCTGCCCGGCATGCAGGCCGCCTTCATCGATATCGGCCTCGAGCGCACCGCGTTCCTGCACGCCTCCGACATCGTGGCACCCCCTCCGGTGGAGGACGTCCCCGCCGGCGACGGCGGCAATGGCGCCGGCAACGGCGAGCGCCCACGCCAGGCAAACATCCGCGAGCTGGTCAGCGAGGGTGCCGAGATCGTGGTGCAGGTGCTGAAGGATCCCATCGGCACCAAGGGCGCGCGGCTGTCCACCTTCGTCACGCTGCCGTCCCGTTTCCTCGTGCTCATGCCCCACGGCAGCGGCATCGGCATCTCCTCGCGCATCGAGGACGAGGCCGAGCGCGCCCGGCTGAAGAGCCTGATGGAGGCGGTCATGCCGGCGGCACCGGAGCACGGCTACATCGTCCGTACGGCCGCCGAGGGGGCCGGCGTAGAAGCTCTGCGTGCCGACATGATCTTCCTGCAGCGCATGTGGGAAGTGACGCAGGAGCAGGCGAGGGCGCAGCGCGGCGTCGGGCTGATCCACGAAGATCTGCCGCTGCCCGTGCGCATTCTTCGAGACCTGGTCAGTGCCGACATCGAACGCATTCGCGTGGACGACGAGCGCACCTTCGAGAAGATGAAAGGTTTCACGCGGCGGTTCCTGCCGGATCTCGAGCCCATCGTCGAACTCTATGACGGGCGCCGGCCCGTCTTCGATCTCTACGGCGTGGAGGAGGAGATCAGGAAGGCCCTGGACCGCTCCGTGCCCCTGAAGTCGGGCGGCTACGTCATCATCGACCAGACGGAGGCGATGACCACGGTCGACGTGAATACCGGCGGCTACGTCGGCAGCCGCAACCTGGAAGAGACGATCTACCGTACCAATCTGGAAGCCGCCGTGACGATCGCGCGCCAGCTGAAGCTCCGTAACCTGGGCGGCATCATCATCATCGACTTCATCGACATGGAGGAAGCCGAGCACCGGGACCGGGTCATGCAGGTGCTGGAGCGCTCGCTGGCCGCCGACCATGCCCGCCACCAGATCACCCAGGTCTCGCCGCTCGGGCTCGTCGAGATGACCCGCAAGCGCACCCGGGAGAGCCTGGAACATATCCTGTGCGAGGCTTGTCCAACCTGCGAGGGCCGGGGACAGGTACGCACGGCGCAGACGGTCTGCTACGAGATCTTCCGCGAGATCCTGCGTCAGGACCGGCAGTTCAGTTTCGAGGGCCTGATGGTCCTCGCCCACCAGGACGTCATCGAATTGCTGCTGGACGAGGAATCGGCCGGCCTGGCGGAGCTGGAGGAGCTGACCGGGAAGCCAATCCGGCTGCAGACCGAATCGCTGTACGCGCAGGACCACTTCGACGTGGTGCTGCTCTGACCGGACGGAGATGAATCGCTACGCTGCAAGCGCGCTGAAGTTCTTCGCCTACACCGTCGCCGCGCTGGTGATCCTGCTGGCGGTGGGGGTGGGGCTGCTGCGGCTGATGCTGCCGGAGCTGCCCGAGTACCGGGAGGAGATCCGCGCACGGGCCAGCGCCGCCATCGGCCTCGACTTCGAGTTCGAGCGCATCGACGCCCGCTGGCGGCTGAACGGCCCGGAACTGATATTCACCGACGTCACGCTGATCGATCCGGGCACCGGCGATGCGGTGCTGGATGCCGACGAAGTGAGCGTCGGCGCGGCCATCCTGCGCGTGCTGCGGGAACGCCGCATCAGCGTCGGCCGGCTCGCGGTGACCGGCACGAGCCTGACCGTGGAGCGGCTCGGCGACGGTCGTTTCGCCGTGCAGGGCCGCGCGGCCGAGACTTCCGAGGACGTCTCCGGCAGCGACCTGCCGCGGGATATTCGCATCGTGCTGGAGGACGTCGATTTCACCTACAGCGATCCCCGCGCCCGGGGCGGCCCGCTGGAGGCCCGGTTGACCAGTCTCGAGTGGAACCGCTCCGGCGAAGACCAGGAGCTGGAGGCCCGGCTCGAGCCGGGCAGCGAGCTCGGCAGTGCGCTGCGTATCCTCGCTACGCGCCGGGGAGGCCGGCAGGACGACACGCCGGTGTGGGACGTGAACGTGGAAGCCGGCGCGCTGGACATGGGCCGGCTCGCCTCCATCCTGCCCGAGGAGTGGCCGGCGCCGGCGGCCGGCATTGCCGACGTCGAGATCTGGTCCCGCTTCCGCGGCGGGGTGCTGCGCAGGGCGGGGGCCACGCTGGAGGCGCGGGGGCTGGCGCCCGCGGCCGCCGCTGACGCGCCGTCACCGCCGCCTTACGATCTCAGCGCCAGGCTGGAGTGGGCACTGAACGACGGCGGCTGGCTGGCGGCGGTGAACGATCTCAGGATCGAACGCGGCGACACCCTGCGGCCGGACAGCTTCGTCCAGATCTCGGCGGAGACCGACGGCGACTCGCGCCTCACGGCCCTCGAGATCCAGTCCGGTTTTCTCTCCATGGAGGACATCCGGCCCTTTGCGGCCTGGCTGCCCGCCCCCGTGGCGCGGCCCTACGCCGACTACGACCCCAGCGGCGATATCGTGTCGCTGCGTCTGCGCGTCGACGGCCTGCCCGCGGGGGCGCCGCTGACCTATTCGCTGGAGGCCGAGCTGCGCGATGCCGGCGTCGCGCCGCACGGCTCGATCCCCGGCGTCCGCGGCATCTCGGGCAGCGTCCGGGCCGACGAGTCCAACGGCCGGCTGGTGCTCGACAGCCGGGAACTGGTCCTGGAGGCACCGGAGATTCTGGCTGCGCCGATCGACTTCACCCGGGCGGATGCCACGGTGCTCTGGCGCGGGACCGGCAGCGGACTCACCGTGCTGTGCGACCGGTTCATCCTCGAGGACGAATGGCTGGCCACGGAGAGCAGCTTCGAGCTGGATCTGCCAGGCGGCGCGGACGCGGCTTCGCCGCGCCTGGATTTCACCGGCGAGTGGCGGCTCACCGACCTGTCGCGCACGCCCCGCTATCTGCCCGTCCGGGTCATGCCGCGCCTCGCGGTGGAATGGGTGGAGAAGGCCCTCGTCGCGGGCCGGGCGGAGCGGGGCACCGTGCGTTTCGACGGCGCGCTCGCCGACTTTCCGTTCGAGGACGGAGAGGGCGTGTTCCGCGCCCGGACCAGCATCCGCGATGCCGTCATGCGTTTCGCGCTGCAGTGGCCGGATATCGAGCAGCTCGACGGCGAAGTGGTGCTGGACGGCATGCGCCTCTCGAGCACGGAGAATTCCGCCGTCACCATGGGCGCCGCTATCGAAAACGTCTACGCGGCGATCGAAGACCTGCGCAAGGGCATGCTGGAGGTGCGCGGCTCGGCGACGGGAACACTGGCGAACGTCGTCGACTACGCCGAGTCTTCGCCCCTCTCGGGGCTGTTCGGCGGCCGCCTCGCCGACGTGACGGCGGCAGGACCGGTGAGCGTGGATATCGACCTCACCATGCCGGTGGCCCGGATCGAGGACTACGCGGTGGAGGCGGCCGTCAGCACGACTGACGGACGCCTCTCCCTGGCCGGATTCCCGCATCCCCTCACGGCGGTCGCCGGCACCGCGCGCATCACTCGCTCCGGCGTCGAGGGGCAGGACATCGAGGCCGTCTTCCTCGGCAGTCCCGTGCAGATCGAGCTGACCTCGGCCGGCGAGGCCAGCCGCGACATTGCGGCGATCGCACTGGCCGAGAGCCGCATCGGTGCGCAGGCGCTGGTGCAGGAGGCGGGCCTTCCCCTGGCCGGAGATATCGCGGGTGAGACCGACTATCAGGCCACGGTGCGCTTTCCGAAGGCTGGGCTGGAGGACGGTCCGCCGGTCACGATCCGCGTCGAGTCCCGCCTGGACGGGATGAGCGTGAGCCTGCCCGAACCGGTGGCCAAGACCGCCGCCGAGTCCTGGCCGTTCAGTTTCGAGGTCGCGTTTCCGGAGTCTGGCCTGCTGGCGATCACCGGTTTCTACGGCCAGACGGCCAAGTGGACCGTCGAGGCAGGCCGGGAAGCCGACGGCTGGCACCTCAGCCGCGGCAACATCCACCTGGGCCCGGGTCTGCCGTCGCTGCCGACGGGCTCCGGTCTCTATCTCAGCGGCAGCCTGGAGCGGCTGCGGCTTGGAGACTGGCTGGACCGCGCCACGGCGGGAGAGGCTGCGCCGGGCGGCCTGATCCGCGCCGCAGACCTGACCGTCGGCGATCTGTATGCGTTCGGCCAGCGCGCCCGCAGCGTCGGCCTGCAACTCGAGCGCAATCCCAGCGACTGGCTGGTGCAGGTGGACGGGCCCACGGCCGCGGGCTCGATCATCGTGCCGGCCGACCTCGCCGGCGGACGGCCGCTGGTGCTGGACATGGAGCGCCTGCACCTGCTCGAGGCCGACCCGGAAGCCGGCGATCCCGGCAGCCCGGCCCAGTATCCGCCTTTGGACGTGCGCATCGCCGACTTCCGGCTGGGCGAGCGGGATTTCGGCGCGGTCGCGGCCACTTTCCGCAAGACCGAGACCGGCATCGAGAGCGAAGACCTCACCGCCAGTGCGGCGACCTTCGAGTTCAGCGGCAGCGCCGGCTGGCGAGTGGACCTGACGGATCCGGCGGGTCAGCGCGCCGGCGTTGCCGGGCGTCTCGACAGCACCGACGTGAAGGAGACGCTGAGTGCGCTCGGCTATTTCCCGGGCATCAATGCCGACGAGGCCACCGTCACCCTGGACCTGTCGATCTCGGGTCCGCCGCGCAGCGAGTTCCTCGAGCAGCTGGACGGCGACGTCTCAATCAGGATTCTGAACGGCCGGCTGGACGAGGTGGATCCCGGCGCAGGCCGGGTCTTCGGCCTGCTGTCGGTGGCTGCGCTGCCGCGCCGTCTGTCTCTCGACTTCCGTGACGTGTTCAACAAGGGCCTCGGCTTCGACAAGATCGAGGGCACGTTCCGTATCGTCAACGGCGATGCCTATACCTGCGACCTCAGCCTGGAAGGCTCGGTGGCCGATATCGGGGTGGTGGGCCGCGCCGGGCTGGCCCAGCGGGATTACAATCAGACCGCGCTGGTCAGCGCCGACGTCGGCAGCAGCCTGCCCGCGGTCGGCGCCGTCGTCGGCGGTCCGCCGGCCGCGGCGGCGCTGCTGCTGTTCTCCCAGATCTTCAAGAAGCCCCTGCAGGAGCTCGGCCAGGCCTACTACCAGGTGAGCGGCGACTTCGACGACCCGACCATCGAGCGTACCGATGCGCGCCGTTTCGGGGCCACCAGCGAGCTGGCCGGCTGCCTGAACCAGGGCGAGTGAGCGCGGCCCGGTCGGCGGCTCGTCTGATACGATAGACGGCTACCAGGAGGATGGGCCCGATGCCCGAACGGAGACTTTCACTGTGACCGAAGCGAACGCGCTGGAGACGGCGCAGAAGGAACTGCTGGACCCCGCCGGCCTCGACGAGGGCCACCTGAGCCGGACGCTCGGCACTATCATGCGGCGTTCCATCGATGCGGCTGACCTGTATTTCCAGAGCTCCCGATTCGAGGGCTGGAGCCTCGAGGACGGCATCGTCCGCGAGGGCAGCTACAGTCAGGAGCAGGGCGTGGGCGTGCGCGCGATCTACGGCGACAAGACCGGTTTCGCCTATTCCGACGAACTCGTGCTGCCGGCGCTGGAGCAGGCCGCCGATGCCGCCCGTGCCATCGCCGCAGGGGGCGGTGACGCGCGGGTGCAGGCCTGGAGCCGCAACCAGCCGCCGGCGCTCTATCCGGCGGCCGATCCGGTGTCGAGCCTCGGCGACGAGGAGAAGACCGAACTCCTGCGCCGCGTCGACCGCGAGACCCGCGCGCTGGACAGCCGGGTGAAGGAGGTCGTGGTGAGCCTGGTCGCCTCCCACGACCTGGTGATGATCGTCGCCAGCGACGGTACGATGGGAGCCGATTCCCGGCCGCTGGTCCGCTGCAACGTCCACGTCATCGTGGAACAGGACGGCCGCCGGGAGCAGGGCTACAGCGGCGGCGGCGGCCGCACGGATCTGACTTTCTTCCTGCAGCGGGACCGGGTCATGGATTACGCCCGGGAGGCGGTGCGCCAGGCGCTGGTCCAGCTCGAGGCGGTGCCGGCGCCGGCGGGCAGCATGCCGGTGGTGCTGGGTCCGGGCTGGCCGGGCGTACTCCTGCACGAGGCCATCGGCCACGGCCTGGAGGGCGACTTCAACCGCAAGGGCACGTCCGCCTTTTCCGGCCGCATCGGCGAGCAGGTCGCCTCCGAGCTCTGCACCATCGTCGACGACGGCACGCTGCCGGGGCGGCGAGGCTCGCTCACGATCGACGACGAAGGCACGCAGTCGTCCTGCACGGTGCTGATCGAGAACGGCCGGCTGAAAGGCTACATGCAGGACAAGATGAACGCGCGTCTGATGGGTGTCGCGCCGACCGGCAACGGCCGCCGCGAGTCCTTCGCCCATCTGCCCATGCCGCGCATGACCAATACCTACATGCTCGCGGGGCCGCACGATCCGGGCGAGATCATCGAGTCGGTGGAGTACGGGCTGTACGCGCCCAGTTTCGGCGGCGGTCAGGTCGATATCACCTCGGGCAAGTTCGTGTTCTCCGCCAGCGAGGCCTACCTGATCGAGAAGGGCCGCATCGGCGCGCCGGTCAAGGGCGCCACCCTGATCGGCAACGGCCCGGACGTGCTGACCCGTGTGTCCATGGTGGGCAACGATCTCAAGCTGGACACGGGTGTCGGGGTCTGCGGCAAGGAAGGGCAGTCGGTACCGGTCGGCGTCGGCCAACCCACCCTGAAGGTCGACCGCATCACGGTGGGCGGCACGAGCTGAGCTCGGAGCCGGCAGCCCGCCGGCCGGCTTGGCACGCCGCTCTGTGAAAGGCGTCACTGCAATACGTATCCCGTCCGGCTAATCTCCGTGGCCACTGTCTGCAAAGGTGGCACTGATCATGGACTTCGAACGCACCTACACCGAATCCGAGCTGGACCCGGCCGCGCTGGAATTCGCCAGGAGCCTGCGCGAGCGGCCCATGGAGGCCCCGCGCGACATGAATATCGACGGTTTCGGCGAGTCCCTGGGCGCCAGGCTGCTGCGCCTGTTCCGCGGCCGCAAGGACTGAGCGGACGGCCCGGCGGCCCGTTTTTCCGGCCATTCCCGGCCATTCCCGGCCATGTCCGGCCATTTCCGGGCCGCTCCGCGGGCATCCTGTGCTTGACGCGGTCCCCCGCGCTGCATTAATTAGATGAATCCGACCAGTACGGATGCCCGTCACACGGGACCGTCGTCGAGTTCAGGTGGAGCTATGTGGCTTTCTAAACCGATCTACGAGGTGGTCCCGTACTTCTACCTGCTGGCCGGCTGTATCGCGCTGGCAGCGTCGCTGTACCTCGATTACTGGTACTGGCCGTCCATCTGCTTCGTGGTGGGCATGTTCTCGCTGCTGGGCGGCATCGTCGTGCTGCTGAAGCGCCGGGATCACCGGCAGCGGCGCATGGAGCGCGAGCGGGAGAGCGACGTACCCGAGTAGGGATCAGGTGGCGTAGAGGTCCTCGTCCTCCTCGTCCTCGTCCTCGTCGTCCGCCTCTTCGGCCAGCTCGTCCTCGTCCGGTTCCTCGTCCTCCTCGAGCTCCGCGTCGCGCAGGTCGGTATAGACGAGTTCGTGTTTGCCGAGGACGATGACGTCGCCGTCTTCCAGGTTTTTCTTCTTGATGCGGTGTTTTCCCAGGAACACGCCGTTGGTGCTGTTGAGGTCCTCGAGCACCGAGCGCTCCAGGTCGCTCACGACCTGGCAGTGGTGACGGCTCACGTACTTGCTGTCGATCCGGATCTCGTTGTCCGGCGTGCGTCCGATCACCGTGCGCCCGACTTCGAGGTTGTGGCTCTCCACCACCTTGCCCTGGACGCGCACGTCGAGGCGGGCCAGCGTCATCTCGCCGGTGTCCCGCGGGTCCAGTGAGGCGGGGCGCAGGATCTGCCCCGTATTGCCGGGTTCGGCATGCTCGGTGGGCTCGGCCGCCGGCGCCTCGTGTTCCCAGGCCAGTTCCTCCAGCGCCGTCTCGATGATCTCGGGCGTGATGAGTTTCTGATCCTCGGCGAAAGCACACAGCATTGCCGTGTCGCACAGCGTGTTGATCAGCCGGGGCACGCCGCCGGTACGGCGGTAGATGAGGTCGAGGCACTCCTCGGCGAAGATCTCCTCGGCGTCCGCGCCGGCCACCTTCAGCCGATGGCCGATGTACTCGCGCATCTCCCGGTTGGTGAGCGGGCCGAGGTGGAAGCGCAGGCGCACCCGCTGGGTCAGCTGCTTCAGCCGCGGCGACTCGATCTTGTCCTTCAGCTCGGGCTGGCCCGCCAGGATGATGCGCAGCACCTTCTCCTTGTGGGTCTCGATGCCCGACAGCAGCCGGATCTCCTCGAGCACCTTCGGGCTGAGGTTCTGCGCCTCGTCGATGATCAGCACCACCTTCTTGCCCTCGCCGTACTGTTCGACGAGGAACATGTTCAGCATGTCCAGCAGTTCGGCCTTGCGGGCCTGGAACGGCTTGAAGCCGAACTCCGCCAGCACGGCCTGCAGGAACTGACTCGGCGAGAGCTGGGTCTGCGACACCATGGCGTAGACCACGTCGTCGCCGAGCTCGTTCAGGAATGACTGGATGAGGGTGGTCTTGCCCGAGCCGATCTCGCCGGTGATGACCACGAAGCCGTCGGCGAGCCAGATGGTCGACTCCATGTACGCCTTGGCGCGCGCGTGCTGCTTGCTCCAGTACACGAAGGCCGGGTCGGGCGTGAGCCGGAACGGCTGTTCGGCGAGTTTGAAGTGCTCGAGATAGGACATGGTCTGCCGGTCGATCCTCCGGGCTTACACCGGAACAACCTTAAACATTAACACCAAAACCCGGCGCTCTTACAGGGGATGGTTCTCGTTCCCGGCCGCGACCAGCGCCTCCAGCCGCGCCAGGCACCGGTCCCGCTCTTCCGCCGAGTCGGCGACGACCGTGACGTGGCCCAGTTTCCTCCCCGGGCGCGGGGACTTGCCGTAATCGTGCAGGTGGGCGTCGGGCACCGCCAGGATGCCGGCGGCCGCCGGCATCGCGCCGATCAGGTTCAGCATGCCGGCATGGCCCCGAGCGCGGCAGTCGCCGGCCGGCAGGCCGCAGATCGCCCGCAGGTGGTTCTCGAACTGGCTGCAGGCGGCGCCCTCGATGGTCCAGTGGCCGGAATTATGGACCCGTGGCGCGAATTCGTTGCCCAGCAGGCGGCCCGCGGCGACGAAGAATTCGACGGCGATGGTGCCGCGGTAGTCCAGGCGCTCGACCAGCGCCCGGAGATGGGCCTCTGCCGGGGCCTGCAGCCCGGCGTCCGCCGCGGGCGCGCAGGAGGTGTGCAGGATGCCGCCCCGGTGTACGTTGCCGGTCAGGGGGTAGCAGGCGAGCGTCCCGTCCGCGCCGCGGCTGCCGATCACGGAGACCTCCCTGTCGAAGGCGACCAGGCGTTCCGCCAGCAGGGGTACGCCGCCCAGTGCCTCCCAGGCGGCCGGTATGTCGGCCTCGGTCAGGATGCGCTGCTGGCCCTTGCCGTCGTAGCCGAGGCGCCGGGTCTTCACGATGAGGGGCAGGCCGATGGCGCGGCAGGCGGCGTCCAGGTCCTCTCTGCTGTCCACCGTCTGCCAGGGCGCCACCGGGATGCCGGCCGCCTCGAACGCCAGCTTCTCGTGGCGCCGGTCCTGGGCGGTGGCGAGGGCGCCGGGCGGCGGGTAGACGGGGGTGTCGCCGGCCGCGGCGACGAGGGAGTCCACGTCCACGTTCTCGAATTCGTAGGTGACGACGTCGCAGCGCGCCGCCAGTTCGGCAATGGCGGGCTGCTCGTCGAAGCCCGCGGCGATGTGCTCGCCCACCGCCGCAGCGGGCGCTTCGGGCGAAGGGTCCAGGAACACGAAATCCAGTCCCAGCGGCAGCCCCGCCAGACCGAGCATGCGGCCCAGCTGCCCCCCGCCGACCACTCCGACCCGCATGGCGGTCAGACTTCGGCCGGGTCGTCGGCAGCCGGGTCGGGACGCGCGAGCACCTTCTCGGTCTGCTGCCGGCGGTAGTCCTCGAGGGCGCGACGGATCTCCGCGTCGCCGACGGCGAGGATGGCCGCCGCGAGCAAAGCTGAATTGACCGCGCCTGCCTTGCCGATGGCGAGCGTGCCCACCGGGATGCCGGCGGGCATCTGCACGATCGAGAGCAGCGAGTCCATGCCCGAGAGTGCCTTCGACTGCACCGGCACGCCCAGGACCGGCAACGGCGTCTTGGCGGCGGCCATGCCGGGCAGGTGGGCTGCGCCGCCGGCGCCGGCGATGATCACGCCGAGGCCGCGGCCGGCCGCCGTTTCGCAGTACTCGAACAACAGGTCCGGGGTGCGATGGGCGGAGACCACCCGGGTCTCGTGGGGGATGCCGAGCGCGTGCAGGGTCTCGCTCGCGTGGGCCATGGTGTCCCAGTCGGAGACCGAACCCATGATGATGCCGACCTTCACGTCCATGTTGGCATTCTACAGGGGCGCACGCGCGGGTTGTATCGTCGTGCGGTCACGGTGACGGGCCGGGCGGGCGGCCGCCTCGTCACCGGCCCCGCGCCCGTTTAGAATCCCCGGCACTGTCGTGGACTGTCGCACGCGATCCCCCGGATCGTGAAGGAGCCTTGATGAGTCATACCCTGGAGATCAGCCCGGCGGAGGAGCGGCGCTTCGCCGACCTGGTGTCCGCGGCGCTGGAGACGGCGGCCCGGGCCGGCGCCGCCGAGTGCGAGGCCGCGGTCAGCCACGACCTCGGCTTGTCCGTGACCGCCCGCATGCGCGACATCGAGACGCTGGAGTACCAGAACGATCGCTCCTTCGGCATTACCGTCTACTTCGACCGTCGCAAGGGCAGCGCCAGCACGTCGGACTTCCGCGCGGAAGCCATCACGGAGACCGTGCAGCGGGCCTGCTCCATCGCGCGGCGCACCGCCGAGGATCCCTGTGCCGGCCTCGCGGATCCCGCCAGGCTCGCCGTGGATCCGCCCGACCTCGCGCTGGATCATGCGTGGGAGATCTCGCCGGAGGCGGCGCGGGAGATGGCCATCCGCTGCGAGGGTGCGGCGCTCGACAGCGATCCGCGCATCAGCAATTCGGAGGGCGCGACCGTCGCGACCAGCCGGGGCGTCAGGGCCTACGGCAACAGCCACGGCTTCTTCGGCGCCTACCGGCGCAGCAGCCACAGCATCAGCTGTGCCGTGCTGGCCGGCGCCGACGGCGGCATGGAGCGGGACTACCACTACACGGCCGCGCGTGACCCGGCGCAGCTCGAGGCGCTGGAAGCCGTCGGGGCGAAGGCCGCGGAGCGCACGCTGCGGCGCCTGGGTGCGCGCCAGGTCACGACGGCTAAGGTACCGGTGCTGTTCCCGCCGGAACTCGCCCGGGGATTCATCGGCCATGCCGTGGGCGCCGTCAGCGGCGCGGCTCAGTACCGGCGCTCGTCTTTCCTGCTGGACGCCGCGGGCGAGACGCTCTTTCCGGACTTCCTGAGCATCCTCGAACGCCCGCACATTCCCGGCGCGTTCGGCAGCGCACCGTTCGACCGCGAGGGGGTGGCCACCACGGACCGGGATCTGGTCTCCGCCGGCGTGCTGCAGGGCTACGTGCTGTCCTCCTATTCGGCCCGCCGGCTGGGGCTGGAGACCACGGGCAATGCGGGCGGCGTGCACAATCTGCTGGTGCAGGGCAATGCCGAGGGTCTCGAGGCGCTGACCCGGCAGATGGGCCGCGGCCTGATCGTCTCCGAGCTGATGGGTCAGGGTGTGAACGCGGTCACCGGCGACTACAGCCGGGGCGCCGCCGGCTTCTGGGTGGAGGGCGGGGAGATCGCCTATCCGGTCAGCGAGATCACCATCGCCGGCAACCTGCGCGACCTGTACCGGAGCATCGTCGCGGTGGGCCGGGACCAGGACTCGAGGGGGGTCATCCGCTGCGGCTCGTTGCTCGTCGGCGAGATGACCGTCGCCGGCAACTGAACGCGCCCGGTCTTTGCCCGCAGCGCGAGAGCCGTCAGCCGGCGCGCTTTTCGCCGTCCTCGAGCTGATCGAGGAGATCGCTCAGGGTCCGCTCGTCCACCACGGTCTCCAGGGCGTCGTCGATGCGGTCACCCAGGTCCGCGATGGCGGGCGTCCACGACGGCGGCCGCCAGGAGCCGGTGTCGCCGCCTTCCCGCACCGCATCGAGGATGTCCTGCAACCCGATGCGCGCAGGCTCCCGGGCAGGGACCAGCCGTTCCTGCTCGGTGCTGGTGATCAGGCCCGCTTCTTCGAGACTCGTGACGACCTGGGATATGACGATGCCCGGGATCGCCAGTTCCTTCGCCAGCTCGCGTACCGTCCGGCAACCGGAGCCGCCGCGGAAAGCGGCCCCCACCAGATACATGACGTTCAGCGCCAGCCGCTCGCGCAGGCTGTTCGCCAGCCGCGTCTCCCGGCGGCCGAGGCGCAGGAAGCCCGGGTTCTGGTTGTAGAACGCGATCTGGGCGCCGAGCAGCAGGATGAGCCAGTTCAGATACAGCCACATGAGCGCCAGGATGGCGATCGCGAAACTGGCGTAGACCACCTGGATGCGGCCCCCGGCGCCGACGAAGACGTTGGCGAACACGGCGCTGGTGGTAGCCCACAGAATGCCCGCGGTCAGCCCGCCGACGAAGGCGGCGCGGAATTTCACCCGGGTATTCGGGATCAGCTTGTACAGGACGGTCAGGGCCAGGATGGCGAGAAGATAGGGCGTGAGTTCCCCGGCCGCGACGATCGCCGTGCCGAATGGCTCCACCTCCATCAGCCGCTCGGTGAGCGCGTTGTTGCGGACGGAGGCGATGATGCCGAGGGCGACCACCAGCACGACCGGCCCCATCAGCAACACGCTGAAATACTCCGTGAAGCGCCGCGCGATGCTGCGCGGGTTGCTGACGTGCCAGACGAAATTCACGCTCTCCTCGATCTTCTGCACCATCGAGAAGGCGGTGTAGATGAAGAACGCGAGACTGACGCCGCCGAGCACGCCGCCGTCCACGTCGTTGACGAGGTTCATCAGGGTGGAGACGATCCGCTCCCCCTGGCTGCCGAGCGGCGCGAGGAACTCGGTCAGCTGGGGCTCC
>Ga0209947_1001068_pt1 | contig 16565 bp, 13 predicted proteins | sample SalPonR2_B_D2_MG_FD_185706 | JGI IMG/M metagenome (GOLD analysis project Ga0209947, IMG submission 185706) | Salt pond soil microbial communities from South San Francisco under conditions of wetland restoration - Salt Pond MetaG R2_B_D2_MG... ... | reverse complement strand
GCCCGGCCAGCGGAATGCGCCCCAGATCATAAAGGGTGAGCGTGCGCCCGTTGTTCAGCTCCATCCACAGGTCGATATCCCAGGGCAGGCAGTAATGCTGCGAGACATGCAGCCCGGTGACCGGCAGCGCGGGGGAGTTTCGATGCCTGTAGAGTTGCCAGAGAAGGCGCAGGACGGGATACATGGGCGGGTCTCCTTTGGCCCGCGCCTGCCATCCCGAGGCGCTGCGGTCAACCGCGACCGCGCGTCAGGCTTGCGCTCGGGGGCAGGCTTGCTTAGGTGAGAAGGCGTTTCAGACCCAGAGGACCATCGCCCATGCAATCGCTTTTCCAGATCCTGATGCTGCTGCTCGATATCGTGTGGTTCTTCATCCTTGCGCATGTGATCATGTCCTGGCTGATCAATTTCCAGGTGTTGAACCTGCAGCAGCAATTCGTGGCGCAGATCTGGTACGGGCTCAACCGCCTGCTCGAGCCGATCTATTCCCGCGTGCGCCGTTTCCTGCCGCCGATGTCAGGCATCGACCTGGCCCCCCTGGTGGTGCTGGTGGCGGTCTATGCGCTGCGGATCATCCTGATCAACAATGCGGCGGCGTTTTACTGATCCGGGGTTTCTGGTGTCGCTGAGTTTTCATCCTCATCCGGGCCATGTCTTGATCTGTGACTTTCGAGGCTTTGTGGAACCTGAAATCGTCAAGATCAGGCCGGTCATTGTGGTGTCGTCAAAGTTGCCCTACCGCGCGGGGCTCGCGACTATCGTGCCGATCAGCCTGACACCGCCGAGGCATGATGTGCCATATGCAGTCCGACTGTCGAAAAACTATCATCCGACTGAGGACGATAGCCTGCCGTGTTGGGCGAAGTGCGATTTGCTGGCAAATGTGGCCTTGTCTCGCCTTGATCGCTTCAAGGTCGATCGCCGCAAGTATTTCGCGCCGAAAGCGACCGACGATGATCTGAAGGCCGTGCGTCAAGGTGTATTGGCTGCGCTCGGATGGCAGGCTTGAAATTCATACAAGGCGGTCGTATATATCGAGCGTATCCCGTTATCGGGCTTGAAGACCCAGAGTACTGGGCAGGCCGCCCACCGAACGATGACAAGTTCAGGGCGGTCTAGATTGTGTCAGGTCCCGAAACCCCGTCCTCATGGGCGGGGTTTTGTGTTTTCCGGAACATGGGGGTCTTGTTCACCGAATCTTGGTGTGAAACACTGACTGTAAGAGCAGATAAATAAAATCTTACAGGACTGCCATGCCGAGCGCTGCCACGCTTTTGCGCGATGTCTTCGGGTTCGATGCGTTTCGGCCCGGACAGGAAGAGATCGTGCACACCGTCGCCACCGGGTGCAACACCCTTGCGATTATGCCCACGGGGGGCGGTAAATCCCTTTGTTTCCAATTGCCTGCGCTGCTGCGGGACGGGGTGACGGTGGTCATCTCGCCACTGATTGCGCTGATGCGCGATCAGGTGCGGGGGCTGCGCGCGGCAGGGGTCGAGGCGGGGGCGCTGACCTCGGGCAATACCGAAGAGGAAACGGCAGAGGTCTGGGCGGCACTGGAGGCGGGGCGGCTCAAGCTGCTTTACATCGCGCCGGAGCGACTGGCCTCGGGGGCCGCACTCGGGATGCTGCGGCGCATCGGCGTCAGCCTGATTGCCGTGGACGAGGCGCATTGCGTGAGCCAGTGGGGCCATGATTTCCGGCCCGATTACCTGCGCATCGGTGAACTCAGGCGCGCGCTCAACGTGCCGCTCGCGGCCTTCACCGCCACCGCCGATGCCGAGACGCGCGACGAGATCGTGGCCAAGCTCTTTGACGGGCAGCCACCGCAGATCTTTCTGCACGGCTTCGACCGGCCCAATATCCATCTGGCCTTTGCCGCCAAGGACGGGCCGCGCCAGCAGATCATGGGATTTGCCGGGGCGCGCAAGGGACAATCGGGCATCGTCTATTGCGGCACCCGCGCGAGGACCGAGAGCCTTGCGCAGGCGCTATCCCAGGCCGGGCACAATGCATGTGCCTATCACGGCGGGATGGAGGCCGATCAGCGCCGCTATGTGGAGCATCGGTTCAACACCGAGGACGGGCTGATCGTGGTGGCGACGGTGGCCTTTGGCATGGGCGTCGACAAGCCCGATATCCGCTGGGTCGCCCATGCCGATCTGCCCAAGAGCATCGAGGCCTATTATCAGGAAATCGGCCGCGCGGGGCGTGATGGCGCGCCTGCCGAGACGCTGACCCTCTTTGGTCCCGACGATATCCGCCTGCGCCGGTCGCAGATCGACGAGGGGCTGGCCCCGGCGGAACGGCGGATGGCGGATCACGGGCGATTGAACGCGCTTCTGGGGCTGGCCGAGGCGCTGGACTGCCGCCGTGCCACGCTGCTCGGCTATTTCGGCGAGGCGGCGGAGCCCTGCGGGAACTGCGACCTGTGCGAGACGCCGCCCGAGACCTTCGACGGGACCGAGGCGGTGCAAAAGGCGTTGTCGGCGATCCTGCGGACCGAGGAACGCTTTGGCGCGGGGCATCTGATCGACATCCTGATGGGCAACGCGACCGACAAGGTATGCGCGCGCGGCCATGACACCCTGCCCACGTTCGGCGTGGGCCGCGACATGGACAAGCGCGGCTGGCAGGGCGTGTTCCGGCAGATGATGGGGCATGATCTGGTGCGTCCTGACCCCGAGCGGCATGGCGCATTGGTGATGACCGAGGGGCCGCGCCCGGTCCTGCGTGCCGAAGCCCCGATCCGCCTGCGCCGCGAGGTGGCGAGCCGCACGCCGCGCCCCGCCGCCCGCGCGCTGGTGTCGGAGGAGGACGCGCCGCTCTTGTCGGCGCTCAAGGCCAAGCGGCGCGCGCTGGCCGAGGCGGCGGGGGTGCCCGCCTATATTGTGTTCAACGACCGCACGCTGATCGAGATGGCCGAGACGCGGCCTGCCAACCTTGATGCGATGGCGCGGGTCGGCGGCGTGGGCGCGACCAAGCTGGACCGCTATGGCGCGGATTTTCTGGAGGTGATCAACGGTGCCGTGGAGGAGGTTCACCCCACACGGCGCAAGCTGGCGGGCCGCGCGGCGGGCGAGGTTTATGACCAGCTGATCGAGGCGCAGGCCCGGCTCTCGCGCGGGCCCGAGGGCATCGACAAGCCGCTGAGCTGTTCGGCCTCGCTGCTGGCGCGGGTGGCGAGCCAGCGGCCGCGCGACAGCGATGCCCTGGCCCGGCTGATCGGCGAGAAGTATGCCGAACGTTTCGGCCCGGCCTTTCTGGACGTTCTGCGCATGGCGGACTAAATCAGTTTGAACGCTGTCACAGAGGGATTTTGCGCATGCTGGTTGTCGTCTCGCCCGCCAAGAAGATGGATATGAGCTTGGTCGAGGGCGTCACGCCGACGCGTCCGGCCTTTCGCGCCGAGGCCGAGGATCTGGCGCAGGTGGCGCGTGGCCTCGATGTGGGGGATCTGCAAAAGCTGATGAAGATCAGCGAGAACCTTGCCCGGCTCAATGCCGACCGCTTTGCCGAGTTCGGCACGATGGAGGAAAAGCCCGCCGCGCTGGCCTTTGCGGGGGACACCTACCAGGGGCTGGAGGCGGGATCATTGGACGCGGACGAGATGGCCTGGGCGCAGGATCATTTCCGCATCCTGTCGGGGCTGTACGGACTGTTGCGCCCGCTTGATGCGATCGAGCCGTATCGGCTGGAAATGGGCAGTCGCCTGGCGACGGACCGGGGCCGCACGCTCTATGACTACTGGGGCGACCGGATTTCCAAGGCGCTGAATGCACAGGCGCGCGAGATCGGCACCGACACGCTGATCAACTGTGCGAGCCAGGAATATTTCGGCGCAGTGGACGCGGCGGCGCTCGATCTGCGGGTGATCACGCCGGTCTTCATGGAAGAAAAGGCGGGCACGCCCAAGATCGTCAGTTTTTATGCCAAGAAGGCGCGCGGCGCGATGGCGCGGTTCGTGATCCAGCACCGGCTGACCGATGCAGACGCGCTGAAGGAGTTCGACACCGGCGGCTATCGCTACAATGCCGAGATGTCGGAGGGCGACAGCATGGTGTTCCTGCGCGACTACCCGGCCTGAGCCGTTGTGGCCGCTGGCTCTGGCGCGCGGGCGTCGGGCGGGCAGGCGGCGATGATCCGGGCGATGATATCGGCCTTGCGCAGGGGCTTGGTCAGGTAGTGATCGAGCCCGGCGGCGAGAATGTCCGCCTCGTCGCCCTGCATTGCGTGGGCGGTCATCGCGACGATGGGCACATGCGCGCCGGGGTCTTCGGCCGCGCGGATGGTGCGGGTGGCTTCCTTGCCGTCCATCTCGGGCATAGAGATGTCCATGAAGATCATGTCGGGCCGGAAGCTGTGGAACACCTCCACCGCCTCGCGTCCGTTCTGGGCGAATTGCAGTTCTATGTCGAGGCCGGTCAGCATCTTGGAAAAGACCAGTCGGTTGGTCTTGTTGTCCTCGGCGGCGAGCACGCGCATCACGCGACGGGCCTGCGGCGCGTCGCTGTCCGGCGGCAGCATGGTGGCAAGTGTATCGATCAGGGCGCGGCGGGGTGCCGGTTTTTGCAGAACCGCCTGCACATGGGCGCGTCCGGGGTCCTGCTCGGCATAGCCGGTGTTCTGGCTGAGCAGGACGATGGGCATGGTGTGACCCGCCTCGCGCAGCGCCTCGGCCAGTTCGAGCCCGTCCATCCCGGCCATGTTGTGATCGCAAAGCACGATGTCGATCTCCGGGCGGGCCAGTGTCAGGGCCTCGGCCCCGCTGGCGCAGCTGACGGCGGTGAGACCGAGCGCGACGAGTTGCCGTTCCAGAATGTCCCGGCTTGCCGTCTGCGGCTCGACGATCAGGGCGCGCGCCGCTGGCCTCGGCAGGACCGGGTCGGCGGTGTCCTCGGGGGCGGCGACGGGCAGGGTGAGGGAGATGCCGAAACTCGACCCCTCTCCGGGGGTCGAGTCGACCCAGATGTCGCCGTGCATCATTTTGATCAGCTTTCGCGAGATCGCGAGGCCGAGGCCGGTGCCCTCGAACTTGCGATTGCGGTCACCCTCGACCTGATTGAATTCGCCGAAGATGTGATCGACCTTGTCGGGCGGAATGCCGATGCCGGTATCCTCGATGCTGACATGGATCGTCGCCGCGTCGTCTGCGGCGGGGGGCACGCCGGTCACGCGGATCAGCACATGGCCCGTCTCGGTGAACTTGATGGCATTGCCCAGAAGGTTGGTCAGGATTTGCCGGATGCGGCCCGGATCCCCGACGAAGCGGGTCGGCAGGAACAGATCGTAATCGACCAGCAGATCGAGCCCCTTGTCGCGGGCATTGGCCTGCATCAGCGTCACAAGCTCGTGGATGCAGCGTTCGAGGTCGAAAGGGGCCTCGTGCAGGATGAGTTTCTCGGCCTCGATCTTGGAGTAATCCAGCACATCGTTGATGATGACGAGGAGCGCCTCGCCGGAGTGTTTGATGGTTGACGCATAGAGGCGCTGTTCCTCGCTCAGGTCGCTGTCCATGAGCAGGTCGGCCATGCCGACGACGCCGTTCATCGGGGTGCGGATCTCATGGCTCATGTTGGCGAGGAAGGTGGACTTGGCGCGATTGGCGGTCTCGGCGCGGCGGCGGGCCTCTTTCAGTTCCTTCTCGTAGCGGATGGTGGCGGTGATGTTCTGCACCAGACTGACCACATCCCCGCCATGGCCGCGCCGGTCGCTGAGCCGGATGTAGTGATCGTTCCAGAGGCGCAGCACCTCGGGCTCGGGCGCGGGGCTCTGCCAGCGATCGAGCATCTGCTCGCGCCAGCGCGCCGGGGCCATCTCGCCTATGTTTATGATCCCCTCCTCGGTGATGATCTGAAGAATCTCGATATAGCTCACCCCCGGCTGCACCGCCTCGACACCCTCGAACACGGCAAGCCAGGCATCGTTGGCGGCGATCATCCGGCTGTCGGCGTCGAAGAATGCGAACCCGTCCTCGATCGTCTGGATCGAATGCCAGAGGCGGCGTTCGGCGATCTCGACCTTCTGATGCGCTTCGGTCAGGTCCGATTTGACGCGCAGGTTCTCGTCGCGGACGGTCTGCACCTCGGCGCGGGTCTCGTGAATCTCGTGCGAGAGGGCGCGCGCATGCTTGCCCAGTTTGCGGTTGGCGGCGTGCAATTCCGCTTGTTTCTGTTCCAGCAGACGTTCGGCGGCCAGACGGGCGCGCCGCTCCTCCGCCAGCTTGTTGGCAAGGCTCATGCCCGTCCTCCGCCGTGCCGGAATGTGATCGGGTCACAATCCGGCATCGTCGTGAACAAGCGGTTAAAGCCTGTGAATTATGTGCTCAGAGCGCCTCGATCGCGATGGCGATGCCCTGTCCGCCGCCGATGCACATGGTGATCAGCGCGCGCTTGCCGCCGGTCCGCTCCAGCTCGTACAGTGCCTTGACCGTGAGGATGGCCCCGGTTGCGCCCACCGGGTGGCCGAGGGCGATGGCCCCGCCATTGGGATTGACGCGGCCCGGGTCGAGACCGAGCCCCTTGTTGACCGCCAATGCCTGCGCGGCAAACGCCTCGTTCGATTCCACGACGTCGAAATCGGCCGCGCTGAGCCCGGTTTTCTCCAGCAGGCTCTCGACGGCGGGGATGGGGCCGATGCCCATCACTTCGGGGCGCACCCCGGCATGGGCGTAGCCCAGAACACGGGCGCGCGGCTTGAGGCCCGCAGCCTCTGCCGCCTCGGCCCGGGCGAGCACGAGGGCGGCGGCCCCGTCATTGATGCCGCTTGCATTTCCGGCGGTGACGGTGCCGTCTTTCTGGAACACCGTGCGCAGCCCGGCGAGGGCCTCGGCGGTGGTGGGCTTGGGGTGTTCATCGGTGTCGAATGCCACCATGTCGCGTTTCACGCGCACCTCGACCGGCACGATCTGCGATTTGAACCGGCCCTCGGCAATTGCCTCTGCGGCGCGGCGCTGGCTTTCGAGGGCAAAGGCATCCTGATCGGTACGGCTTATGTCATGCTCGGCGGCGACATTCTCGGCGGTGACGCCCATGTGGCCGGTGCCGAACGGACAGTTGAGCGCGCCCAGCATCATGTCGAGCGTCTTCACGTCGCCCATCTTGGCGCCCCAGCGCTGATCGGGGATGATGAAAGGCGAGCGGCTCATGTTCTCGACCCCGCCCGCAAGGCCGAAATCGGAATCGCCCAGCATCAGGGATTGGATGGCGGACACGATGGCCTGCGCGCCCGAGCCGCAGAGACGGTTGACGTTCATCGCGGGGGCCGTGTCGGGGATGCCTGCGTCGATGGCGGCGACGCGGCTGACATACATGTCGCGCGGTTCGGTGTTGATGACATGGCCGAAGACCACATGGCCGATCTGTCCGCCCTCGACACCCGAACGGGCCAGCGCCTCGCGGGCGACGGTGGCCCCGAGGGTGGTGGGCGGTGTGCCCGCAAGGGCCCCGCCGAATGTGCCAATGGCCGTCCGGCAGCCGTCCAGAATTACGATATCGGTCATGGGTCATCCTCCGCCCGGGTTTGCGTTGCGCCAAGCCTAGCGGCGGGGCAGGGCAAAAGGCAACGCGGACGTGGTGTCAGGGCGGAGTTTTGTAGAATTCAGCGCGTGGGCGTGCTGTTTGGTTCTTCATCCGGCGGGCGTGAGCGGTTGCCGTCCGGTGTCGGTGAGCAGGTGGCAGGTGCGGCCGTCGAACACGGCAGGCCAGATTTGGCGGCCGTAGCCCGCGCCGCCGTCGAGGTCGATGCGGTTGCCGAAATGCTGCGGCCGGTCGAGCGCCGTGTGGCCGTGCACGACGAGCCAGGGGTGGGGCGCATCGTGATCGAGAAAGCCGTCGCGGATCCACATCAGGTCGGACGGGCTCTGTTCCGCGAGGGGCAGGCCGGGGCGGATGCCTGCATGGACGAAGAGCAACGCGCCCGCCTCCTTGTGGAGTGGCAGCCCGGCCAGCCAGTCGCGATGGGATTGTGGCACGGCGGCGCGGGCGGCGTCCCAAGCGGGGGCGTCCTCGGTGGCGCTGACGCCGTAGGAGGCGAGCGTCGTCGCGCCGCCAAGCCGGGGATTGAGCCATGTGAGGCCGGAGCGGACATGGGGCGAGCGGATTTGGCCGGTGTCGAGGAAATCGAGGAAAAGCTGATCGTGATTGCCTTTGAGCACGGTCCAGGGGCGGCCGTCGGCCTGGCCCTGCATCAGCCGTTCGATCACGGCGCGGCTGTCCGGGCCGCGATCCACCAGATCGCCGAGAAAGACGATGCGGGCCTGCGCCCCGCCGTCCTGCGTGACGAGATCGAGGGCCGCGTCGAGCAGCGCGTCCTGACCGTGGATATCGGGGATGGCGTAGATCGGGTTTGTCATGCGGCGATGTAGAGCGTGCCAGCGGGACGTTGTCCAGAGGGGGCGGGGGGATTTGGCCTTGAGCGGACCTTTGCGCGGCAGGCCCGGCGCGGAACAAGGCCGAAGGCCGCCGCGCCATCGCATGTCCGCCCCCCGGACAGGCGATTTGGTCAAGTCAGCGCGTCGATTGAACCTTTTGCGGCACGGCAGACATAAAGTGCTGCGAAACACCGCCGGATCGCCTGCCCGCGGACATGCGATGGCGCGGCTTACTCGAACGACCGCATCAGGCCAACGCGCCACACGCGCCCAAACGAAAACCGCGCGGCCCGTTTCGGGGCCGCGCGGCGGGGTTGCATCGCTTGACGGGATGCCCGATCAGGTCAGATCGAAGCGGTCCGCCTCCATCACCTTGGTCCAGGCCGCCACGAAATCCTGCACGAATTTCCCGGCGTTGTCGTCTTGCGCATAGACCTCGGCATAGGCGCGCAGGATCGAGTTGGAGCCGAACACCAGGTCGACACGGGTCGCGGTGTGTTTGGTCTCGCCCGACTTGCGATCAACGATGGTGTAGGTGCCGTTTTCGGCCGGCTCCCACTTGTAGCCCATGTCCGTCAGCGTGGTGAAGAAATCGGGCGTCAGTGCCCCGACCTTGTCGGTGAACACGCCATGCGACGTGCCGCCGTGGTTGGTGCCCATGACCCGCATGCCGCCGATCAGCGCGGTCATCTCGTGCGCCGTGAGGCCCATGAGCTGTGCCCGGTCAAGCAGCATTTCCTCGGGGCTGACGACATAGTCCTTCTTGGCCCAGTTGCGGAAGCCATCGGCCAGCGGCTCCAGCACGTCAAAGGATTCGGCATCGGTCATCTCGTCCGTGGCATCGCCACGACCGGGATGGAACGGCACCTCGACGTCGAAACCGGCGGCCTTGGCGGCCTGCTCGACACCGACATTCCCGGCCAGAACGATCACGTCGGCGAGGCTTGCGCCGCTGTCGTTGGCGATCGGCTCCAGCACGCCCAGAACACGGGCCAGACGGTCGGGCTCGTTACCTTCCCAGTCCTTTTGCGGGGCCAGACGGATGCGCGCGCCATTGGCACCGCCGCGCATGTCAGAGCCGCGATAGGTGCGGGCGCTGTCCCATGCGGTGTTGACCATGTCCGACAGGCTCAGCCCGCTCTCGGCGATCTTGGCCTTGACGGCGGCGACGTCGTAATCGGTCGCGCCTTCGGGGATCGGATCTTGCCAGATCAGATCTTCCTGCGGCACCTCGGGCCCGATGTAACGCGCCTTGGGGCCCATGTCGCGATGCGTGAGCTTGAACCAGGCCTTGGCGAAGGCTTCGTCGAGCAGTTCGGGGTTCTTGTAGAACCTCTCGGAAATCTCGCGATAGACCGGGTCCATCTTCATGGCCATGTCGGCATCGGTCATGATCGGGTTGTAGCGGATCGAGGGGTCCTCGACATCAACCGGGCGATCCTCTTCCTTGATGTCGACCGGCTCCCACTGCCATGCGCCTGCGGGGCTTTTCTTGAGTTCCCACTCGTGGTTCAGCAGCAGGTGGAAATAGCCGTTGTCCCACTGCGTCGGGTGCGTCGTCCACGCGCCTTCGATGCCGGAGGTCACGGCGTCACGGCCCACGCCGCGCTTGGTGTGGTTGTTCCAGCCAAGGCCCTGCTCTTCGACATCCGCCGCCTCGGGCTCCGGCCCGAGCAGTTCGGCGTCGCCATTGCCGTGGCACTTGCCGACGGTGTGGCCACCTGCGGTCAGCGCGACGGTTTCCTCGTCGTTCATCGCCATGCGGGCAAAGGTCTCGCGGACCTGCTGTGCGGTCTTGAGCGGATCAGGCTGACCGTTGACGCCTTCGGGATTGACGTAGATGAGACCCATCTGCACGGCGGCGAGCGGGTTTTCCATCGTGTCGGGCTTGCCCACATCGCCATAGCGGGTGTCGGACGGGGCGAGCCATTCCTTCTCGGCGCCCCAGTAGGTGTCTTTCTCGGGGTGCCAGATATCGGCGCGGCCAAAGGCGAAGCCGTAGGTCTCGAGGCCCATCGACTCGTAGGCCACGGTGCCCGCGAGGATCATCAGGTCGGCCCAGCTCAGGCGGTTGCCGTATTTCTTCTTGACCGGCCACAGCAGGCGGCGGGCCTTGTCGAGATTGGTGTTGTCGGGCCAGCTGTTGAGCGGCGCGAAACGGTGATTGCCGGTGCCGCCGCCGCCACGCCCGTCGGCAAGGCGGTAGGTGCCCGCCGCGTGCCAGGACATGCGGATCATGAGACCACCATAGTGACCCCAATCGGCGGGCCACCAATCCTGGCTGTCGGTCATCAGCGCGGTGACATCGGCCTTGACCGCGTCGAAGTCGAGTTTCTTGACCTCTTCGGCATAGTCGAAGTCCGGCCCCATCGGGTTGGTCTTGCTGTCATGCTGATGCAGGATGTCGAGATTGAGCGCGTTGGGCCACCAGCTGGTGACGCTCGTGCCGCTCTCGGTCAGCCCGCCATGCATGACGGGGCATTTGCCCATATCGTTGCCGTCCATCTTGTCCTCCAATTCAGGTTGGGTCTGCTGTATTCGCTGCTGCGGTGCGGGCGTCTGCCACGTCATATCCACAGGATGTAGAATCGTTCTAACAAATCCGCGACATTAGGGGAAGTTGCGTTTGCTGATTAAAGCGATAGGTTTTTGTTATTGTTCTGTCACAGCCGGTTCAGCAGGTCGCGCGTTGGCCAGGCATCGACCGGCAGGCCCAGCTTGCCCTGCATCTCGCGCACCGCCGCGCGGGTATTGGCCCCGAGAATACCGTCCACCCCGCCCACGTTATAGCCGCGCGCCTTGAGCTTGCGTTGCAGCGCCTTCATCTCGTCGCCCGAGAGGCCGGGGGCGGGGTTTCCTGCGTCAAACACCGGCGCGCCCTCCAGCCGGTTGGCGAAATAGGCGGCGGTCAGCACATAGGTAAAGCTTTGATTCCATTCAAAATAAACCCGGAAATTGGGATAGGCGAGAAAGGCCGGCCCGCCCTTGCCCTGCGGCAGGATCACGCTGGCGGGCAGGTCGGCGATCTCGCCATGGCGCGGGCGCAGGCCCATAGCGGCCCAGTCGGCACCGCCCTTGGTCACCTCCAGCCCCGATTGCGCCCAGTCAAAGCCCTGCGGCAGCGCCACCTCCTGCAACCACGGCTCATGCGCGCGCCAGCCCAGCCCCGAGAGCATCGACGCCCCGGACAAGAGCGCATCGGGGGCGGAGGTTTTCAGCCGCACATGCCCGTCGCCATCGCCATCGGTGCCGTGCTCCAGAATGTCCTCGGGCAGCATCTGCACCATGCCGATTTCGCCTGCCCAGGCCCCGGTGGTGCGGGCGGGGTCGAAATCGCCCCGCGCGAAAAGCTCGATCGCGGCGAAGATCTGCGGGCGGAAAATCTCGGGTCGGCGGCAGTCATGGGCCAATGTGACCAGCGCGTTGCGGGTGTTGAAATCGCCCTGCACCGCGCCGTAATCGGTCTCGAAGGCCCAGAAGGCCAGGAGCACGCCCCGGCTGATGCCATAGTCGCGCTCGATCCGGTCGAAGGTGCTGTCGTAACGCTCGGCCATCTGCCGCCCGCGATTGAGGCGGTTGGCGCTGATCAGGCGGCGGGCGAACTCGGTGAAGGGCAGTTGGAACACGCCTTGCCGCCGGTCGGCGCGCAGAACGGCCGGGTCTTGCCGGACGCCGGAAAAGAACCGCTGCACCGTCGCCGCATCATGGCCGCGCGCCTGCGCCGCGACGCGCAGATCCGCGACGAAGGCGTTGAAATTGCCGCCGCAGGCCGCTGCCGCCCCGCCCGCCGTCAACGCCCAGAACGCCGTCGCCGTCATCATCCGCCGCATGTCACACCTCAAACTTTCACATCGCGGCGATGAAACAGGAACACCCAAGCGACCGCAACCGCGAAAACCGGCTATCCGCTCAACAGGTCCTGCAACGCAAAGGCCATCACCCGCGCCGATTGCAGCATGTCCTCGACGCCCACATATTCATCCGGCTTATGCGCCAGATCGAGGATGCCGGGACCATAGGCGATGCAGTTCTTCAGCCGCCCGATGCGGTCGATGTGTTTCTGGTCATAGGTGCCGGGGCTGACCACGTAATCGGCCGCGTGCCCGAGCACCTCCGCCACCGCCCGCGCCACGGCTGCCACCACCGGCGCGTCGCGCTCGGTCATGGTGGGCAGGACGCGGTGCAATTCGCGGATCGTGTAGTCAAAGCCGGGCCGCCCGTCGCGCACCGCCTCGAGCACGGCGCGCACCTCCTCTTCGACCGCGCCGATATCCTCTTCGATCAGGAACCGCCGGTCGATCACCATGCGGCAGCGGTCGGGCACGCAAGGCGAGGGCAGGCCGGTATATTCGGCATCCTGTTCCGGCTCGCCGCCATGGATGGAATTGATGTTGAGCGTCGATTGCCGCGCGCCCTCGGGCACCACCGGCATCTCGGTGCGGCGTGCCGCGAGCGCGGGGAAGAGCTGCGCCTCCATCGCGTCGATCACCGCGCCCATGTGGCGGATCGCGCAATCGCCCAGAAACGGCATGGAGCCATGGGCGATCTCGCCAAGGGTCTCGATCTCGGCCCACCAGACGCCGCGATGGCCCAGACAGATGCGGTCCTTGCCCAAGGGTTCGGGGATGATGACATGATCGACGCGGTCGGGGCTGAAATAGCCGCGCTCGGCCAGGTAGGCGACCCCGCCGAAGCCACCCGATTCCTCATCCGCCGTGCCGCTGATTTCTATGGCTCCGGCATGGTCGGGGCAGGTGGCGATGAACGCCTCGACTGCCACGATGCTCGCCGCCAGCCCGCCCTTCATGTCGCAGGCCCCGCGCCCGTAGATGCGGCCGTCGCGCAACTCACCGCCAAAAGGATCGACGGTCCAGCCGTGGCCTACCTCGACCACGTCGATATGGCTGTTGAAATGCACCCGAGCACCGGGGCGCGTGCCCTCGCGCCGCGCGACGATGTTCCAGCGCGGATGCCGGTCGCTGTCGCCGGGTGCGCCATGGGCGCGGATCATCTCCGTCGCAAAGCCCGCCTTGGTCAGCCGCTGGTCCAGATAATCGCAGATTTCGCGATAGTTCACGCCCGGCGGGTTCAGCGTCGGGATGCGGATCAGGTCCTGCGTCAGCGCCACCAGATCCGCCTCGCGCGCCGCGATCTCTTGGGTCAGCCGGTCCTTGAGGGTCATCGCCTCACCTCCGCTGGAGAGGTAGCATCAGCGCGTGAAATGACCATGACAGCCGGTTTCTTTATGGCGAAAATACTCATAGTCCCAAGCCCTCAATCCAGCCCCGGTGCCCGCCGCAGCAGCGCCTCGGCCTGCTGCACCATGCTCTCGATGATCTCGGCAACCGGCGGGCGGTCGTGGATCAGCCCTGTCGCCTCGCCGACAAACGTATTGGCGCGTTCGGGGTCGCCCTGCGCCCAGCCCGTCGCCCAGTCGGCCTGTGCGGCCGGGTCGGCGCGCAAGCCATCCGGATCATCGTGCCAGCGCTCGGTCACCGGGTTGCGCAGCACCCGCGCGGTGTAGCGGTCGGGCCAGCGCAGGCCCCGCGCGGCGTCCATTACGGTGGAACGGAGGGTCTGATCCCCGGTGGCGGCAATCGCGGCCTCGGTCATCGCCTCGCTCACCTGCGCCTCTGCCGAGGCCCAGAGCCGCGAGCCGACGAGCACGCCATCGGCCCCCAGCATCAGCGCCGCCGCCAGCCCGCGCCCGTCGGCAATCCCACCTGCCGCGAGTAGCAGCACATCGGGCGCGTTGCCCGCCAGCCAGTCGGCCACCTCGGGCACCAGCGTGATCGTGCCGCGTCGCTCGCCGTGACCGCCGGCCTCGGAGCCTTGCGCGACGATCACCCGCGCGCCGCACTCCGCCGCGCGCTGCGCGTCGCGCAGGGTCTGCACCTGTGCCATCAGCGGCACGCCCGCCTCGGCAATGCGGGGCGCAAAGGGTGCAGGGTCGCCGAAGGACAGGCACAGCGCCGCCGGATCGCGCGTGAGCACATGATCGAGTACCTCCGGCCTTTCGGCCATCTTCCAGGTGATGAAACCGCAGCCGACCCGCGCATTCCCCGCCTCGGCAAAGGCCCCGTTGAGCCACGCGGCATCGCCATAGCCGCCGCCGATCAGGCCCAGACCCCCGGCGTGGCTCACCGCCGCCGCCAGCCGCCCGCCCGCAGCAACGGCCATGGGGGCCGAGACAATCGGATGGGTGAGATCAAAGGCATCGGTGAGACGGGTGCGCATGGGCGCAGTATGCGCGCGGGGCCGGGCTCAGGACAAGAGGTCCGCGACGATCCCCGGCAATTCGGCGAAATCGTCGAAGGCGCGGTCATGGGCGATGTTCGCGACCGGGCCCTTGCGGTAGCCTTGGGTGTAGAGCGCGAAGGGCAGGCCCGCGCGCGCCGCCGTTTCGGCATCGACCTCGCTGTCGCCGACATAGACCACGTCGCGCGCGCCAAGACCCGCCACTGCCGCGCGCAGGGGGGCCGGGTCGGGTTTGCGCACGGTCAGGCTGTCGCCGCCGATCACCACCGGGAAATGCGCATCGAGTGCCAGATGCGCCAGCACCGCGCGGGCCGGGCCGTGCGGCTTGTTGGTGCAGACGCCAAGCGCGTAGGGCTTGGCCGCGAGCGCCGTCAGCGCATCGGCAACCCCGGGATAGACCTGCGTCAGCGTCACCGCCGTCTCATAGAGCTCGATGAAGTCCGCGATCAGCTGCGCGCGCAGCGCGGCATCCCCGGCCCGGTCGCGGGCGCGCAGGCAGCAGGTGATGAAATGCGGCACACCACTGCCGATGAAACTGCGGGTCTCGGCAGGCGTGAAGGGCACAAAGCCGTGCCGCTCCATCAGGGTGTTGGCGGCGGCGTGGATGTCGGGGGCGCTGTCGATCAGCGTGCCGTCGAGGTCGAAAATGACCGCGCGGCTCATGCCATCGCGCCGGTCGCGACCTCTGCCGCTTGGCGGATGCTGCGGATGTTCTCACCATAAACGCCCGGGTTGTCGACGCTGCCACCCTTGAACACCGCCGAGCCTGCGACCAGCACATCGGCCCCGGCCGCGGCCATCAGCGGCGCGGTCTCGGACGTGATGCCGCCGTCGATCTCGATATTGATGGGCCGGTCGCCGATCATCGCGCGCAGGCGTTTCACCTTGTCGATCTGGCTGTGGATGAATTTCTGCCCGCCGAAGCCGGGATTGACCGTCATCACGCAAATCAGATCCACCATGTCGAGCAGATTCTCCACCCCGTCGAGCCCGGTGCCGGGGTTGAGCGCCAGCCCCGCCTTGCACCCAGCACCACGAATGGCCTGCAATGTGCGGTGGGTATGCGGCCCGGCCTCGAGATGCGCGGTCAGCACGTCGGCCCCGGCCTGTGCGAAGGCGTCGATATAGGGATCGACCGGCGCGATCATCAGGTGCACATCCATCACCGTCTTGATATGCGGGCGGATGGCGGCGCAGAGCGGCGGGCCGAAGGTGAGGTTGGGCACGAAATGCCCGTCCATCACATCGACATGCACCCAGTCGCAGCCCTGATCCTCGATCGCCCGGATCTCGGCCCCGAAATTGGCGAAATCCGCCGAGAGGATCGACGGGGCGATCTTGATGGAACGGGTGAAGGTCATGGCGTGGCTCCTCTCACGGCTGGATGTGATGGAAATGCGCTGTTGCCGCCCGGAGGTCAAGGCCAAGGGTACAGATTGATCCCCCCGCGCTTTCATGCCACCGTCCCCGGACGAGGGACGAGGGAGGAGAGCAGCATGCAGGGCCAGATGATGCACCGTGACCTGCGGATCATCGACATACTGACCCATGCCGCAGAGGCGCATGGCGATCAGGGCATCGTGTCGGCCCGGGTCGAGGGGGACATTCATCGTCAAAGCTATGGCCAGACGCTGGCGCGCGTGGCGCGGCTGGCGCATGCGCTGGAGGGGCTGGGCGTCGGACGCGGCGACCGGATCGGCACGCTGGCCTGGAACGGCTATCGGCATTTCGAACTGTATTACGCGGTCGCGGGGATGGGGGCGGTCTGTCACACGATCAACCCGCGCCTGTCGCAGGAACAACTGCTCTATATCATCCGTCATGCGGGCGACCGGGTGCTGTTTCTCGATCTGACCTTCGTGCCGCTGGTCGAGACGCTGGCGCCCGATCTGCCGCAGGGGCTGCGCTTCGTGGTGATGACCGACCGCGCCCATATGCC